>Ga0209000_1000018_pt1 | contig 309082 bp, 271 predicted proteins | sample RifGroD2_FD_183998 | JGI IMG/M metagenome (GOLD analysis project Ga0209000, IMG submission 183998) | Groundwater microbial communities from Rifle, Colorado, USA - Groundwater D2 (SPAdes) (version 2) | ecosystem: Environmental > Aquatic > Deep subsurface > Groundwater | place: Rifle, Colorado...
TAGCGATTAGCGTTTCCTGAGTGTTTCTTCTTGGCATATTGATGGAAGTTATTATTTAAATAATCTTCCCACCATATCACACGAGAACGAAATCCAAAAGGTAACCCTAATTGCTGCAATTGTAACAACTTTTTGTCAAGCTATAGAATCTTAAACTTTGGCAACGGCAAAATAAATTTTGATTTTAAGCCTTTTTTCTTCCAGTTCGTGATAATATAATCAGCATAATGCCATGCCAAAATAATAATATAATCCGGCTGGTCTTTCATGATAATTTTGTTATCGACAATCGGCACATGAGTTCCCGGAAGGTACTTCCCGATTTTTTCAGAACCAGGGAGTTGTGAAATATATGGCACTAATGTGTGGTCAATGCCGTAATAATTGAATATCACAGTACCGCGACCCGGACATGAATCAGCAACAACTTTTTTACCTTTCCGTCTGGCAGTATATAAAAACTCCATCATCTTTTCTTTTTCAATCTGAATCCCCTCTCGCCATTTTGCCCATGTCTCCGGCTTGAATAATCCGCTTTTTTCTTCCAAATTCAAAAGCTCTTTTACTCGTTTATGGATTGCATGCTTTCCTTTCCAACCGACATAAACACGAATACTCCCCTCGCGCGCGCCCACTCTTTTTGCGTCAAACACTTCCATACCATAATAAGGAAACAAAGTTACCAAAGACTTTACGCTATATATACGGATATGTTCGTGATAAGCCTGATCAAATTGATTGCCCAAAAGCACGTCAAGCAGATATTGGCTCTCGGTCACAAAGATACCGTCTTTATCCAGTAGTCGACTAATGCCGCGCATCACTTCACCCAGATTGATCATGTGCGCAAAAACATTGGTCATGGTAATTACCTTTGCTTTACCGTTTTCTTTTACTATCAAATCGGCAATTGCCTCTGAGAAAAATGCCTGAATCGCCTTGATGTCATTTTCAATCACGGCATACTGCGCCATATTTGTCGGCTCAACACCGATTGTCCGCATTTTGAGCTTTTTAAAACCGGATAAAAGCGTTCCATCATTACAGCCGATATCGACACACAAAGAATCAGGCGCAATCTTAAATTGATTATTAACATCGCCTGAAAATCCCAAAAGATAATCTTGCAGTGGCTTTGATATTCCGGCACGATAAGGATAATCGCTTGGATAGACAGTTTTTCCGTCAATGGCATAATCAAGTTGACCAAGACCGGATGCTTTTGATATCATCAAGCGCAATGGATAATTAATCTCTGGTTGATTAACTGTTTCAATCGTCAAAAGCGAATCACAAGGCGGTTGATGACCTAAATCAATCGCTTCAAAAATATCTTTGGAGCCGGTTATTTGACAATAATCAAGTTTTCCAGGTTTTACGTCGTGATGATCTATTTTTTTCATATTTATATATTTTAGTAATTATCTTTAAAGTATATCGGTAACAGATAGAAATGTCTAGACAAAAAAATATACTATTTTTTTTCAGCAACTATGATTATTTCAATTCCAAAATTTTTTGAAATATATCTATTTGTAAAAATATCAAAAAGTTTAGTTAACCTATTTATAGTTTTTCCAAAAAAAGAATAAAACCAAGCAAATTTTGAATATATATTTTTCAGACGATACACGCCATAAGCCGGATAAAAACCGTCTTCAGCGATAATTTGCAAATCGTTTGTTTGCATTAAATCGCGCATTTCTTTTTTTGTAAAATTTTTTTCAAAACCATATTCGTATGGCTGATTTAATATTTTCAAAATAAATTTGTGAAGTGAATGAAAATTCCAATAATTCAAATTAGCGACTATCATTCTTCCACCCGGTTTCAAAACTCTTTTCATTTCTTTTACGGCTTGCGGATAATTCGGGATATGCTGAATTACTACATCACAAAAAACAACATCACAAAAATTATCAGGAAACGACATACATAGAACGTCCTCTTTCTTAAATAGAACATTTTTTACATCAAGATAATCTGCGAGTTTTTTACCTACGAACAAAGATTCTTCCAAAATATCTGTAATAATAATATTTGATTCCGGAAAATCTTGCGCAAATTTAACGCCAAACCTACCCGTGCCGGAACCGATATCCAAAATTTTCTGTCCTGGCTTTTCGCTAATATATTTTTTAAATACTGAATACCCCTCAACAAAAAGTCTTTGCCCAAAAAACGCGTCAGGATCAGTCTCAATATCCCGATTCCATTCTTTTTGCCATACTGTATTTATTTCTTTTTGTGATGTTTTTTCGTCAATATGCATATTGCTATTGCTTTTAATTCTTCTTCCATCTTCCCAACACATATACTGAAGTTCTTTTTGTTTGTATTGAAGAAAATAATTTTTCGATAAAAAACACTGGTCGATAATAATATTTTTTCAAACTTGGCGGGATGCGCAAAATCATTGATGTAACAATCGTTAAATATGCTATATTCCCGCCATATTTTTCGAGCTCAAAACTAAAACGATTTTTATTTTTTTCTTTTAAATTTTTTAAATCAATTGATTTTTCATTTTTCTCAAAATAGACGTCTTTTCTATACCAAATTTTTCTAAAGATATCAAAAATTGATCCTTCATACGGCTCCCAAAAAATAAAATAACCGCCAGGTTTTAAAATACGATAAATTTCATCAATCGCATTTTCAACATTAGGCTGAACATGATGAAGCGAATCTGTTGCAACCAAATCAAAAGTATTGTCTGGAAAACCTGAATCAATTATAGATCGATTATGTACTTCGCAATCGGAAAACCTTTGTTTGTATATTTTACAGCATTCATCGGAAACATCCAGACCAACTACTTTGGCACCTCTACCAAGCATATACTCTGACCACTCGCCTCCGCCGCACATCGCATCCAGACAATAATATTGATTCATATTAATAGAATCAAACAAATATTTATAAGCAAATTCCTTCCTATACATAATGGAAATAGGATGCGAATGATGCTCATCATAAACCTTGGCAACTTTATCATAATACAAACTTTGATTTTTTTCATTTTCGCTTAACATAATATAAAAATTATTAAATCATGTCTTTTTACTCCTACTTAAAAGTCCTTTAAGCATAGCAAAAGCCATAATAAAGCCATTTTTTAATCCAGCACGTCTTAAATTGTAATAAATTCTATGTGGGGTAAGATAAAAAAGCCAAAGACCAATGTTTTGTAATCTTTTTAATTTTTTTACTGTTAAATCATTTACTTCAAGCACTGCGTCATTATATCGAACATAATTTTCAAAATCTTCTGACAATAACCTATATCCAGCTTGACCTGCTTTTGCCATTTCAAAAACCGGAGTACCTGGGTATGGGACCATTATATTTATATAAGCCTGATCAAGGTGCTTTAAGCTTCTTAAAAATTCTATTGTCTTCCATGCACTTTTTGATGTTTCACCAGGATGGCCAATGATAGCACTACCGCGAGTTTCAATACCAGCTTCTTTAGCCCATTTGTAGGCTTGCCGCATTTGGGCAGTAGTAACGCCTTTTTTAATCCTGATTAAAGTTTCTTCGTCTCCACTTTCTATACCAAAAGAAATTCTATTTAATCCGACTTTAGCCATTGTTTTTATTATTTCCTCATCAACAAGATTCGCCCTAGCCATACCTTCCCATGTAAATTCTAAATTTCGTTCTTTTATACCAGCGCAAAGTTGAACCATTTTTTCTCTCTTTATTATCAACGTATCATCTAAAAATATAACATGCTTATAACCAAGTTCGTTTACAATATATTCCAATTCATCCAAAACTTTATTTATATCACGGTATGTTACTCTGTTGCCATACATTGATTGCTGTGAGCAAAAAACACACTGAAAAGGACACCCTCTTTGTGTCATTATTGAAGTAATTGGGACTACTCCTTTTTTCGGTGGTGCCCAAAGATACGGGGATTTATCCGCCGAAGGACGGATTGGAAAGGGTAATTCATCAAGATTTTCTAATCGTGGTCTTGGTGAAGTTATAATAATCTCACCGTTTTTATTAATAATTAATCCTTGAATACTTTTTGGATCAATATTATTTTCGATTGCCCTTGCCAATTCTGAAAGAGTATATTCTCCTTGTCCAATGCAGGCAAAATCAAATTCGGGATGATTTATTAAAGCTTTTTCACGAAGAATAGTTACATGAAAACCACCGATTACAATTGGAATATTTTTAATCTTTTTAATGTTTTTTGCAATAACCGCAGCGACGTGAAAAAGCGGTGTCGTGGCAGTAATTCCAACTAAACTCGGTTCAAATTCAATTACCTTTTCTATAAGATTTTCAGGAGAGAGATATTCTACCGCCGCATCAAGCACCTTTGCATTGTGACCATCTGATACTAACTTTGAAGCAAGATAAAGAATTCCAATTGGAGGATAAGCAGCGCCTATTTTTGCCGCTTTTTCATAACCTTTGTAAACATTAAAATATGGTGGATTTATCAATAAAATATTCATAATAATATTTAAAAAATTCTCGGAAAATTATTTATTCTTTTAATAGTATCATCAAAATCTATCCCAATGGTATTGCAATACCATAACATAGAATCCCATCTAGGTTTATTTTCTTTAATCACCAATTCCAGTGCTTTCTCTCTATCGATAACCTCTTCACGAATTTGATTACTTCTCAATGTGTCATTCTCTGTAAAACCGGCCATCATATAATATATATAATTATAGAATGGGGCCGTCCCATCACCAATACGCCAAGTAGTATCTGTATCCTTAGCTGTTTCCCATTCGTATTCGTTTATTAAAACTGAATTTATTTCATCCTCATCCCATTTAATGTATTCAAAAATATTTAAATAATCATGTGGTATAAAATAAAAGGAAAAATAAGCACCTAAAGTATCAAATAAAGAAGAATTAAAAAAAGCTGGGTTGGCTAAATAATTTTTTCCATAATAATAAGCTTGTTTAATTTTTTCATTTAATGACAGCTTGTAATGTGAGTCTGCTTTTGGTTCAATTCCGCAAAAACCCCATTTAAAGTCTGACTTTTCGAATAAATTTATTCCCAATATGGTATGTTCAATATTTAATTGTTCACGTAATTTGTTTGCATGGTATAAATACTGCTTATCTCCGGCCATAAATAAAGGAATCGTACCTAAGTCTGGTTTTTTTAACCATGCCAAAACATTTTTTTTAATATTTTTTCTTTTTTTTCTTATATCTGCCGATATTAATATGTGTTCAATCCCAAGTTTTCCGCAAAGGCGTGATTGATTTCTGCGCCCAAGATCAGTAATCATCCCCCAATCATATGAATATGCTATAGGATTCATATTTAATTTAGTTTTTAGATAGTGCAAGCTATAGCAAGAATCCCTTCCCCCGCTAAACATCACCATACAGTCTGGCCTGTTGTTCTTTTTTACTACTTTAGACAGTTTAATTTTTAATTCATTGTGTCCTTTAAATTTAATTTTTTTATAATCTCGACAATAATTACAAACACCATTTTCATCAAATTTAATAAAAGGCATTGTTTCGGGTAATACGCATTTAGTACAACGTCGAATAGTAGATACTTTCTTTTCAACTATTTCAAAATGTTTATTATAATCAGTGCTAACAATTTCTTTGTTTTTTAATTCATTATTTATCTTTTCGTAAGTTGAATAATCCTTTATTTTTCGATTTTTACATTTACTATATAATGATCTATTTAATGTAAAATTCATATGATCGATTTTAGAAACATTAAGTGTTTCTATATCGATAATTACACTGCTGTTTGCAGGTACTTGTTGTATTTTTTGATAATTCTCGTTCAAAAAATATTTTAGTTTTTTTCGCACTGACAACAATATATTTTGTTCAGAAGCAAAAATAAAAAATTTCTTCTTTTCATCATAAAGTGTGTATAGGGAGCCGTTATTTGAAGATAAAATTACTGTATTAAAATCTCTTGAAACAATGGCTGTAGAAGTATATCCTTGAATTTGGTTAAAAGTATTTACAATTGATGCTTCAATTGAATTTCCTTGATTAATAAACAAATCCAACAAACCAAGTAATATTTCAGTATCTACTTTATATAATTTGTTTATATTTTTATGCTTTTCCCAGAGCGCCTCAGTATTAACAATTATTCCGTTATGAACACCAACTACGCTATCTTTAATTATTGGATGATTATCATGATTGTCTTTTAAGCTTCCGTTTGTTGCCATCCTGGCATGGCCAATTACGGCAAATGGAATCATAGGTGCATCTACACCAGAAAATGATGTTTTAGTAAAATTAGTATAAATATTATTATAAGTATTTTCTTCTATTATTTCTTTCCCTGAAATTGATTTTTTGTATACATCAATATTATCTCCATAAAAAAAAGAAATACCTGAAGCATCTTTGCCACGCGATTCAGATAATATAAACAATTTTTTTACTATTTTACTTAATTGCGCTGAACTTATATCCGAGTTCTTGTTTGCAATTACTCCAAATATTCCGCACATAAATATTATTTTTCACCAACTACTAATATATGCCAACCCAACAATGAAAAAGGAAAGATTAAAAATACACAATTTAAAATTCGTGCCGGATAATATAACCAATTTGGTAATTTACCTGGCAAAGTATTAAACATTTTTATTTCCACATTTCTAAATCCTGATTCTTTCATCATTTTTTTTACTTCACGCGGAGATAATTCTTGGTCACCCTGAATTACACCATAATCTTTGGCAAACTTTTTTCTTAAATTTAAAAATAACCACGGGCTCCATCTGTTTGAAATTAAACCAACCATTTTCCCACCTGGTTTTAAAATGCGAAAAATTTCATTCAAGGCTTTCTGCTGTTTTTCAAGATGTATTAAATACCCAACACAAATTGCTCTATCAAATGTATCATTTTCAAACTTAAGATTTTCACCATCGTCGACAACGTAGGATATATCTTTGTCTGAATATCTTTCATTTTTAATTTTTTTTGCTTGCTCAATCATTTTTGGAGAAATATCAAAACCTATTCCCTTCTTGCCATTTTTTAAAAGATTTGTAATATAATAACCCGTGCCACAACCAGCATCAACTAAATTATCATAGTCACCTAAATATTTTTCAAGCATTTTCAGTCTTTTATTTAAAAAATAAAGAAAAGATTTTGATTTATTATCAAATCGTTTATCCCAAGTATTTGCAAATGAATCGTAATATTGTTTTGTTCTCTCTTTATATTCACCCATATTTTTATAAATTTATATTATTTTATTATAATTTACTATTTCTATTATATTCTATATCCATCCAAATTGCGAACTGCATAGAAAAAACCCCCATAGTAAAAGCAAAAAAGAATATTATCAATGAAGTCCTTGGCGCTGAGTAGATATTTAATAATATATAAATTGCCAGTGGCAAAGAAACAATAAAAATATTAAAAAAACTAAACATGTAAAAAAGTATTATTGGATGAAAATCAAGAACAACATATCTTTTCCATAACCGTTTAAAAAAAAGTTTTATCAAAATCCAACTTGTTTTTGGAATATAGCTAGCAAGTTTAATTTTTGTTTTTTCATCTCCATAGATTGGTTTCGCGTCAACATCTTTAGCTTTAAATCCTCGAATATTTAACATACATAAAATATCAGCATTATAGCCAAATCCTGGCACCATTTTTTCTATATCAATAGACCTGAGCGCTCTTTTTGATATTGCCGTAAAACTATACTGTGGATCCATCAAATGCCAATAGCCAGTTGCAAATTTTGTTAAAAGTGTTAAAATCGAATTCCCTATATATCTATGTCTAGGCATAATTTTCGCAACATCAGGATGAGTGAGGCGATTACCTTTGACATAATCAACTTCACCCCAAACTACTGGCAATATGATATTGAATAAATCCTTCGGGTCCATTTGCGCGTCACCGTCCATAACGGCAATTATATCCAAATCTATTTTAATTGCTTCAACATAACCCGTAATCAAGGCTTTGCCATTACCACCATTTTTTTCATGATGAATAGCCACAACTTTTTTATTTCTGGTTTTATACTCTTCAATCATCTCGCCTGTCCGGTCGTTACTACAATCATTTACTATGATTATTTTATCAACAAAATCCGGCATTGTATCAATTACTTTTCCAATAAAATTTTCCTCGTTATAGGCTGGCACAACGACCCCGATGCTTTTTTCTTGAAACATATTTTTAATTGTAAAATTCCTTAACTTTATTAATTATTAAATCTTGCTCATTTTCTTCAAGCTCCGGTGAAATTGGCAATGAAAGAACTTCGGAACAGACTAATTCAGCCACAGGAAAATCACCTTCCTTGTAGCCATACTCCGAAAAAACAGGTTGTAAATGAAGTGGCAATGGATAATACAACATCGTCGGAATGTTATTTTTCTTTAAAAACTCCATTAATCCATTTCGGTCTTTAACGCGAATAGTATATTGATGATAAACATGATAAGAATTATCCGCTTCAATAGGTAAAATAATATTCTCATTTTCTCTAAATGCTTCATAGTATCTGCTGGCATTTTTTCGACGAACGCTGTTGTAATTATCTAAATGTTTTAGTTTAATTCGCAAAATAGCCGCCTGAATACTATCAAGCCGGCTATTAACACCAAGCATTATATGTTTATATTTTTCTTTTGAACCGTGCGCTCGTAGTATTTTTATTTTATCATTAATTTCTTCGTTATTTGTAAGAACCATTCCGCCATCGCCATAACCACCAAGATTTTTAGTTGGAAAAAAAGACAAACAGCCAGTATCGCCAAAACCTCCAACCTTACGGTTGTTAAATTTTGCACCCATTGCTTGGGCAACATCTTCAACTATCGCTAGGTTGTGCTTTTGTGCGATAGACCCGATTATATTCATATCAGCTGGTTGACCAAAAAAATGGACCGGAAAAATAGCCCTTGTACGTGATGTAATTTTTTTCTCAATTTTATTCGAATCAATGTTAAAGGTTTTTGGATCAATATCGACAAAAACCGGTTTAGCGCCACACTGCACCGCGCCTTGAATCGTAGCAATCATGGTATAGGGAGTTGTGATCACTTCATCGCCTGACTTAATGCCGAGCGCCATTGCTGATAATGTAAGAGCATCCGTGCCCGAGCCAACTGCAATTGCATATTTTACTTCATTATACTTTGCAACTTCTTGCTCAAAAGAAGAAACTTCTTCACCCATAATATAGCGACCGCTTGACAACACCTTTTCAACCACAAAATCAATATCTTTCTTTAAAAATTCATATTGTTTTTTTGTATCGCAAAAGTCCATATTTTTTAATTTATTTCTTCCATTTTAACCTCCCGCCCTTCATTGGCAGATTTATAAATTGCTTCAGCAAAACGAAGCGCTTCGTAAGCTTCTTGCGCGGAAATATAATTACTATTAATACCTTTTAATTCATTAATCATAGCTTGATAAACATGCACATGATTTGGCGGTGAGCCCTGATAAAGGCCACCGGCATAAACGTTTGGCTTAAAACCTTCTGCCAAATTAGGTCTTCCCATACCCTCTACTTCCCAAATTGCTATTTCATTTAAAGCAGCTCCACTAATTTTTACAGTTCCACGCGAACCCAAAAATGCCAAAGAACACTCCAAGTTTTTTGGATACGTACAAAGCGTAAATTCCAATGTAGCATAAGCGCCGTTTTCAAATTTAATCATTGCGATTATCATGTCATCGGTTTCAATTCTATGCGCAACGGTATCTTTTTTTGCAAATACAGATTTAACTGGACCAAAAAGCCATCTCAATATATCTACATAGTGAGATCCTTGGCTAAATAAAAGTGGCCCATCTAGTTTTTCCGTTCCGCGCCACGCATCTTTATCATAGTATTCCTGAGGACGAGTCCAACGCACAACTAATGCTGCATTGTGTATGCGCCCAAATGAATTTTCCATTAGCTGTTTTTTCACATGTTGTAAGGGCGGATTATATCTTACCTGCAATATTGGAAATATTTTTTTATTATTATTTTTAAAGACCTCAAACATTTCCCTAACTTCAACAGTAGATAAACCCAATGGCTTTTCCATTAGCACGTGTTTTCCAGACTTTGCGGCCTCTATAGCCATTGGTACATGTAATCCGTGTGGTGTTGCAAGACAAATAACATCTATATCTTCTCTTTTTAATAATTCACTATAATCACTATACCATTCGATGTTTAATTGCTTAGCTATTGTGCTTGCCCTTTCTTCTATTATATCGCATACGGCCGCTAGACTGGCATTTGGCAAATACGAAGTTGACGCCAAATGTTGATTGGATATTCTTCCGCAACCCACTAATGCAAATTTAATTACTCCATTCTCCATATTGTTAATTATTTAGTAATTTTATTTTATTAAACATTAAGATAAAAAAAGGTAAAGAAAGTAACGGAAAAAAAACTGCCCCCATTGATGAAAACGTCAAACCTACCGCCAAAGCACTATTTTCACTAATTAATTTTCCAAAAAAATAAACCATCGCCGTTTCCCGTACACCAATGCCCCACAACGTTACTGGTGCCAGACTAATAAAATTAACGACAGGATAATAAGCAAATATCATTAAAATTGGAACATTTTCTCCAAATGCTAAAAATGAAATCTTTATATATAATAACAAAATAAAAATCATAAGTAAAGTTAAGGCAATAAATCGAATTTTAACTTTTTGATTTTTATTAATTAAACTAAAAATAGTAAAAAAGTTATCTATTTTGTTTTTAAAATTTTTTGGAATTTTATTGTTAATCAGATCAATAAAAAGAAAAAAACAGATTATCGAGATAATTATACTTACTCCAATAATTATTGGCAATTTAGCTCCAAAAATAATACCACCAACTAAAGCTGCGGTTGCCAATGCTAAAACATCCGCTACTACTTCCATAAAAACAAGACCCATGCTTTTGCCAATTTCAATCTTATCTTTAAAATATAAAGCCCTGACAAAGTCTCCGCTATATGCTGGGCTTATTTTTGCTATTGGTAAATTTGCTAAATATACCATAAAAACATCTCGATATTTTCCATTAAACCCCAAAAGACTCAGACCAATCTTCCATCTTAGCACAAACAAGGGATGCAGACTAAATAATAATAAAATTGATAATAATAATACTAATTTTTTACTCTCAATAAAAACAGTTTTTATTTCCCCAAAATCAAATTTAGAAAAAACAAAATATAAAATTAAAAATGACAAAAATATCGAAATAATAAATTTTATTTTTTTTATTTTACTTTTCATTTTCCAATTTATAAATAACCGCTCGATGTTCAAAATATTCCAGTTCTTTTAATTTATTAAAGCCTTTAGGGTTATTAATTGGGTCTAGTAAAAATTTTACATCTTGCCAGTCACCGCCTAATGAACGATCGTCCATTACAATGTACTTAATATTTTTCAAGCGCATCAAATTTTTTAATTCTTCAATATCCTTAACAGCCGGAATTAATTCCCACACTGCACCTGCGTAAAAACTAACATCCGGTTTTCTGGCCATGATAGTTTCTTTTTCAACTTCTTCAATATTCTCTTTTGCCCAAATTCCTAGTTCTTTTAGCTCTGTCGGCTTGTAGTCTGGTTGTTGAAAAAAATAGTTTTGCACCACTGGATAAAACAAGGTATAAGAACACAACAATAGTATTAACAAAAAAAATAAAAATTGCTTTTTTATACTACTTATATAAATTTTTGAAATTACTTGCTCATAAAAACTATCATATCCAATAGCGATAAATATAATAAATAAATATAAAAACTGAATTAAGTAGTTCGTCTTCCCTCCTTCAACAATAATACTGATAAAAATCAACGGAACAAACATTATTAGAGTCATCCATAATTCACGATAACGTTTTAATAATATAAATTCCCTAACCCCAAACGCAAAGAATGAAATACCGACTAAACCAAAAATTTGTAAAAATGAAAATTGATTAATCCACAGATTATCAAAAAACGTTTTTAGTATTGAGTAGAAATTATGAATAAAGCTTTCCGTCATATTTCTTTCTGTCTTTGGCGGTGTAATAATTGCCGTATTACTACTGGTCGCATTAAAGGTTTCAGATTTTTCATATTTTTCTCCTCCAACGACAAGCGACACCTCACTGCTTCGTCCATTAATTGTCCAGATATCCAATATGGAATGTAAAAATAAAATATACGGTAACGCTAATAAAACAAATCCTAAAAAAACAGTCATTAACATTATGCTAATTTTTTTCCAATTAAATACTTTTTTATATATGTAAAAAATAAAAAACAGTACAGGAAAAATCATAAAAAAATACTCTGGCCTGGTTAAATAGGCAAACCCGATTGATAATCCCAAAACAAAAAACCAATATATATCTTTTTTGTATATATCTGTCTTAATATTAGATATCTTGTATAATGCTAAAAAAATTAAAATTGAAAAAAGGGCAGACGGTATTTGCGGGGTAGGTATAGTGGCGTAAGACCAAATTATAAAACCATTAAATGTATAAAATAGTAAAGCCAACACGGCAGTTCTTGTCGAACTCAATTTTTTTACTAAAAAATAAATTAATGGAAGCGCTAAAATTGCGAAGAATATAGTCGCAAAATGAGCAGCCAAATCAAGATTGCCAACAAAAAAATAAAATATTCCGATAAAAATCGGCAATAATGGTGAAAAAACCGTATGCGGTTCGCCAAACAAGGTAAAACCCTTGCCTTCTATAAAATTTTTACCGATTATCGCATACAGCGCCGTATCTGTGCCGATTTTTCCAAATTTAGACAATAAAATAATAGCCATCAAACAACTTACAAAAATTAAAAATAAAATTAATAAAATCTCTTTTTTCTTCATAAAAATAATTTATTCTTAATCTTTTCTTTTTCTTGAAAAAGTAAGCTAGTATAATGACATAAATAACTTATTTTAAGTTTATTATTTTTCCATGCCATCACAAAATATTTTTTAGCTTTTGTTTCTTCTTTATTATCTCGACAAAAAATACCTAGCTGAAAATAATGTCTGGCAAGTATCTTTGGAATTAATTCAAACTCTTTAATGTGCTTTTTTATCAACAATTCTCCACCGCTAATTCTTTTCGCTAAATTTCCACCGACATGATCATGTCCGCTTCTCATATTAACTTTAACCAACGGCTCATTTATTCCGATACCTTTGAATTTTTTCGTAACCCTTATCATCAATTCCGCCTCTTGGTGGCTGGGCAACGATTCATCGAAAAGTCCGACAAGATCAAAAACTTCTCTCTTTATAATTAAAGTAACCGTTAAAAATCTTTTAAAGCTTGCTAATGCAAGTCCATGATAATCATTTAAACCATCTGGAACTTTTGATTTTTCCGTCCTATCATCAAGAATGTTTAGAACCGCCGTAAAACAAAACCCAACATCACCACCACTTTCATCCAAAACTTTAACCTGCTTTTCCAATTTATTCGGCAACCATTCATCATCATCATCAAGAAACGCGATATACTCGCCTTGCGACGCCTTGATACCGGTATTGCGCGCCGCTCCCCCGCCTTTATTTGTTTCATGCTGGATATATTTTATCCGGCTATCGCCAAAACTTTTTACCGCCTCCTCCGCGCGCTCTTTTACACCATCATCCACGACAATAATCTCAAAATCCTGAAAAGTCTGTTTCAAGATTGAATCAATCGTACGCTTAATCAGATGCGGACGGTTGCAGGTTGGAACAATGACGGATACTTTTAGCATAAATTATTTATCAATAGACATTGATAATTTTAATTTTTCATCAAATAATAGCAATTTTTCCTAAATGTAATAATTTTTAAACAAATATCGTGCTTTTTGTAAAAATTTCATTACAAATTTGCCATTTTGCCAATATTTATTTAATGTTAGACAATAAGTAATAGATAAAATATTCCTACATTTTTGATAATAATATCTTCTCCATTTTCCCGACCTGATCCCTCCAATCCGGCATCTCTTTTACAAATTGCACTCCAGCTTCGGATATATTTTTTCTTAAATTTTTATCTTTGATTAAAATCTCCAATTTATTTTTCGACTCTTCTATATTCCTTCTCTCCGCGACCAAGGCAGTACTTCCATCAAACGCAAAATCACGCGACCCGCCGTTATCATAGGTTACAACCGCGCAACCGCAGGCCATCGCTTCCAAAGACGGCAAACCGAATCCCTCGTCCCAGGAAGAACAAAGAAAAATATCGCAAGAAGAGAAAAGTTTAGCGGTTTCGATCCCAAACGGTTTATAGTGGTATTCGTCACACTGTACTTTCTCTTGTCGCGCACCGTACATAATTAATTTAACATTATTATATTTTTCTTTCAATTCGTTTACAATTTTAACGCCCTCGGCCGTTCCCTTCCATTCATAGCTGTGATGCAACATCAAAATCCGAATATCTTTGTCTTTTCTTTCTGTTTTGTGCGGATAAAAAATATTTTTATCCAAAGTATTCAATATCAACTCCGCATCTTGATTAAAATCTTTTTTTAGCCAATCCTTGATCCAGCTCGAAACTGCTATGAATTTAAATGGCAGTTTGTACGCTTCGGATACTTCTTCGGGCGCACCGTGATAAAGGCGTTCGTCGTGCTGGAGCAGATAAACCTTTTTACCGCATTGATCAGAAAGATTTTTAATCGCGTTCGCGTGTTTATACGTGGAGACTAGCAGAATATCAGCCGTGCCAAGATTGTGCTCTTTTAAATCAGCGATTCGTTCTATCTCAAAATTCATTCCGCCCGTCCAGCTTGGTTTTTGTTTTAACAAATTTGCCAAACACCTCCGCCAAAAAACCGGATTAACTGTTAGCAGTTTTACTTCATGCCCCAAAAGCGTTAAACGGTGCGCATACGTTGCCAAAATCATCACGCCGCCGGAAATATTAAGATGTGGAGTTAAAATATTTATTTTCATAATATCAATAATATTTACCAAGAGTTGCTAATATAGGAAATATATAATAATTAGAAACAAGATAACTAAAAATAATTACTAAACGTACATAATTATTTTTTATTTGATATAACCCGTATCCGGCCAAAATTGCTAAAAACGGGACAAGCACAAACATTATTCGCATTATTAACGATGACCATAATAAAAACGATAATGTCCACGGTAATAATGCAATTAAAAAAATCAACTGTTCTTTTTTTAAATTTTTTTTACTCTTATACAAGCCGTAGAAAACCGAATACCATCCAATTAAAAAAATCTGAAAAGGTTGTTTAATTATATCTTTTAAACGATTTACATTTTCCAAACCAACGCTGCCGTCGCTCTCTAAAAGATATGAATACCAAGTAAAATATGAATAATGAAAAAATAGATAAATTAAACCATGGAAAATTACTACCGGTATTAAAAACAAAATTGCCGCTTTGGATATTTTTATTATTTTTTCCTTTAAACTAGTTTCCTGAAACAAAATAAGAACCCCCAAAGACAACATCCCCAATCCGCCTGTTTCTTTATAAAATAAACCGACTATTGATGACAATATACATAAATAATAATAACTATCGATTTGTTTTTTATAATAGCTTATCGCAAAATAAACCGAAAGCAATAAAAAAAACCAACCCCCCGGATCAGAGCTATAAGTGGGCATATAATTATACATACAAAAATTACCAGAAAAAAATAAAGTTGCCCAAAATGCGATACGGCTATTGTCAAAAATTATAAAAACTAATTTGTAAAAAACGTAGATTAACAGAAAATAAAATATTATATTTTGAAATAACATAATTCTTAAAGAACCCTCGTAAGTACTTGCAAGCCAAGCAGAACTAAAAATCATTAGCGGAGAATTTAATATGCGACTAATCATTCGATAATATATCCCTTGGGAATATTCGGGTGTTTCTAATCCTTTTACATAATTAATCGCATCTCCATAGTAGTCAATAGCCTCCCCAGGCAGTCCAAAATAAATAAATCCTGCTAACAAATTAAATACAGCAATTATAACCAATATATAAATTTCAAGCTTAATTGACTTAATTTTTATAAATATATTCCTAGGCATTATTTCTTATATTTTTTATGACCGTATTATTTTTCAAAATTCAATATTTTTCAAACCTAAATCAGTTAGTAATTTTTCCCCAATAATTTCCGGTCGGCAGTATCTATTAAACAATTTCCAAGCTTCACGCGCAATTTTTTCACGCAACCCGCCGTCATTCTTCAACTCCAAAATCCTCTCCGCCAAACTTTCCGGATTTGCGCTTTCGCACATCAAAATATTTTCCCGATCATTAAATAGTTCTCGCATCGCCGGCGTGTCAGCGCTTATCACTGGCCTAGCGGTTGCAATCGCTTCATAAACTTTATTTGGGATCACTCTTTGCGCTTTTTCCGTATTGCCAAAAATACCCAAACACAAATCGCAATCAACTATCAAATCTGCCAATCCTGAATATGAAACTGAATCTAAAAATTTGATATTATTTAGTTTCAAATCGCTCGCCAAATTCAAGGCCTTTTTATATTCTTGCCCACGACTTCCTGTCATCCTGAATAATATATTTTCATTTTCTAGTATCTTGGCCGCGCGAATAATATATTCGGTTCCTTGCAAAGGTATATAGTGTCCATGAAAATGAATCGTAAAAACCGGATTTTCCGCTTTTTTTCTTGGATACATTACCGTATCATCGCTCCCAACAAAAACCCTGATAAACTTATCTTTTTTAACACCAAATGTTTTAACAAAATAATCAATATGTTCGTTGGTATCCAGTAAAATCTTATCAGCTAAAACGCAATTTAGCAAATCGCAAAACCAATAATACCATGCTTTAGGATGATATTTTGAAACTAATTTTTTATCAAATACCCAAGCATCATATAACGAATAAAAAGCGTCCCAAACAATCTTCTTTTGGCTCAACAACCGGGCGAAGGGAACCATTGATCTAGAGATTGGCGAATAACCCACTATAATTAAATCATATTCAGTCTTAATTTTTTTATGCTTTTTATATAAATTAATCAATTTTACAAAAAAATTTTGCGAATTATCATTGCATTCCAATATTTCCACATTATTTTTTTTTAGACCTTTAATCAAAATCCGATTACGCGAATAATCAGGATCATAATCGCCGAAATATAAAATAGTCATAAATATTTCTCAAAAAATTTCATCAGACCGCTGAAGCGTTATAGCCGAATATGGTTAATGGCGCTTTAATACCTCTGGCATTTTCTCAATATACACCCCCTTACAACACCGCGTACAAACCGGCAAAGAATGTTTGAACAAAAACTGCCGAAATTTCTGATAATCCTCCGATAACCAGATCTCATCCGGTGTCTTTTCGGTCAGGTTGCCAAATGACTTTTCGATCGTATCGCACCAGATCACGTCGCCTCGTTGATTGATACGGAACTGCGGGGACAAAAGTTTTGTGCAAAAAACTTGTACAGGCTTTTTCTTTAGATATCCTTTTATGTTTTGATAATAATTAAAGGGCGTAAAATTAACATAGCATTTTTTCATTATGCCATATTCCCGGATTTTTTCCAACTTTTTCTCCAGCTCAGAAATATCCAAATCCGCCGCAAATTCCGGCTCGCGAATCTGGGTATTTATTTGATAAGTACCCGGCTCCCAGCCAAGCTCCTGCTTAAAAATCTTTTTGGTGTTCTCCACATTCTGCGTTACATAAACCTGTTCAAACAATATATTCAAAGAATTTATACCAAGCTCTTTGGCCGTATCGATTAGTTCATACAGCTTGTCAACATTATCGTTTATGAGCATCATGCCAAAAATCGTAATATTTATATCCGGCCGTTTACCCTTGACCAAGGACAAAGCTTTTTGAAGACGCGCAAAAGTTCCGGGTACACCGCGAATAGCATCATGAACTTCTTCCTTGCCATCCAAGGATGCGATAACGTCTGTCAGATTTTTGTAGCGACCAAGCTTCGTCATCATCTCGTCATTTATCAGCGTACAGTTTGACTGCAAAGTAATCCTTATATCATTTTTATCCAAATAATCCATAAGCTCAAAAATATCGCCCCGTATCAAAGGCTCGCCTCCGACCAGCTTGATCGATTTCATCTTGCCCTTGAGTTTTTCATAAATCCCCAAAACCTCATCAGTCGTAAGCTCGCTCCGGCGCAGAGCCCGCGTATCCGCCTGATAGCACATCTTGCAACGCAGATTGCAACGGATAGTCGGTTCGTGGCCGACACCATATTTTTCCGGAGCCTCTTTCATATACGGCAATTCCGGCTGTGCCAAAAAACCCCGAATCCGCGTTTGCAAATCGTGCTCCTGTTTATCATCGTAATACCGCTTAACATAGCCGGAGAGAACTGGAGTATTTAATATTATTTTTTTTAGTTGTTTTTTTATCATAATTTTAATCTAACTTTTTTCGGTTCTTCGACATGTTTTGTAACATAGGCTGAAAATAAATAATTGATTTTTGTTAAATTACTGCTTGAAGCGGATCATATTACCTAATCGAATGTTTATATGTGTATCTAACTGATAGTTACTTCTCTTCTTCTGCGCTTTTTCTGAGCTGAGCTTAATTTAATAAAAATCAATTATTTATTTTCGGCCGATTCGAATGTGAAATACCCACAAAATTTGTTGATGAACCGCTTTTTTTATTAATTTTAATAAATTTCTGATATAAAACTTTTGAATTATAAACCGTTAAATACTTTTCCATCTTTGTTTTGTCTATCTTTTCTCGATAAATATCCCAATTAATTCTTAACTCGTCAATATCGTTATTGTTCTTGATATCGCTTCTAAAAAACAAAAAATCAAGCATTGCCTTTTCCGGTTCCGCCATCTTAAAAGACACATTTCCTGACTTCATAATTTCATATCCAAAAAAAAGACTTTCCTTGATTGATCGATACGGAAAAGTGCCCAAAGGAGTATCCACAATTTTGGCTTTTCGAGTTGTAATACTAGTTACTTGATGGACGGTTTCCGGAATCAAAGAATAATAACCAAGGGCATACTCAAGACTAATATACGAAGGCTCTGATAAACGATTGGCAATAAAATACTTATCTGCATCGCATAAAACCATATCGGAAAAAATATAGAACCGCCGAGATATATTTTTTATATAACCCTGCTTTTGCCATTCATAAAAACGCCGGTTATCAAAATCGGGAAAAATATTTTTAACTTCTCTAACATCTATTAATATGTTTTGCCTAAATTGTTTATGAAAATCAATGTATTTCATCCCACTTATTAGTTATTTTTAACTATTATCTAGAATAATTATCGCAAAAAATAATTAATTAGTCAAATATTGGGTTTTTTTAGTTAAAATAACTTTATTTTTAATTGCTATTAAGGCAAGTTCATAAACCCCAAAAAACACTCCAACATAAAACATATCCCCTAGTACTGTACCACGAAAAAACGGCAAGGCCATGGTATAGCACTCAATCAATCCCATAACACTTTTTTCATACCAAGGTGAAAATTGCCAGACAGCATAATTGGTAACCAAGAAAAAAAGAATAGAGGAACCAAGACTCAGACTGATAACGCTAAACAGATTCTTGTACTTTTGCAAAATCGCGGAAAAAAGACCGATAAGCAAAAAACTGCCGTAGACTGCAAGCGTGAGTTGCCATTCATAAAACCCGATAAAAATATCGCCGGTAAACAGAGAAACTAGTGGCAAAATTATTGCGTATCTCCGCCCCAAATAAGCGCCGGAAAAAAGCGCGATTCCCGCGATTGGCGCAAAGTTCCAGGCATGCGGAAGCAAGCGAGCTAACACACCGGTAGCAACTAATAAAAACGAGATTAAGATTTTTGATTTTGTTGACATAAAATTATTATTTATTGTTTTATTTTAAATTAGCTAATATAATAACTCTTGCATTTTATCATAAATATGCTATATTACATACAGTGCTTGCGGGCGAAAGTCCCGTTCGGCTAATCCGCAAGGACCACAAGCCGAAGACAAGCACCATAGAAATACTCTCGCACAATCGAGGGTATTTTTAATTATCCTCGATTTCCTTAGAACCAATAATATTGTTTTTATTTGATAATTTCCAAAATAGCATCACACTCCAAAAATGGTATTGTCCGTTTTCACCGCCGACTCGTCTTACAACCGTTTTTACCCTTGTCATTCTTAAAAAACTAGTAATAGAAAAAAATCCAAACCACTCTACTAAACTCGTTTTTCGAAAACCGTTTCTATTTCGTTTTCCAATCGGACACAAAAGTCTTCGATATTCCTGAATAGTGGTTGATTTTTTTATAATTTCAACTGCACTGTGAAAAAAAATAAATTTATTTTTCTGAACACTTTTATTTCTTTCACTACGACTGCCGTCATAACGCAAATGATGAAAACCGTCAGAATTAAAAATAATTTCTGATTTTAACGCCGGACAATATATTTTTCCAATTTTTTTATACTCATTTTCAGTTTTTTCTTTCAACTTTTTAAATTCTTCCAAGCTAAAATTACTTTTTATTTCCCCTCCTTGTTGCATATTGTTTTTATTTTTAACAAATATTATTCTTAATTTATTTAGAAATTAGGAATTATAATTTAAAAATTTAATTCACCCGCCCCTTCACATACTTCCACTCCACGACTTCTCCGCCTTTAAGCACATACGACCCCGCCCCAATCTTCGCGTATTCGCCGTTCACCCAAAACTGCCAATATTTATCGCCGTTATAATCATTCATATATCCATCAATCCCCTCGATAAATGCGCCCATACCATTGCCAAAATCTTTGGTTGATAACTTAAGATTGTTTTCATCGGACACTTTCTGTATTACCGAAAAAACTGTTACATCATTATTGATAGCAATATCATTAAACGTCTTGACCTTGCCATCACCAAAATCAAACATTAAATTTACTGCGTTTTTTTCGTTTTGGATACTTGATTCTGCTGTTTTTTTAGCCTGTTTGTCGCTATACAAAACACCACTGTAAAAACCGAAAATAAGCGACGCAAGAATAAAAGGGATTATTAGTAAATTTTTCATGTTTTTTTCTTTTTTACTCGGAATAATTTAAATATTATCATAATTATCAAGGCAAAGCAAAATGCGATAACAATAACTTGTATTTGGGAAAAATAGCAAAGAATCTGAAGAGGTATCTTGACTCCGGCCGCGGCAGTAAGCCCGTTGGCATCAAGTGGACGAGATACAACAGAAATATTTGTCTTGATGTTTTTTGGTAAATATTTTCTAGTGGAAATACTAACAAGTCTTTCCGCACCAGCTTCCAAAACAAATTCATGCGGTTCTATGTGAATGGTTTTTAAATCATCAGCTGACAAAACATAAGCTCCCGGTGTAGTTCCGGCATTAAAAATCAAAATCTCTTGAGTCAACACTTTACCAACCGATCCTGACAATTCAATATTTTCCGGCTTTACGCCGATACTGGCGGCAATAATAAATTTATTACAAAAAAATATTGAAACTATTATTAAAATGATTATATTTATTTTCTTCATACTGCGTTTATATTTTTTGATTTTTCAATTTACTCACTGGTTATGCCTAACTGGCTCTTGGCTGATTTTTATTTTTTACGTAATTCGGAAATCGTAGCGATTTTTTAAATAATTATTCAATATTTTTATTAATATTCATAATTATTTAAAAAACGCACAGATTTGCCGCATGGAGTAAAAAACAAAAATCAGCCAAGAGCGAATGTGAAATACAAAAAAATTACTTCGGACTTGCCCAAATAATCAGACTCCCATTCTTTACGCCCGAATTTTTAAATGTTGAAGGAATATCAAGTTCCGCTTCTAAATTACTATTATTATCGTGCGCAAGTTCTTGCGAATATGTCCCCCAAGTACTGCTTGCCAATTTCAAATAATCTTTGAACACAATATCACCATCAACACTGGCGCTTAGCCTAAGGTCAACCGTACCTTCGTTTTTTAATATTAATGTTTGTTTTTTTGAAGTTCCGGCTTTGATCTTTCCAAAATCCAGATTATCCGGGCTGACAGTAAATATCAATGACGCACCGGCAACATCCGGTCCGGCCGAGTCAATTTCAACTTTTAATCCTACGGAATTTGAAACACTACCGTTTTTGATTCTTTCCGGCAAAATCCCCCATTGCCCAAAATATACCAGAACGTCATCATTGGTTTTCAAGATATAGTCGGCCATGCCAACTGCGGGTGATTCATTATTAATCAAATAGATCCAACCGTCCGCTCCGGCAGCTATTTCATTATTGATTTGTTCCAAATACGGGCCAAAGGTCGTGTCTTTTATGCTGTAAGTAAAATTACATTTTGTTGCCGCATTTTTTATCAAATCCAACGCTTTTATGCCTTCAACGCGCGTATTGCAGATTGTACTGTTGCCTCCTTCAATCCGGATATGATACCCGCTTTCAATTCCGCCGAAACGAGCGATCGGAAAACTTTTGCCAGCCAAGGCGATCACGGCATAGGGCGTCATGGCTTTGTTATTAAATTCAGAAGTACCTTGATTTACCCACCAAAATCCGCCATCCGTATCTTGCAGCGTTTGCAGATGCGACAGCGGGGTTTTAGCGTCTTTGGCCCAAGTTGCCGGACTGATTCCCAGCTTATGCAAAGCGATAATCACCCAAGCATCGGAACCGGAGTCCGAATCGGATCCGCCGGACCAGCCAAAACCGCCGTCATTGTTTTGGACAGACTTGAGGTAAGCCAAAGCTTTTGTAATTGCGACATCGTTCGCAGATACACCCGCTTCGCGTAGTGCGATTATCCCGGCAGCCGTATCATTAGTATCACTCTCTCCACCCTTGGCATAGCCCCAGCCGCCATCGGTATTCTGGTTCGCGATAATATATGCCTTGGCTTTTTGCGCTTCATTCGCAGTACCTTTACCAACAGAACCCAGGGCAAGAATCGCCCACATATCATCATTCAAAAGACCTGCGTCACCTATCTGGTCGTTATTCAAATATGTTTTTAGTTTCGCGACATAATCAATATTTCCAAAGGTTGCGGGGCTTTCCCCTGCCGCCGCTATCGCTAAAATAGTTTTGGCATAATCGGTCGCCAATGTGCCGAATACGCTTTTTAAATGATCTAGCGCAACGTTAGTCTTGCCGGACGCGATCAGCGCCTGCGTAATCCAAGGGTCAGGCGTTAAAGTTTCCAGGTAAGTTCTTGCTTCACTGATTCCGGCTGTCGCAAACAAAGGACAGACAAGCGCAAAGAGCAAAAATAATTTTATTCCATTCTTGATTTTGTTTTTTGTCATAAAAAAATCTCCATTCGCATGGAGAGAGGAAAAACATAGCAATCAAAAGACCGCCTGTTTCACAAACTCTCAATTCCACGAAAAGTTTTGTGTTATTTATTATTACAAAATATTTAACGCGACCTGGCTTGTTCTGTTTCATCAAACAGACTTTACAGTTGCGGGACAGCAAAGGAATTTAACCTTATTTCGGATAAATATTTATATTTAAATAGTTTTCAAAAATTTCTATAACGATATTCAACTAGCTTTTGGCTGATTTTTGTTTTTCACGTAATTCGGAAATCGTAGCAATTTTTTAAATAATTATTCAATATATTTATTAATATTCATAATTATTTAAAAAATGCACAGATTTGCCGCATGGAGTAAAAAACAAAAATCTGCCAAAAGCGAACGTAAATAACTTATAAAAACATGTTAATATATCTATTTTTATATTTAAACTATAACAATGTTTTATTTTTTGATCAACAGCTCACGCGAATCATCGCTTCTTCTGTGTCACATAAGAAACCAAAGCCAAAAATGCTTTAAAATATACCAACGCATGTCGCGGTGTTCTTATTTTCAATAAATACTGCCAAATAATTCTTGGCCGAAAATAAAATTTCTTGAAAGCAAGATTAGAATAATATGTCAGCTTTTCCTTACTCAAACCATGCGGCACAAAAATCGTTGACCAATTACTCATCTTTTTCCAATTGTCTTCAAACTCGCCAAACTGAAAAGCCGTTGCATGTATTTCCGAACCGGGCAAAGGTGTTAGATGCGTCATGTGAAATTCATCCAAAGGCAATTCCAAAAGCAAATCAATCGTTTCCTTTATATCCTCCTCGGTCTCGGTCGGCATGCCGATCATAAAAAATCCGCACGGCGATATTCCGGCCGCCTTTGTTAAAGTAATTGCACGCCGAATCTTTTCCGGACTCGTATTTTTCTTGATCGCGTTCAAAACTTTTTGACTACCCGATTCGATCCCGTACCAGATCTGCCAACAGCCGGCTTTTTTCATCAGGTCCAATGTCTCTTTGTTGATCATATCCACCCGTCCGGCACAGCTCCAAACAATATCCATTTTCTCGGCAATCATTCGATTGCACAGCTCTTTTAAGCGTTCACGAAAAACCAAAAAATTATCATCCCGAAACTGGATTTCGCGCATGCCATATTCTTTTTGCAAATGTTTAATCATGCGGATTACATAATCCGCACTATAACAACGCAGTCTGCGGCCGAATACTTTGTTGTCGCAATACGTGCAAAGCCCAGGACAACCGCGCGAAGTAATCAAGACGGTCGCTGGCAAACGGCGGACAGTATGCGCAGGCGGATAATAATACTTTGCAATATCCGGAAACAAGTCCCAGGCCGGCAGAGGCAATGAATCCAAATCCATAAATGGCTCACGCGGTGGTGTTATAATTATCTCGCTACCTTTGCGGAATACCAGACCTTTGACATTGCCAAGATCCAGATTTTTATCACAAGCCTCAATCAATTCCAAAATAGTAATATCTCCCTCGCCGATCGCGCCAATCTCTATTTCCGGAAATTTTTCAAAAGTTTCTTTGGGCGCGGCTGTAATGTGCGGACCGCCCAAAAATATTTTCGCCTCGACACCGTTTGCTTTCAAACGTTTAATAATTTCAACCGCATTAAAAATTGAAATCGTTACTGCTGTAATCCCAATATAACGCGGATCTATCTCAATGATTTTCTCAACTGTTTCATCATAACTCATCGAAAGCGCGGTCGCGTCCAATATCCGCGTCGCATAACCATTGTCGCGCGTAATCGCAGCCAAAACAGCCAAACCGGTCTGCAGTGTCTGCCCGCCTGCTTTGAATTTCACGCCATAACGCTCCTCCTGGGAAACAGGAGGATTAACGAAAAGGATGTCAGTTTTATTTTTTTGTAGAGGCAAATTCATTTTTTTATCGTTTCTTAATTCTCATTAAACATACTTTTTTGTCATCTCGACCGAGCGAAGCGAGCGGAGAGATCTATAATATGTGAATAATTTACCATGTGTATTTCTATAAATAGATTTTAATTCTCGACTCTTTATATAGCTTGATTTTTTATTATTCTTGTATTATAGATCTCTCACTGCGGTTCGAGATGACAAAAAAGAGATAATTTTTATTTTCACACACAAAATTAATTAAAAAATCTTTTTTTTATTTTTATCAAAACCTCTCCAATCATATACACAAACGGCACCAAAAAGAAAACATAAACCGGTAAACGATAACGGGCTAAAACAAAGGGCGAGCAAAGCAAGGCAGAGTAGATGATTACGCCGGCAGATAAAAGGAAAAATAACAACTTGTTCCGGTCTTTGAAATAAGTATAAATGATTCCGCCAAAAACCGAAAGCGAACATATTCCCCAAAACGCCAAACCGAACAGATAAGCCAAAAGCGAAAAATTAAAATTTTTCAGATAATCAAAAACCGCTTTGAAATTTCCGGTCATAAGACTTCCGGTAATATCCGGTTTGGCATAAACGCCGGTAAACTCCTGGATCAGATTCAAATATCCTGAATCAAGAAAAAACGGGGCAGTACGGATCAAGTGCACGCGTGTATACTGCCAAAAATTCTCTTTCATGTATTTTCCGGATTCTTTTTTATAATAATCAAATTGTTTCACCAACTCGTCTTTGCTAAACAAACTGCAATCCCCTTGATCGCCAACATTTTTTCCTAAATCATTTTCCGCTTTCTGCCGAATCAAATTATTAGCCTCATCGTAGGAAATATTGTCTTTGATAAACATGGCGGTCGGATAATTATAATGGAAAACATTTGTCATAAGCACATTAGCAATCGTGTATTTGCCGTAAACGATTTTGTTGCGCATTTGCCAAGGAAAAAGAACCGCAAAATATACGGCATTAAAAAGCAAAACAACCAGCAAAATATTTTTAAACTTCAAACCGGAAAAATACGGTAATCCAAACGGACGACGGATAAAATAAATCGACAAAATTCCCAAGCTCAGCGCCTGAGGCAGATATAATGTATTCAAGCGCGTCAAAGTCGCAAACCCAAAGATTATGGCCGCGCCAAGCAAAAACACGGTTTTACTGTTTTGAAAAAAGCGAAAGAAGTAATAGATTCCCAAAAGTAGAAAAAACGCGGACAAAGATTCAGCTGTCAAAAGAAAATTGTGCCAAGCTGAATACGGTTCGATTGCGGCAATAAAAGTGGCGATAAACGCCACGCGCGGCGAAAAAAATAATTTCCCGATTTTATATATCAAATAAACTCCGGCCAAGGCCAAAATCATCTGTGCCAGATATACCGGCCAGGCGGACTTGAACATCAAAAGAAAAACAGTTGTAAAAAAATAATACAAAGGCGGATGCCAATCGCAAGGCTCATGCCAATTGGCTAAAAGTACGGCATGCCCGGATTGCGCCTGATTGTAAAAGTTTTCCCAGCCGTTCGCGCTGGCGCCCCAAAGCCCGCCAAACAAAACGACTCTGACAAGCAAATAGGCGGCAATAAGAACAAGCCACCATTTATACAATTTTACAAAACCGAAAAGCGCGCGTTTGTCATTAAAACGATATTTAAGCAATGTCCAGATTGCCAACCAACCGTCGCGAAACAGCTTTATCTTCTTTCCTTCTTTTTTGGTCCTGGTCTTGTAGCTGATCGGCGCTTCCGCGATTTCATATCCGGCCTTCAGCGCCTTTGCCGTTACTTCCGGACAAAACTCAAAACCGTCGCATTCCAGTTTTATGTTTGCCAAAACTTCGCGGCTAAACATCTTGTAGCAAGTCGGTTCATCGGTAATATGCGCGCCATACAAAAAATTGGTCAGCCAAGACAAAAAATGCCCGCCCAGATAATAAAATATACCCGGAGTTTCTTCACGTTTATCTAGTCCCAAAACCCGCGAACCAAAAACAATCTTGGCATCCGTCTGCTCTGCCTTTTCTATCAAACCCTGAATATCGTCAGGATTATATTCCAAATCCGCGTCCTGCACAATGGCATAATCACCGCTGGCAATCGCAAAGCCGGTACGAACAGCAGCGCCCTTGCCTTGGTTTTTTTCCTGAAATACTATCCGATATTTATCCGCATACCCCTGTAATATGTCGCGCGTTCCGTCAGTCGAACCATCATCAATAATAATGATTTCTTTTTCAATATCAGTTCTGATTTTTGATTTTTCAATCCGATCCAAAATAGCCTCAATCGTCTTCTCTTCATTAAAAACCGGAATGATTATAGATAATTTATTTATTTTCATTAATTTCTCATAAATATTTATATTCTATTATAAATATAATAACTTAAAATATCATTTATTCACAATATAAATAGTTAAATTTTAGTATATGCTATATATTGACAAAATATTAGTTCTAAATTAATATTTGATTACATGTTTATGGTGTGTTCTTTCAACAAAATAAAAAGGAGCCTTAAAAATGAAAAAAATGTACTTATTTACCGTTTTAGTTTGTTTTTTGACAATCATCCTTCGGGCAAACTTTGCAAACGCAGAGAATGTAGTGGTAGTACAAAAATTTTACGCAGGTTCAGGTGATGGATACTGCATGCGAGAAGATTATAACACAAATAGTCCGACTAACTGGGACTACTCCCATGACAACACTCAAAGTACATCGACAGATTACACAAGCGACGAATCTCATGTATGGTCACAATGGTATAATGTATCAACAAAATGGGGAATTGGAAGGTCTTTTCTTCCAATAGACACCTCTGATATTCCAACTGGGGCTATGATAATTTCTGCAAAACTTCAAATTTATACATGGTATATCTATGACCTAGACAACGATGGGGAAGATTGGATAACTATTGTGCAAACAACACAGGCGAATACAACTTCTTTGTCAAATGACGATTTTGATCAATGTGGTTCCGTAAATAATCCGACTGAAGGTGGCTTAAGAGTTGATATAAGCAATATGGGGACGGACAGATACCAAGCATTTATACTTAATGACACTGGAATCAGTTGGATAAATGCTGAGGGTATTACAAAACTTGGCTTGAGAGAAGGACACGACGCATTAGATCATCCTATTACTGCAAATTCTTCAAGCTACGCAAATATCTTATATTGGTCAACATCTGAAACTGCTGGGACATCACAGGACCCATATTTAGAGATCACTTATGTTTGTGATGTAAATAATGTACCAACAAATAACATCGTATCGGTAATGCCATATTTTTCTGCGGATTTTAACAATGACAACAATGTTGACGTTAACGACATTACGGATTTCATAAATAGTCAAAAAGAAATATTAAATTTCTGGATAAAAAACATCTGGCAAAACGAATTAAACTAAAGACATTTTTTAGTCCTTGTATTATTAAAATAATATGAGGACTTTTATTTTAATTTTTTTATGATAATTTTGACAACAAACAATTAATTTCTTTTACTCTTTTTTCCCAAGTATATCGAAACACATCTTTCTTTGCCTTTACCGCTTTTTTATCCGTCTCAACCGGATTATTTAAAACAAAATCAATATTCCTGCTCAAATCATTTGTATCTCCTGCCTTACAAAAAAACGCATTTTCATTATTTAATATCTCGCGTATACTCGGCAAATCCGAAGCAATAATCGGCCGACCGCTGGCCATATATTCAAAAATCTTAAGCGGTGTCATAAAATAACGATAATGCGCCTTATCTGGAAACGGCATCAATAATATATCGGATATTTTTTGCCAAAGCGCCAACTCGGTTTGCGTACGCCGGCCGATAAATTTACATTTGTCAGACACGCCGATTTCTTTTGCCAAACTCTCGTAATAGGCAATATCTTTTTCATTGCCCCCGACAGCCAGAAAAAAAACTTCAGGACGATTCAAAATTTTCAAAGACTCTAAAATTTCCGCAATCCCCTTGTCAGTCCCCATTGTCCGGAACGAACCGGTGTACAGTAATATTTTCTGATCGCGAATCTTTTCTCCCAGTTCTTGCTCCAGGCTTAGCTTTTGCAAGGCTTTCTCTTTTTCAATATCAATATTAAAAATTTCCAAATTCACGCCATTGGGTGCGACCAAAATAGTTTGCGCAAAACCGTTTTTGATAAATTCCTGCTTGATGAAATTATTTGTAACTATTATCCGGTCACATCTGCGCAAAAGCCATAGGGCAATTCCTTTTTTCTTGCCAAACCAGTCATGGCATTCATAAGCGGTCATAAACCCACGCAAATTAAAAAGCCAGACCAACTCTGGATTCCTTGTATAAATAATAACATCTTTATCCGCTTTTTCAAAGGCTAGTTTGATAAAAAACCACAAGCTTTGCAAGTACACTGATTTTCGCAAAAGCAGGCGGTCAAAACGGATAAAATCAAAACATTTTACATATCTGATCCGAAAATTTTCTTTTATGCCATAAAACGAAAAAGCATTGCCAAGAATATTATTTTTCCGCGTCGGCACCCAAAGCTCGACTTCGGCTCCGGCCAAAGCAAACTCTTCGCACATCTTGGTAATCTGATACCCATGCGCTTTTTCCGTAGGAATGCGGGCGTTAACTATATAAATTATTTTCATAGTCAATTTCTTGAACGAGACCCTGGCAATGAAATACGTAATTCAGAACCAAGCGCTTCCGCTACTTTTCTTAAAAAAGCTACACTGGGATTATAATCGCCCCGTTCCAACCTTGATATTGCAGATTGTTTTGTGCCTATTTTCTGCGCTAGTTCCGTCTGCGTCAATCCGGCTTTGATGCGTTTTTCTATCAGCTGGTGAATTAATTCAAACTCCGGTCCGAGTTCATCATAAAAACGTTTTATTTCTTTATTTTTTAAAACCTTATTTTTAAAATCTTGAAAATTAGTCATATTTTTCAATAATTATTTATAACTAAAATATAACGTATATGTTATTTTATGTCAAATCATCAAAATTGGAATAATTTTTTTCGTTTATTATTTTATAATCAACTCTTATTTGTTTTATGATTTCTAAAAACAAACTATTATTTTCATTAACCGCCTTTTGCCATTTTTTCTTATACTCTTCCCCAAAATCCTCCCGCGCAAAATAGCCGCGTGCTTTGGTTCGCTCCAAACTTAAATCAAAAGGAATGTCTAAAATAACTAACAAGTCAGGCCTTAAAACCAGCTCAAAATATTTTTTTATTTCAATCTCGGAAACCGGATTGTCAAACAACGCGAAAGCATTCAAAAAATAGCCTTGATCAACAATCGCATTTTCATATTTCAAAGCCTTCTGATATTTTGCGTTATAGTGTAAAAAAGCATTCATCAGTTTATAATAAAAAATCTTCCAATTATCCGAATATTTTATAATATAAAAAAACAAAAGAAAAAATCGGTACGGATGCTTTATCAAAAACAAAAAATTATACCAAAACAGTTCGTATTTTGTGCGAATTTTGATTATCATATAATTCTTTTCCGCAACCAGCCGTTTTGCTAAAGTAGTTTTTCCTGAACCGGGCAAGCCATATATTTCAATAAACATAAAAAATTTGCAGGAATTTATAAGATTTATATGATTTTTTTATAATAGGAATAAGATATAATACCTTTCTAAAAAATCTTATAAATCTTATAAATCCCTGCCAAGCATTATTTTTCAAAACAAACACAATAAGACTCGCTAAAAAATTCGCTGACAAAATTCAAACCTTTATTTCCAAAATACTTATACAACAACAAATTCATTTTCGCCGAGCGCCAAAACGGCCAGCTTAGTGTTACCGGAAAAATTTTGATATTCTGACAATCATTTTCTTTTAATAATTTTGCGAGCTCACCGGGCGCAATCTGCCCGCTGTGGAATTCCGGCACCGCAATACCCATAATTTTTTTTCGCAAATACTTTGGAGTTTTTGTAATTATAAATCCCCTGCCACCAGACTGGATAAGGCTCGCAATTTTTTTGACCATAAGCGATTTTTCCGGAATATACTCGATTACACGAGACGAAAAGAAAAAATCAAATTTTTTTTCTGTTGTAAACTGCAAAAAATCACTTTCAATAAAATTAAAATTACTGTTTCCCTTAAATCTATCCTTAACCAAACCAAGCATCGCGCTCGATATATCCAAAAGCGTATAATCCGCGCCCGGCTGATACCCAAACAATTCCTTTGTCCAAGTACCATGCCCGGGACCAAGCTCAAAACAGCTTTGGTATAGTTTTACCAAGGCATGCGTTTTTATTGCAGATAAAGTCATATCATACCCGGCCTTCTGAATATCATTCTTAAACCAACGTTCTTGCTCGTACTTGTTGTTAAACTTATTTACAATATCCGCGTTATATTTATTTTTTACATCTTCTGTTTGCATACAAGAATATAATATTCAATAATCAATACACAATATCCATTCAATATAAAATATAGCCAATCCAAAAATTGAATATTAAATACTTGGATATTCATTGAATATTGAGTATTGAAAATTGTATATTAATAAAATCTCCTAAACCAAACTTGAAAATTTATCACTGACCAAATCGTATTAAGCGCATATTTGCGACCAGAAACATGATCGTCCAAAATCTTCCGCGCTTCCGCTAAATCCAGATACTGGCTTGTCCTTCCTTGGTTATACGAATCTGACAAAATATCGTATGCCGTATCTTTTAGTCCCGCGCGCAGCCATTTGGCCATTGGCACGAACCAGCCGGTTTTTTGTTTGTTGTAAATAAAATCAGGAATATATTCTCGCATCGCTTCTTTCAAAATCAATTTACCTTGATTGCGGGAATTGATTTTGTATTTTGTCGGAATATTCACAGCCATCTGCGCCAGATCAATGTCTAAAATCGGTACTCGCTCTTCCAAACCAGCCGCCATCGTAATCTTGTCGGTCCGAGCCAAAGAATATTCAACGAGCCAAGTCCGCATATCCGCCTGCATCATCTTTTCGCTCAAAGGTAACCCCGGACCGAATGTTTCTAAGCCTGACTTATTTTTAACATAATTTTGCGCTCCTGCCAAATCATTAATCTCCGGCCGGATTATCCGCGTTAATAAATCCTCTTTTTGCGCCATAAATGACCAAAATGCGGAAAAATCATCCATATTCAAACGCCCATACATATCGCTTTTCCGCGCGAGCGCAAACAGGTTTTTCATACCGATATTATTTCTAAAAATCCTGGGCAAGCGCCGCCATTTTTCGATCAGGTTATAGTAGTAATACCGAGTATAGCCGCCAAAAAGTTCATCCCCGCCATCGCCTCCTAAAACAACCTTTACTTTTTGTTTTGCCAGGCGCGCCAAAAGCAGATTCGCGACCTGCGTGGGGCTATACACAAGTTCATCCATAGCAGAAACCATATTTTCCAAATTCGCAATCATGTCTTGCTCATTCAAATATATTTCATGATGCTCGGTGCCATAAAACGCGGAAGTCCGTTTTGCCAAAATCGCGTCTTGATTAAATTTTTCATCCTGATCAGCGCTGACCGCAAAGCCGACGCTAAAAGTCTTGATTTTTTTTTCTGTCAATTCTTTCATTAATCCCAAGACAATGGTTGAGTCCAGTCCACCGGAAAGGAACATGCCCACCTCCACATCGGCAATCATCTGCCGCTTAACAGAAGCCCGAAGCAGTTCTTTTATCCTTGCTTTCGCCTCCTCCCGGTCGCTGATCGCTTGGCCGAGCTGTATGCTCCAATATTTTTTTAAATTCAATCCGGTTTTATTTAATACCAAATAATGACCAGGTAGTAGCTTCGAAATATTCTGCCAAATAGTATCCGGACCAAGTGTATACAGCAAACAAAAATAGCAATTCAAGGCATTTTGATTAATGTTTTTTTCAATCTTGTGTTCAAGAATCCCTTTTATCTCAGAAGAAAAAATAAAACGCTGGTTATCCCAAAAATAAAAAAACGGCTTTACGCCAAACTGATCGCGCGCGGCAAACAGCTCTTGTTTTGCCTTGTCCCAAATCGCAAAAGCAAATATCCCGTTAAATTTTTGCAAACACTCCGGACCGTATTCGATAAATGCAGCGAGTATCACCTCGGTATCTGATCTGGAAACAAATTTTCGCCCTTTCTTTTCGAGGTCTTTTCTAATCTCTTGAAAATTATACAGCTCACCGTTAAAAACAATCGCATAACGCTTGTCTCTGCTCAACATCGGCTGATGCCCGGCCGGCGACAAATCAATTATCGCCAAACGATTATGCCCAAGTGAAATATTCTCATCACAAAAAACCCCGCTATCATCCGGACCGCGATGGCGAGTAGCCCGAACCATTTTATTGATTAGGGCTTCGTCTTTAAAATTAAAACCGTTTATGCCACACATATTATTAATATTCAATACTCAATATCCATTCAATATAAAATAATCAATCCAAAAATTGAATATTATATACTTTGATATTTATTGGATATTGATTATTGAGTATTGGATATTTTTAAAATTTTCTTCACAAACTCACCCAACCCATGCTCCCTCACCACCACCCCTCTTAAATCCTCCGCCATCTTCGCATACTCTGCTTCGCTTAAACCAAGCACGTTCTCGATTTTATCGCTCAAGGCCAAATAATCTCCCGCACTATAAAATAGCCTATCTTTATATTCTCCCAAAACAGCATCCAACGCCACATTACAGCCGATTACAGGTAAACCGCAGGCCATTGCCTCGAGAAAAGTTTTGTCCAAACTGCCGGTCTGACTGGCGCTGACAAAGATATCAGCCGCTTGCAAATACTCAACAATATCTTTATTCGGCACAGAGCCGACAAATTGAATATTTTTCGCCAAGCCTTTCTCATTTATCATTTTCGACAAAAAGTCATAATATGCTTTCTGTTCCACTAATCCAATAGCCCCAACAATATCCAGCTTAACATCAATCCCCTTTTTTACCAATAATTCAACAGCATTAATCAAAGTTTCAAGATTTTTTACAGGCGAAATTCTGCCGACAGTAATCAGGGATATTTTCGATTTTCGATCCCGTAAAGGACCCGATGTCCAAACGGGACTTTTCGGGTTTTCGATTTTCGATTTTTGTATTTCCCTAAATCGGAAATCGGAAATCGGAAATCGGAAATTTCCAACGTCTATTCCCTGCCCCACAATCCGAATCTTCCCAGACTTCAACCTACATCCGCTCGCCGTAGACGTAAACACAACATCAACCATTTTTTCCGCAACCAAGAGCTGCCAAGGCGCATGCCCATGCGCATACCAAAGCCCAATCTTTTTTCCCCACGCCTTCCAAAACAATCCCCCAAGCAAAACATAAATCGAATTCATATGCACAAACACAGTATCATAATTCTTCCGCTCCTGCCAAATATATTTAAAAAAATTAATTAAATATTTAAATTTTAAAATAAATCGAAAATCGAAAATCGAAAATCGAAAATCCCCACTTTCTTTTCCCAACGACAAAACCCTAACATTCTCAGGCAAATCCACCTCTCCCCGAAACAAACAAACCACGGTAACGCCTTCGCAATTCTGCGCAAACTCCGCGATCCAAGCATGAAAAAACCCCAAAAGATCGTCATTTTTATCTACTTTTTGCGTACAAATTAATAATTTCATAAATCAAAATACATAAAAAATCATCTTACCGGAAAACACGATATTAAACTAATTATATCATTAAATATAAAACAAAAACAGCTTGTTTTCAAGCTGTTTCTTGCTAATGATTATTTTATAAATTTTACTTATTTTTATCTTTCGCTTTTCTCTTTTTGACCAACAAAATGAAAAGCAAAATTATTATAACAAACCAAAAAATCCAAAAAATCATATCGGCATTTTTCACTATTTCAAAATCCTTACCTTCTGTTTGATTTTTTTTGATATTAGGATCATCTTTATTGTCCGAATTTAGAAAACCAGGAACTAAAGAGTTAATAATATCTTCGGTCTCTTTAACAGCTCGATTAGTAAAAGAATCATCTTGTTCATTATTTTCTGCCGACAAATTTTCCGACGGCTTCACATCTTCGGGAAGAGGTAATGAAGGCTTTGGTTTCATTTCGGTAGCTTTTGTATTATCCAGTGTCGTTTCTTCTTCAATATTTCCAAAAATTGCGAATTTTGTTAAGTGGTTTACTTGAAAAGTTACTTGATTTTTAGCAAATACTGCCTCTGGGATCAATACCCATTGATTATTAACTTCGTTAAGCCAATAAACAGCAAGATTGCGCGCTTTCTGGAGATTTACAGGCACAGGAAGTGTAATAGTTAGCAAGGAAACAAAAGAACGGACATAATTGCCGTTTTGATCCTTGGCAAAAACATTATAAAAAACCGAACCAATAAGTTGTATATCCGGTAAGACTAAGCTCTCATTTTCAAACGATAAGGGTTCTGCATTGATATAAAAAGTTGTTCGACTGGGTACATTGTCAGCCGGCACTTCCAAGACAATCTGACCATTACTGGTATCTTTGGCATAACGTCCTGATTGTTCGGGATTAATTTCTAAATCATTGTTATGCGTTTCAACTTCTGGTGTTGGTTCTGGTGTTGGAGTTGGAGTTGGATTTCCACCACTTCCACCGCCACCCCCGCTGGCAACACAAACGCCCACAGAAACATTGTACCCGCTAACACAAGTTGCTGGACCGCAAGTCGGATATGCGTTGTAAGTAGCGGCATTGTCGACTGTAGGACAAACAGGGTGCCAGTCAGTACGGACATCGCAATAATTTGGACAGTCAAAATTAATCGTACCAACCAATGTGCCAGTAGCGGTACCGGAAAATTTACCTGTGGCAGTATTTATGAAAACATTATCAAAATCTATCCAACCCAATTGTTCACCCCAAGCATAACCCGAAAGATCTCCGTTATTATTTAAAACCCCGCCTTGTGCGGGATTAAATTTTATCCAACCGCTATTTTTTGACCAAGCATAACCAGATAACGCGCTGTCGTCAACGACAACATTTTCAAAATTTATATAACCTACATTATTACCCCAAGCATACTTATACGAACTCAAAATTGTGCCAGATAACGCCGAAGAAAAAGACAAAAATGTCCCGCATAAAATTAAAAAAAATATTGAAAGACGTCGTCTCATAAAAATTATTTACCTAAAATTACTAGGATATCAGCATCCGACCTATTTTCTCCTTCAGGTAAAGAAGAAACTTTGCCACTAAGCAATTTGGCGATATCCTCAGCTTCTTGACTGTGCGTGTATGACAAATCAATCACCAAGGTTTCTTTATAGTCTTTTTTTGTGGCATTGGCAAGAGCATCAGTTTGATAATTTGGGTAAGTAGATTTTATTAATTTTTCTGCTTGTTCCGACAAATCAACAATTTCAGTGCCGTTATAATAAGCGATTTTCAGATCTGCCGGTTTTTGTGAGACTGGCGTATTTTCATTTACTCCCCCTTGTTGATCAATTACTATCGGCGCAACATTGATAATTTTATTAGTAGACGGACGGAAAAGAATTGCCTGCATGGCCTTGGTATAGGCAAGAAGCTTGTCACCATTTTCCGTCTTAGCAAAAAATGGCTGGTCTTTTAGTTTTTCCTTATCAGCAATAGTCGCGATAGTCGGAGTTTCATCGACTGGTAATTCCATCAGTCGTCCCAAGGAAGCTACTAAAATTTCGGTTTCTTTTTGCGCTTCTGAATTAGGATTGGCTTTAAGAGTTTTATACTTATTAAAATAGTAAACAGATGAGGCTACTCCACCTATTGCCACTAATACCACCAATATAATTAGCCACCGCTTGAGCCCAATTCGTTTTAGAATATTTATTCTATTGACTCCTGACATTGCCTCAGTATTATTTATTTTTTTAAACATAAATTTAATATTTATTATTATTTTTTATATTTTAAATCTTATAATTATTGCGACACATCTTCACTTGTAACCGGTTCGATAGATTGTTCGGCGGGAGCTTCCGGTTCAGTTGGGGCATTATTTTCTACAACCGGCGTCACAAGTGTTTCAAACTCAACTGGGTTTTCCGGTTCAATAGATTCCTCTGTATCCGCTGGCATTTCTGGATTTTCTGGCTCCACTGGAGAGCTATCACCTACTATAGGATTATCACCAGATTGAACAGGAGGAGCTTCTGTCGTTACTTCCGGCGAAGTTGTTACATCCGGATCAATAGCTTCAATATTTTCTTTTAACCCATCACTAAATAATCTGACTCCACTATTTGAACCAAAAGCATGCCAACTAAAATAAATATCTTTATCGGTTTGCGCCGGGTCAATGTTAATCTTGAACCCTTTTACAGTTATATCGCTAACATAGTAGTCAGACAAGACACCGGCAGTCATTTTAGTAATTGTAATAACTGGTTGATTAGTATATTTATTTTCAAAGACAACTAACACAGAAGTATCGCCAGCTTTTATAACTGCCTCACCAACTGTGTCTTTACCCATATCCACTTCGCCGGCAATTGTGAGGCCACCAGACAAAACCAAACCATCTAATCCTTCCATAGATACCGCCATACCTGTCTTGAGAGCTTCAATTTGCGTCTGTTGGTCTTGAATAGATTTGACAATAAGCGGGGTTAATCGACCATAATCAACCATCCACGGATGAATTAAGTTACCATTATCATCAACCTCGTCAGTACCAACGGTAACCGCATCAGGATAAATTTTCTGTAATTCTTGGGCAATAAAACCATTTAGAGTTTGACCATTTGAATCATTTTTATATTCAAAATCACGGACATTAACTTTCATCAAATCAAGAACACCGAAGTGTGTGTCAACTATGTTTTCCTTGAGCCTTTCGTCAGAAGTTTGATTATAATTTACTCCAGTCCCATTGTAAGTAATTGATCCAATTAAATTTGAAAAATTAAAAAATCCATTAAAAATACTGCCACTGACGGCGGAAGTGAGTTGGATTTGCATGCCATGAGGGGTAGTGCCTGTGTTAATTAGTTGAGTGACATATTCACTGTTAGCAGCATCCGTAACTGAAAGTGCAAATGATGGGTCAGTGGTACCGATTCCGACGTTTCCACCCATAAATGCCAATCCGCCAGAACTTAATCCCTGGATATAAGAATATTGGGAAGTACCGGCATTATTCACGAATTGAAGATAATTCCCGTCATTACTTACATTATCGCGAAGTACAATTCCTCCTGTCGTACCAACATCTGGCGAAACAAAACGTCCGGTGCCATTTACGTCTAATGTCGTTCCAGGACTCGTCGTCCCGATGCCGATGTTGCCGGAAGTATCAATCGTCAATACCTCTCCCGCTGTCGCCAAAGTTTTGTAAATATGGAATTTTTGATCGCCCACTCTTTGTCCAATTGACCAATTTTCGATTCCTCCGTCTGCAAAAAGCAGTTGTCCATATCTTGTCGAGGTGGCGGTAGACCTATCGATCATTATTTGCTTATCTGTCCCGTATACATGCAACGCCGCTATCGGTGTCGTTGTGCCGATACCAACATGGCCGTTTGCCAAAACTGTCAGTCCCGATCCGACAGTAGAATTAGATTGAATGCGAGCGACGATTCCGTTCGTCGAGGCACCGGTGTTGGCCACATAGAGAAGGCCATTGGTCGAGTTCAGAGAAGCATTGCTGGAGGTGAGACTCAAAAGCCCGCCAGTCGTAAGCGCGTTGCCGGTCATAGTGAGACCTGTTTGTGTAGTGGCAGTACTCCAATCCCATGTCTGTCCGTAATTTGTATTATCCAGCGCACCCGAAGCCGTGGCGGCAATAAGCGAGTTCAAAGCCACGCCGGTCGAAGCCGTTGAGCCGATTTGAGTGATCTGAATCCAAGAATATTGATCGGCATTATCGGTCGCGCCTTGACCCCATAAATTTCCTTGTGTGGTATGCGACCAAAGTTGAACCGTAACATCGGTAGTTGGTGTATATATAGCAATCGCATTACCACTTTCTTCTCCTGCTGTAGAAGCATGTGCGGCTGGTATTCGGGAAGCTACATTACCAATGTAGGTGTTATTTGTCGTATCGCGCCACTGGAAGAAAACAGCAGTGGCATTTGCGGTCGAAGCACCAACCGTACCTTCAAGACGATAAGTTTTCCCAGCTTTGAGGGTAAAAGTATTGTTGTTACTTTTGTTGATGTTGCCGGAAACAGTTGTATTAAAGGTAAGTGGGCTCCCTCCCGTAAGTGTTTGTCCGGCAGAATTCTTGGCGTAAATATACTCCACCGTATTCACCACATTCTGGGAAGTAGAGATAACTTCGATATCAAAGTTGTCCGCAGAAGCATTGACACCCGCTGTTGAATTGATAGCACGAATAACGACAACAGAATCAACCGTCGGAGTAAATACCGCGCTCAGATCCCCCGCATCCGAGTAGTTATTACTCGCATTAGAAGCGAGCTTCAACGCATTGTTGCCGGATGAAGAGATAGTAACGCCTGCTGTAGTGTTGTAAAATTCTATACCTAACTGAGCATTAGCACTGTTCGAAATCGAAACGGATGCCGTTAATTTATAGGTTTTACCTGCCTTTAAAAGCACACCATTGCCACTTTGAGCAATATCGGTGCCGTAGCTTCCACGCACTGTTGTATAAGCAAGTTGTGTGCCGTTACTTACGGAAGATATGCCACCAACAAGGAACATATACCCCTTACTCTGCCCCACGCTCGAACGATTGTCGGAAACGATATAGGAATTTGAACCGTCGGAACGAATAACGACCGAATCACCTTGCGAATAAAGATAAATTTTATTAGTTGATCCATTAATTGTTTCACTTCCATACGGAGAAATGGAAAGCGCATTAGCTGTATTATCGGTTTTCACGATTTCAATTAATTTTCCAGAATTTCCCGAAGCGGTTGGGAGAGTTGTCGTGAATGATGCCGAGGTTCCATCAGCTTTAACTGTATAACCCCAACCAGAAATATTCCCGGTAGAAGAAATTGTTTGAATGGAGCTTCCCCCCAAACCTCCACTTCCTGACCCTCCAACTACTCTCCAACGCGATGCGCCAGAATCATAAATGAGAAGGAGTGATGCATCTGCCGCCAAAGTCATATCAGCACCCGTTCCGGTATAGATTTTGTTGGCCACCGTACCAGAAGCTGTCGAGCTATCTTTAATTGTTGCGGAGTTGGCTCCGGCATTAACAATAGTCAAAACCTTTCCATCGGTACCACCTGCAATCGTATCGATTGTCTGAGCGCTCGCGCCGGTGAGACGAACAAGGGAAGTGTTTCCAAAATCTACATTTATTGATGTTTCGGTCGTGGAAAAATCAGAGCCTTTTTTGTAGGCCACCGCGCCCTGAGCGGTCAATGTACCTCCTACTGTGGTGTTTCCAGAAGTGGCATTGATATTAAATTTATCCGTATTCACTGCCAAATCTCCTGTCAAACCGAGGGTGCCCGCGATAGTACTGGCGCCGACGCTGAAGTGACCATCTTTATTAATAGTGAGCACCGCAGTACCAGTGGTATATGGATCACCCTGCGCGACGCTTGATTGGAATATACTAAAGTCCCCCCAAAGACCACGGTCTACCGCAAAACCATAGTTACGTGCATTTGCCGAGTAGTTTGAATTTGATCCAATCTTAAAAAATGGCGAGGTGTTACCGTCACCATAAAGTTGGATGCCATCTCCCGTGGTTGTAGTTTTAATCGTAAGTTTGCTTGTAGTTATAGTGGTTCCGATGCCGATGTTGCCTGAAGAATTAATATAAATACCTTCATCATCGCCATCGCCAGAGAGATAATTAGAACCAAGAACTATGTTCGCCGCAGACCCTGATAGCGTTAAATTTGAAGTTAAAGTTTTAGCTCCGACAATAGCTTGGGTTCCTGTAGTAATAAGTCCTCTAGCGGTGGCAGATGCGTCAGGAATACTAAAGGTGTGAGTAGTCCCATCAGATGTTATAGCAAAATCTGTTCCGCTCGTGCTCGTAGCAAAAGTTTGGGTTGATCCAGTTAGGCCATTGAGAGAAGTAATACCGGAACTTGCCAAACCAAAAGCCGACCAACCAGTATTGAGAGAATCTGTAGTTTTAATGTAAAGAGCGCCGCTGTTTGTATCTACTGCCAAAGAACCTTTGTCGGCTGCAATTAATGCTTCGGGAGTACCTGAAATATTATAAATTCCAAAACTATCCGTACCATCAGCAAAATTCATCCATTGCCCAGCAGCTGTTCTGATAAATTTTGGTAAACCCGTACTCGTAATAGCAGTCGTTAAATCATTTCCGCCAAGAGTGATGCTGGTGCTATTATCTAATGTCAGGGCATCCGCAAATTTTGTAAAATTTAAAATATCATCTACTAAAGAGAGCGTTACTCCTGCATTTTCCATTCCAGAATTAGCTATTGTAAAAAGTCCCGCTCCACTATCAGCCAGAGTTGCTACATAATTGCCCATGGTATCAGTTCCCAAAGTTACTTTATCAGCGCCAATGGTTATAACACCTGCATTATTTATAGTTGCATCTCCTGAAAGAGCAATCCCAGTAGCTTGATTAGAACTATTTCCAATAAATATTAAACCACTGTTTAGAGTAGTAGATAATTTTTCATTATCTAATTCATTGAGCGCATTTTGAACTGTTATTGCCGCGATATTTCCGCTTGCAGAATTTGTAATTTGCGAAGCATTATAATCCCCGCCCGAGGCGATAACCGCACCCGTACGTCCAAAAACACTTGTGACAGCGTTGGTTGTCTGCACTTTTTCCCAAGCTGTACCATTACATACCGCCCAGTCATTAACTGACCAACTTGCAATACCGCTTAAGTTTGTTGTTCCGCTTGTTCCAACAACATAATAATGCCCCTTGGTGCCTGAAACACAATACGATGATAAATCAGGATAATTCGTGGTTGCATTCCAAGTCCCGCGATAATTCATCGCTCCCAAAACATCACTAAACATATCACTGCGAGTGATTTTTTTCAGACCGCTTGCAGTATAGACGGCGAGAGTGTCAGTAGCATCAACTGAACTTATTGCCGATAATCCATTTATATCCAAAGAAAAAGCGCCGGAAGAAAGAGTCAAGCCAGTGTTAGCGGTGTAAGTATTATTATTATCTGTGGAACAAGCCCAAGCCGAGCCGTTCCATTTCATGATTTCATTGGCGCCGCAACTATTGGAAGCGATTTTTCCAAAAGTTATTGTGCCGTCAGCGATATCTCCAGACACGATAGTCTCATCGGTAATTTCTGATGATTCAATCGTGATTCCAAGGGCTGTTGATAAAGCACCGCCGGAAAAACTAAGACCAGTACCAGCAAGATTAGTGTATGTATTGCCCCCCAAAGAAATTCCGCCACCAAAAGTTTGAAGTCCGCTCCAAGTACCGGTTGCCGTCCGATCCAAAGAAAAAATTGAACCACCGAGAGAAAGTCCTGAACCGGCTGTATAGCTCGTGCCGCCATCATCGTTGCCCCATGAAGGCAACCCACCGGATAACTTTAAAACTTGGCCATCCGCACCAGCGGACAGCAACGACCATGTCGATGATGTAGCAAAGAGAAGCGCACCGTCAGTCATAGTATCGGCAGTGTAAACAGATGCACGCACACCGCAACCGCTTTCTGTCGGCCCGCAAGCTGGCGATATAGTTTCACCAGGCAAATACATAACTCCAGCAGCATAAGTTATGCGTGCCGGAAACGCAGACAAAACAAGCGCCAAAACTACAATCAAAATTAATATTTGTTTTGTCCTTAGAGTAATGGTAATCATATTTTTTTCTCTAAAAAAACAGCCCAAAACCTAAAAAGGCTATGGGCTGCTTGAGCCGCTATTTTGTTTATTTAATTTATATATTTATATAATACCAGATTTTTTATGTCAATGGAAGAGAAAGGTGTGAATAACTTTTAATGTTTCATCCAGCATATTTGCTTATACCCCACTAGTTCTCCCAAATCGTCATAAAAAGGAGAGGCAGTACATTCACAGTCCAAAAAATTACCATTTTTGTGCTTTGCCCTAAAATACGGAATTCTATACGATTGTCGCTTATGAAATAAGGCTTTTAAATTGTTGCCTCGCCAGCCAACTTCCTCTTTCGTACAAAATTCCAAAACATTCCTGCCTACAATTTCTTCAGGTCTGTAGCCATAAAATTTTTCTACTCCGCCATCTGCGTACAGAACATTACCATGTAAATCTTGCTCTATAATAAGATCACAATGATTTTGGTAGTCAAATTCATTATACGCCTCAAGAGACTCATCAGACATAACGATTTTATCTGCAAATCTTAAAATATAACCCTCGCCATTTTTTTGAAAAAACTTGAAATAAATGATAACGGGAATGTAAGCATTGTCCTTGGCTTTATGAATAGTGTCTAACCGAAAATATTTAAAATGTTCTATTTTTGATGACAATATTTTATCTGCGCTTGCTTCTTTTTCAGTTGGATATAACGCACTAATATTTTTTCCGACAACTTCATTTAGAGAAAAACCAAGGATGTTTTTGATCGATGGGCTGGCGTTAATAATTACCCCGGAGCCATCTGTGAGTAAAAGATATCGATCAGACTTATCTTCATTGGCCATGCCGTTAAAATGAACCATCTTACCGCAACGGCCACATTTGAATTCCTCATAACTTTTAAGCAGAATGCCTTTGATGATCAATTTACCACAACCGTCGCAACGATACTCATCTAGTAGATACGAATCCATATTTTCATAAATTACCCGATTTTTTTAAATCGAAAATTATGGTATTATTATAACATAAATTTCAATACATTGCTAAATCAAAAAACTATGCGCAAAAATATTTTTCTATGGGCTTTGTATGATTTTGCCAACTCATTTATTTATATTACTTTTTTTTTATATTTCAGTCAGTGGGTAGTGGTTGACAAAAATATTTCGGATATCTGGTTTAATCTATGTTTTGTTGCTTCATCCATTTTACTGTTCCTAACTGCTCCGTTTGTCGGCATAAAGCTGGACGAAAGATGGAAAAACATTTCCGGCCTGCGGACAACCACCTTGGCTATCATTTTTTTCTATATCTTCACCGCTTACTTTGCCCAGAATAATTCTGTTATTTTAGCTCTCATATTTTTCACCATCGGCCAATATTTTTTCGCGCTATCTTTTTCTTTTTATACGCCGTTAATTAATACTTTTTCTTCATCAGAAAATCGTGGTAGAATTTCAGGTATCGGCTTTGTCGGAAATTTTATAGGAAATATTGCAGGATTGTTATTAGCCATGCCGTTCGCAATCGGGAAAATAAATTTATTTGGCGGATTGAGCCGGGTTGAAACAATTATTCCGGCAATTGTCGCTTTCTTTATATTTTCCATGCCAATGTTAATATTTTTTCAAGAACCGCAACATAAGGCATTGGATTTATGCCCGAAAAAGTTCCATATACGCAAGGCAACAAGCATTTTCCAGGATCACAACATTTTAATGTTCATGATTTCTTTCATTTTATTCAACGGAGCCATTCTCACGGTGATAAACAACTCACCAATTATTTTAGAAAAGGTTTGGAGTATCGGGGACAATATAAAAACGTATGCAGTCATGATGGTTATCATAACTTCGGTCATGGGCAGTTTTATCTTTGGTCGGTTAGCCGACCGATTCGGCGGGAGAATAACTCTTATTTCAATACTGATAAGTTGGATTATATTATTACCGGTAATGGCAATAATGTTTAGTCTTTATTATTTCGTATTCTTAGTGATTGTCGGTGGTTTGCTTATTGGTGGCGCTTTGACTGTTTCGCGCGCAGTAATGGCTAATCTGGTTACGGATAAAAATCAGAATTTGGGTTTTTCGTATTTCAATATCATTGAACGCGCGTCAGTTATAATAGGATCTCTTATTTGGGGGGCTATTTCTTCTGGACTTTTTAACTTGGACTCAATGCGTTATCAGCTTGCTTTGGCGATGATGGTTATAATTATCCTTGCAGGATTAACGTTTTTGTTGAAGATGAAAAATACTGAGAACAGCTGAATTAATGGGCATTTTATTTTTCATCATTATAGCTTAATTATTTTATGTCCAGACCTTCTCTAGCTTAGCAAAAATTTAGTCAATGCACATTTTTGGATTTCACTAATAATAAATCTTGGTTTGAAGGTTTTGTCGCCAGTAACCAAAAACTGACGTCGATATGGACGCCAGTCTTTGCTGTTCTTATAAACATGCAAATTTTCAAGATCGGATCTTCGCAAAGTTCCGATAAAGAATCAAAAGCATTGCAAACACTTTGGTTCAAAGTTGGAAATCTGGCGGAGAGTGAGAGATTCGAACTCTCGTGGGCTTTCACCCGCTCGCTTTCCAAGCGAGTACCATAGGCCTCTAGGTGAACTCTCCTAAAAAGTTAGAAGTAAGAAGTTAGAAGTAAGAAAAAATGTGATTAATTATTATTTCTTACTTCTAACTTCTTACTTCCTACTTTTTACTTCAATATATTACTAATTCATTTTAGCTTATTTTATCAACTCTTTAATTATACTAGCCAACCCCCTCCTCTCAATCCCCGAGCTGTCTGTAAAATCTTCAAACGGCATGGCGCCGGGGTAGGGAACGGAATTGATAAAGGTTGTCGGTGCGCCGGTAACGTTGATATTGTCAGCCTGCGTAAGGGACGCTTGAATCTTATCTGATATTTTCTGATCCGTCAAACAAGCGTCAAACTTTGCCTTATCCAGCTGTAATTCTACGACATTGGAATTGATCGTGTCTTCATTCAGCTTGTCTGCTGATCTTGCCGTAAAAAGAAGCTCAACCATTTCCCAAAACTTACCCTGCTCTCCCGCGCATTCCGAGGCTTGCGTGGCGACATTGGCATTCGCATGAGAACGCATTGGAAAATGCCGATAAGCTACAACAATCTTTTCACCATATGCCTCAATCGTCTGTTTGATAGTTTTATAATAATCAGCGCTGAATTCATTGTCAAAATCGTCATAAATAATTATCTGCACCGGCGCGTTGATATCTCCCAGTATATGGTCCGTATCATCAATCTTTCGCACTAATCCATCATTTGTATTCTCGGCTTTTTTCAAAGCCTCGGCATTGCTGTCTAACAATTCTTCTGCCGCGTCTTTTTTAATAATATTTTTCTCATTCGAATTTAGCGTTGCTTTTTTTTGTCCAATGAATACAAAATATGATGCGATTGCACAAATAAAAACGATAGAAACAAAAATTAAAATTTTTGATAATTTGCTAAAATTTTGCATACTAAAAAATAATTTCTAAATTATAATGTCTAATTTCTAAATATAAAAACAAATAAAAATTTAGACATTAGTAATTGTAATTTAAAAATTTATAAAATCTCCGCTCTCCGCTTATGAAAATCCGTTCCGTCTTGATATGCCCGACCCATCGCAAAAAGCGTATCCTCGGCAAAACGCTTGCCAATCAATTGCATTCCAACCGGTAGGCCATTGTCAAATCCAACCGGAATAGACATAGCAGGTAGACCGGCCAAAGACGCACCGGTGACATAAACATCTTCCAAATACATTTTCAAAGGGTCATTTGACTGTTCGCCGATTTTAAAGGCAACATGCGGACTGGTCGGTGTAATTATGCAATCAACTTTTTCCAAAACCTGATCAAGCTCATTTTTGATAATCGTACGCACTCTTTGCGCCTTTAAATAATATGCGTCAAAATATCCGGCAGACAAAGCATAGGTGCCAAGCATAATTCTTCTTTTTGCTTCCGGACCAAAACCTTTACCGCGGCTATTCTTATATATACTAAGTAAATCATTGCCACTGTTGTCGCTAAAACCATAACGGATTCCATCATGACGCGCTAGATTGGAGCTTAGCTCCGAAGGGGTAATAATATAATAGACACCAACACCATATTTACTGTGTGGTAAACTAACATCAATTATTTCCGCGCCTTGTTTTTTATAATATTCCACGGCTTCCATCACCAATTTTTTAACGCCTGCCTCCAAACCTTCACCAAAATATTCTTTGGGGATACCAATTTTTTTACCTGTCATCGTCGTTTGGACATCCGCGGCATGGACAGGTCGCGATCTATCCCTGTGTGCATCCACCGTCGTCGCATCGTTCCCATCCACTCCTGCAATCACCCGCAAAACAATTTCCGCATCCTCCACGGTTTTGGTCAATGGCCCAGGAACATCGGTTGACGATGTCATAGCGATTAAACCAAACCGCGATGCCAAACCATAGGTTGGTTTGCATCCGCTAATTCCGCAAAAACTGGCAGGACAACGAATCGAACCGCCCGTATCCGTACCAAGCGCAAACAAACACATGTCAGCAGCCACTGCCGCAGCCGAACCACCCGAAGAACCGCCCGGTACGCGCGACAAATCCCAAGGATTGTGTGACGGACCAAACGCACTATTCTCTGTCGAAGCGCCATGCGCAAATTCATCCAGATTGGTCTTGCCTAGCAAAACCGCACCCGCTGATTTTAATTTCTTGATAATTGTCGCATCATAAGGCGCAATATAATTTTCCAAAATTTTTGAAGAAGCCGTAGTCCGCACTCCCCGCGTCATAATATTATCTTTTGCCAAATACGGAATACCCAAAAGCGCCCCAATCTCACCATTCTTCCGCCGCAAATCTGCCTCCTTCGCCGCACATATTGCCTCATTCTCACACACAGTCAAACAAGCCTTGATTCTATCATCAATAGCCCCAATCCGCTCCAAACAAGCCCGAGTCAAATCAACAGAAGTAATCTCACCCGCCTCAAGTTTTTCTTGTGCTTGTTTTATTGTAAATTTATTTAAATCCATATTTTATTTGATTTTTCCCGTGATTAATAGGAAAAATAAACAATTTTTTGTCATTTCGCAATGAGCCCCGTAAAACGGGATAAACTCTGTGAATGTAGAAATCCCTTATCTATGGCATATTCACGGTTAAGAGATTTCTCCGCTTCGCTACGAAATGACAAAAAAGATAATTACTAATTCGACAATCGACATTCGAAAATCGAAAATCACAAAACTCTCCTAACCTTCACCTGTCCATCATCCACCTCTGGCGCCAGATTAATCGCCGACAATCTTTCTCCGTCATCCCAAACCCGCACAACATCCTCGCGCCAAGAATTTTCCAAACCAGTCACCTGCGCCGTCGGTTCGATTCCGTCAGTATCTACTTCCTGCAGCTGCTCAATATACCCCAAAACAGCAGACAATTGTCCGCCATATTTTTCCAGCTCTTCATCGGTCAATTCCAGTCGTGCCAGAGTAGCAATATGTTGTATTTGTTCTTTTGATAGTTCCATGTTACTAATTAGATTTATTACTACTTTTTTATCAAGTAAATCTTTAGTGATTCTTATTTTTACTCCGAGGACTGTCCGAGCCTAAACAATGACTGGACTACCACACGGTGGACGCGAGTTCCGCAGGAGGAAAAATAAGAACCACTAAAGATTTACGCCGTGAATAAAAATCAAGCTTTTATCATCCCTAAAAATTCTTCTTCACTCAAAACCTTAACCCCCAGTTCGTTAGCCTTTTCCAACTTCGACCCTGCCTCAGACCCCGCAACCACAAAATCAGTTTTTTTACTGACCGCAGAAGCGATTTTACCCCCTAATTCCCTTATTTTAGCCTTTGCATCATCCCTTGTCAACCCACTTAATGTCCCTGTCAAAACTACAGTTTTTCCAAAAAATATACTATGTTGCATGTTACCTGTTACCTGATGTCTAATCACAACCCCGTTTTTTTCTAATTTATCTAATAAATTAATATTTTTCTCATCCCGAAACCAATCAAAAATACTCTTCGCCACAATCGGCCCCACATCCTCAAACTCTTCCAAATCAGCTAAACTTAATTTTATCACAACATTTTTTAAATCAATAATTTTCTCACTTCTAACTTCTAACTTCTTACTTAAATATATTGCACTTTCTTCCCCAACATGCCTTATCCCAAGTCCATAAATAAACCGCGCCAAATCCACTTCTCGCTTTACCGCAATCGCTTTGACCAAATTCTCGGCCGATTTCTCCGCAAACCGTTCCAATGGTTTTAAATCTTCTTCACGGAGCGAATAAAAATCCGCAATATCACGAACCAATCCAGCCTTAACCAGCTGTTCTACAACCTTTGGTCCCAACCCTTCGATATCCATCGCGCCTTTACTAGTCCAATGTGCCAAACGGCGAAGATTAACAGCATAGCACTCTTTGTCTGTACAGCGATAAGCGACTTCACCGGCTATTCTTTCTACTTTTGACCCGCAAATCGGACATTTTTCCGGAGCATCAATTGTTTTTTCATTACCATCACGCATACCTTCCAAAACTTTTATCACCTTTGGAATAACATCGCCAGCGCGTTCAATAATTATCGTATCACCGATTTTTAGACCCAGTCTTTGAATTTCGTCCATATTGTGAAGTGTTACGTTTGAAACCGTTACCCCGCCAACACGCACAGGCGTAAGCACGCCCGTCGGTGTTAATGTTCCGGTACGGCCAACCTGCCAAACAACATCCAAAAGTTTGGTCGTTGCTTCTTCGGCCGCAAACTTGTAGGCCATGGCATAACGCGGACCCTTGCCGACAATACCAAGTACCGGCCAAAGTTTCAAATTGTTTACTTTTACTACAACGCCGTCAACTTCCATGGGCAATTTTTCACGCCTTTTTTCGCATTGTTCATAAAATTTCTGCACCTCGTCCAGATTCCGGCAATATTTATAATCCGCATAAACTTTTAATCCCAAAAGTTTTGCAATCAAAAGTTCCTGCTCATGTGTATCCAGATTTAATTCTTCGGCATTGCCGATAGCATAAACATAAAAATCCAAACGCCGCTCAGCCGAAATTTTCGGATCCAACTGCCGGATAGATCCGGCCGCGCCATTACGCGGATTTGCCAAAGGCTTTTTCCCCTCTTTTGCATATTTCTCATTCAACTCTTGAAAAACCTTTTTCGTCATCAAAGCTTCGCCGCGAATCACCATCTTTCCATTTTGCACCGCATCAAGCAGTAAACCAATCTGCCCTTGATTAAATCCACTTTTTTCTAGCTCTAGTTTATCTGGTATTCTTAAATTTAAAGGAATACTTTCAATAGTTTTTAAATTATTCGTAACATCTTCACCCACCTTACCATCCCCACGTGTCGCGCCTTGCACAAATATTCCTTTTTCATATATCAAACTCATAGCAAGTCCATCAAATTTCAATTCACAAAAATAATCTAAAACGATTTCCGATTTCCGATTTTCGATTTTCGAATTCGCAAATCGGAAATCGGAAATCGAAAATTTCCCAATTCGTTTCTCCCAATCCACCATATCCTGAAAAGAAAACGCATCAAACAAAGACAACAGTGCCGGTTCATGCGCCACTTTCTCAAACTTTTCCAAAACACGCCCCTCTACCCTCTGTGTCGGCGAATCTGCTGTCACAAATTCTGGATATTCTTGCTCGAGTTTAAATAGCTCATTCTTCAAACTATCCAAAGCTCCCTCAGAAATTTCCTGTTTATCTTCTACATGATAAAGATACCGATGATGATTAATCTCGGCTTTCAGTTTTTCGATTCTTTGTTTTATAGTATTTTTATCCATTATTTAAAATCCAACTTATTCCAATCCTTTTTCATTAAAAAACTTTTGGTATTTTTTATCAGTCGATGCAATATGCCCAAGCCACCAATCTTCCAAAAAATCAATAATTTCAAATGATAACAAGGCATCATCTTTTTTCTGCAAAAATTCCCCGATCTTCGCCCGATAAGCATCATGAATTTTTTGATGATCTTCTTTTTCAGGATAACCGTATTCCGCAAACAATTTTTCTTCGGTTTCCAAATGATATTTTCCATAGTCCGACAACTCGCCCAACATTTTTTCAATATTCTTAATATCCTTTGTTTCTTTCATCAATTCATAAAACTGATTAATCAAAACAAACATTTTTTTATGCTGGTCATCCAATTCCTGGACACCAACACTGTAATCACTTTTCCATTCAATTAAAAACATAGATTTTATAATTATAAGTTAGTTAATGTGCTTAGATTTTTTACTTTATATTTTTTCTTAGCAATTCACTAATATCTTGAAATTCATTTATTTCTTTAATAGGCAACTCATAAAAACAATCACCCCTCCAATAAACTTTATACGCCTTAGCATTTTTTCGTGATGTAATAATTCGATATTTGTCATCGACAATCTCCAAAGCACAGCAATTATCCAAAGCAATCGCGATACCTTGTGTTTTTTTCATTATTTTTTTCAAGCTTTCTTTTCGTCCCGGCTCAATATTATAATGTGGACAGTGCAAAGCATTTATAAAGCCAAGTCCGCTCACTTTTATCATACCCGCGTCCTTATTTTTAAACTTACGCGAATCAGAATTGCCATATTTAAACCAGCAAATAGAACCAGCACTTACACCTGATATTATTACTCCTTTTTTCCAGGCTTTGTGAAGAATTTTATCAACACCATACTTGCGCCAAGCTGTCATCATTTTCAAAGTATTTCCCCCACCCACATAAATTATATCAGCACTTAAAATTATTTTCTCTATCTGCTTTTGCGAATATTTATTTTTTAAAAGATAAAGAGCAGACACCTCGCATCCCAGCCTATCGCCAAAATGCCTGGACACATCCGCAAAATAACCCTTGGAATCAGAGCTCGCTGTCAGCAAAAAAAGCAAGCGCGGATTTTTCTTCCCACTCAAGCGGATTTTTCTTCCCACTCAATCTGATTATTTCTTTGTCAATCGCGGTAGTTTCAATCGGATACCCCGCCCGCCCAATCTCACCGCCGCCGATCGCGATTATTTTTGGCACAAAATATTTCTTATTTTATTCTAGAAAAAATATTACAATCCACAAAACGATTATTTTTCTTCACATCATTACGAATCAATCCCTCGTGTTGAAACCCACATTTTTTTAATACACCTTCACTGCCCGAATTACCAACAAAAGTCCCCGCCTGTATGCGACGTAATCGCAAACGACGAAATGCATAACTTACTAGTGCCGTTACTGCTTCTGACATTACACCCTTTCCCCAAAATTCTTCAGACAACCAATAACCCAGTTCAGCCTTGTGACCAAACACAATTCCATGCAAACCGATTGCGCCAATCATTTTTTTCTCATATTCTATTACATAAGCGATTGTTTGCGGCTCTTTCTTTTTACGCTCTTCAATCATTTTTCCAATCCAATTATTCGCATCTTCTATGCGATAAGGACTTGGCAAAGAAGAAAGCCAACGAGAAATTTTTTTATTACAAAGATTTTTTGTTGCTATTTCCGCGTCAGACATACGATAAGGACGCAGAACCAATCTTTTGGTTTTAATTGTTTCGATTTTCATATAAACAAAGTTAATTTTAAGTTTTTACTTTACCCTCAAAAAAAACGTCTTCCCTTTCTGAATCACGTCACCCGGCTTAAGCACCGCATTAACATCGCTAGCTGTTTCCTGATTCACCTTTACGCCATTCTGCGAAACAACGCGGCGGGCATCAGTTTTACTTGTTACGCATTTGCTTTCCACCAAAATCGATAACAAGTCATAAGCAGTGGGTTTTAATTCTATCATTTCGTCCGGAACTTCTTTCTTGCTGAATGTTTTTACAAAATATTCTTCAGCTTCTTGTGCGGCCACTTCACCGTGCACAAGACAAACCATCTCTTTGGCCAATTCCATCTTTAGATTGCGCGGATTCTCGCCATCAGCCAAACGCTTTTTCACTTCTGCTACTTTTTCCATTGATACCTTAGTCGCGAGCTCAAACCCGAGGGCAATAAGGCCGTCTGTCCAAGCCATGACCGAGCCGAAAATATTTTGCGGAGTCTGATCCAAAAACACGGCATTGCCTTCGGTCTTACCCATCTTCTTTCCGCTCTCGTCTGCCAAAAGTTTTAGGGTCATAACAAATTTTTCTTTACCCTTGATGGCTTTCATAAGATGCCGGCCGGCCATCATATTAAACATTTGGTCGTTTCCTCCTACCTCCAGGTCAACATCCATGCCGACAGAATCATAGCCCTGCGCCAAAGGATACAAAAATTCGTGCAGATAAATCGGTTTTTCTTCTTTTAGTCTCGCCTGAAACATATCTCGTTGTATCATCTGTTGAACTGTGAAGTTCGAAGAAATCTCGATTAAATCTTTGAAAGTAATCGGATCTGACCATTCAGAATTACGGCGGATTTGCGCAGGATTATCACCGGAAAAATCAAGGTATGCGCTGGCCTGTTTTTTATACATCTGCGCATTCTCATTCACCTGCTCGCGAGTCAACTTCTGGCGTGTTGACGTTTTGTCAGTCGGATCACCGATCATTCCGGTAAAATCACCGATCAAAAAAATCACATCATGCCCCAAAGCCTGAAATTGCGATAATTTATTCAAAGCAATCGCATTGCCGATATGCAAAGAAGGTGCAGAAGGATCAAAGCCGCAATAAAGCCGAATGCGCTTGCCGGACATTAACACTTTTCGAAGGGATTCTCTGTCAGGAAAAATATGCTCGACTCCGCGGTCCAGTACTTCGTCAATTTGATTTTTGTTTACTATTACATTTTGCATAAAAATTTTATTTAGAATTAAATATACTATAATATTAAAGAAAAATATGTGTTTTGTCAAAACAATTTTTAATAATAAAAATCGCAAATAATATATTTTACAGTTTTAAAAATATACTAATAATCTATTTTTTCGTTATTCATTTTTATTCCAAACATCGATATCGAAAAATTCAAATGTTCACAAACTTACATAAAAATCAATTATTCCAAACAATCAAAATACTCTTCAATTTTATTATAAGGAATAGTTTCTTGTATTCTTTTTTGCATATCCTTGACTGCAATTTCACTTTTTGCAAACTCATCCTCCCCGCAAATCACAACATATCTGACTCCACTTCCAAGGGCAAAACTAAATTGATTTTTAAAAGTAGTATCTGAAAAAAGACAAACCTCAACATTCTTGCCACTTTTTCTAATAATATTTGCTATTTCAAGATATTTTTCATCTTTATCGGTCGCGAGTCGAAGTACTAGCACGTCTGCTACTGACTGATTTTTGTTATCAATAAGTCCTAAATGATTCAAAGCTGCAAACATTCTGTCTACGCCAACAGAAGCTCCTACTGCCGGTAGTGCTTCTCCGGTAAAACGTCTTACAAGCTCATCGTATCTTCCTTCCGCCACTAAAAATACTTCCAAATCTCTTGGCGTCAAGAAGAATTGTTTCCATAACAGGACCAGTATAATAATCTAAGCCTCTGGCAATACTAAAATCAATACTAACAAATTCTGCTGGTACTTCCAAGGGTGCAAGAAACGAAATTATTTTTTCAAGCTCTACTATTCCTTCTTCAGCAATTTTTATTCCACTAAAAACATTCTTGGCTTTATTAAGGCGTTCAGTATTACTGCCCTGAATATCAAGATAAGACCGAACTTTTAAGACTGCTTCATTTGACAAAAAAGGAGCAGGGTCAAAATCTGATTCTGGTTTTTTCTGCAATTCGCTGACTATACCTTCAAGACCGATTTTATCAACCTTATCAAGGATTCTCATTAGTTCTTTGGTGATGTCTTCTTTTGAAACTTTATCTCGTGTTTTTATTTCAACAAGTTCTGCTAAACCGTTTAATATCTTTCTATTATTTATTCGAATCAAAAATTTTTTTACTCCCAATGCTGAAAGCGTATTGAAAATCAATGCAACAATTTCTGCGTCAGCCATCATTGAATCAGTTCCGGCAATATCCGCATCAAATTGATAAAATTGTCTATATCTTCCTGCCTGAGGTTTTTCACCACGAAATACTGGTCCAACAACCATTCTGCGCCAAGGCAATCGTATACCACTTCTATCTTTTGAATTATAGGGATTAGCCGCAAGCAATCTGGCAAAAGGGACTGTATGATCAAATGGCATTGCCAATGGCTCAGAATCATTACTGCTTAAAATCCGAAAAATGTTTTTTCCAGTATCGCTTTCTTCGCCTGATAATGTTTTCAAAAATTCTACTCGTGGAGTCTCGATAGGATTATATCCAAAAGATCGAAAAACGCTTGATATAGTATTTATCATTTTTTCTCTAGCCAAAAAATCACCTGGTAAATAATCCAAAAACCCACCAGGACGCTCTGGTTTAACTGTTTCTTTTTTTTCTTTATCAATTATCATAATGTTATTCTTAAAAATTATTTAAGCTTTATTTTAATCTTTTTAATCGCCAATTGTTCATAAATCGCATTTTCTTTTTCATAAAAAAACGCCCACTCCTTATCACCGTAAGAAAAATGCCACCATTCTTCATAAAAAGGACAAAAATTTTGTCGCAACATCAATTCAAGCAATATCTTTCTATTTTTTTCTTGAATTTTTGTAATATATTTATTAAAAGTTGGTACCCTTTTATTTGAAAAATCCGCAATATCTCCACCCATATCAATCAATATATTGTTTTTTGTATCAAATATTGTCAAATCTACGGCTCCTCCCGTGGGGTGTCCTGCTACTATCGGTACGGCGATTTTTTTGTGCACCAATTCAAATAATTTATCCTTTGATATTCCTTTATTTTCATTTTTCACAATTTCAAGTTCTTTTGAAAAATATTCTTTTTGAATTTTTAAGAGACGATATCCATAGGACACTAAAAGAGTATAATTTTTATTTAATTTTTTTAATTCAAAATTTACTTTTGCCAATTTCTTTGCGACGGTTTTTCTAACCACGATTTGTCCATCAAAATACTGCAACATATCTTTAAAAAAATGCTTTTGTTTTATGTCCCTATCATATTTATTAACAATCACAAATTCCTCGTTATTATCAATAACAGACGTTTTCTTAAGGTCGCAATATTTTGCAATTTTTAAATCCATATTTTTTAATTAATCATAAAATACAAAATCTAAATTCCATATATCATAATTATTTATTATTTTTATTATTGTCGCGTTGCTTTCTTTAAAGTGAAAACGTTTTTTTCATTTTTGACGATAAGACCAAAGAATTTTCTTTGAAATATACATTTATTTTTTCTCCAGATGGCTGAACAACCGAAACATTTTTTTTCTTTAAAAGCGCGACCGCTATCGTGCCGGAACCACATGATGTTTCGTCAAAACATGTATTAATACTCTTCACCCATACAACCGGACGAATATACACATCACCACCTTCTTCACGAATCCAGATAACCCCCACTGCCTCGCTATCAACGCCGAGTAAATTTTTGATATTTTTCATATCATCTTTGATAGTTTTTTCAATAATCGGAAAAAACTTTTCATCAATCAATATATGAACAATTCCGCCAAGATCAACCGCAAATACATCTTTTCCATTAATTTGTTTTTTTGAAATATTTCCCGACAATCCTGCAAACTCAGCAGAACAATAAAAACTGTCATCTCCAAGACGCTCAACAGTAGCACGAACTGGTTTGTCAAATCCGGATACCTCAAATATTAATTCTTTTTTCCCAGAGTCCAACTCACTCAAAAGGCAAGCGAAACTTCTTGTTGAGTTTCCACAAAACTCTCCTCCTGCCATTTGCAAACGATTATATTTCTCACCTTTTTCAAAAAAACCAACTTGCTCCACTTCAGGATAGGCTTTTTGAATTATGCTATTTAAAAAAGCATAATCAATTTTTGAACATGACAAATCATATAAAATTGCCGTAGAATTTCCGCCGGCTGCGCTAAATATTTTTACCTTCATATATTTATACATTAATAATAGCTATATCAATTTAAATAATATTAAAAAACAAAAAAAGCCCCACAGGGCTTTATTTTTTTTCTTATATTATATAATTACACAAAAACAAGCCCTGCTACTTAAAGCAAGTAGATATGATGGTTATATTGGGTTGTTTTTGTATAAAATTTCATATTAAAATTAATATACACTAGTTTTTATAAAAATACAAGGTTAAATTGCAAGGCTCTGTTGAGATAGCAAAAAATCATTGATTATTATTAAAATAAGATAATAAAATTAATGCATATGAATCATAAAAAAGAAAATATATTGCGTAAAATCAATTTGTAAAAAACAAAAAATCACCCCACCCTTCGCGAAGGGTGAGGTGATTTTTTTTATATAAGCTATTTTGCTAAAATTTCTTTGACTATTTTGTTAACCAAGTTGCCGTCCGCTTTGCCTTTGACTTTTGGCATCAAGGCGCCCATTATTTTGCCAAAATCATTTGCCGTAACTTGTCCCAAAGCGGAAATAGTTTCAGTAATGATTTTCCTAAGCTCTTCTTCGCTCATCTGCTCGGGTTGATACTTTGCCAAAACTTCAATCTCGGTCTTTTCTTTGTCAGCCAAATCCTGCCGTCCGCCGGACAAAAAAGCCTCAATCGAATCCTTGCGTTTTTTTATCTCCGCCGACACGATTTCAACAATCTGCTCATCCGCGAGTTCATTCTTACCGCCGTCTCCTAGCGCAATCATCTTGTTTTTAATCGCGGTCTTTAGCATGCGAAGAACGGACAGCGTAAACGCGTCTTTTGCAATCATCGCTTGTTTTAGATCATTAGCTATTTTTTCGTTTAACATATATTAGTGATTAGTTAATTAGTGATTAGGAGTTTATAGTTAATACCTAATTAACTAATTACCTAATTAACTACCCTACCATCTCCCCTTAGTCTCTTCTTTCAATTTCCCGGTCTTGCGCAAATACTCTTTTTTCTCGCGCATTTGACGACTGATCAAAGCATATTCTTTTTGTTGGGATTTGTTTTTTTTGTGGGTAATATATTTGCGTTTGCGAACTTCGTTCAGTTTTCGGCTTTTTATCAAAGTCTTATTAAAACGACGCAAAAAACTTTCAAAGTTTTCGCCTTTCTTTCTTTTAAATTCTACCATAATAACACCTACCTTTCTAGATTTAATACTGTTATTTTCAGTAAATTACTAATTAGTATTATAAAATTTGATTTAGAAAAATAATTAATTTCTAAGTCCTAAGTTCTAAATTATAATTTTTTGGATTTATAATTTAGAAATTAGGACTTAATTATTTTACAAAAACCAAACTTCAAATTAATTACCCCCCTTATCCATCTCCAACCGCTTATTGATTTCAACATATATCTTCTTCTGGTCAATCACTTCTTGCGTGCCGGATTCCATGTCGCGGATGATTATCGTGCCGTCCAAAAGCTCTTTTTGTCCGAGGATCAGGCTGTACTTCGCGCCGATGCGATCAGCGATTTCAAGCTGGGCTTTCAGGCTGTCTTTGGTAAAGGCTTGGCGGACGCGATAGCCGGCGCGGCGCATTTCTTCGAACAAGGTTACCGCCTTTAGGCGCGCTTGCTCGCCTAATTGCGCCAAAAATATAAAATCTTTTTTATCTTCTTTTAATGGGATATTCTTTTCTTTGATCTTCAAAATCGCCCGCTCAACGCCCAAGCCAAAACCGCAAGCCGGTGTCGGTCGTCCGCCAAGCATCTCGATCAGATTATCATAACGTCCGCCGCCACCCAAGGAAGACTGGCGTCGTTGTCCATTCTCGTCTTTTTCGCCCTCGTCATCAACAGCGACAATCTCAAACACCGTACGCGTGTAATAATCCAGGCCCCTGACCAAAAATGGATTCAAATTGTAAGAGATGCCAAGTTCGTCCAAATATTCGAGTACTTTGATAAAATGCTCGCGACAGCCTTCGCACAAGAAATCCACAATCTGTGGCGCGTCTTCACGCACTTCGATGCAGTCTTTTTCCTTGCAATCCAAAAGTCGCAAAGGATTCTTTACAAAGCGCCTTTTGCAATCATTGCAAAGCCTTGAACGTTTTCCTCTTTCTTTATAGTATTCGGTAAGCTTATTGATATATTCCTTGCGGCAATCCGGACAGCCGATGCTGTTTATCTGAACCTGAACGTCTATCTGTAATTCGGTATAAAAATTATATGTAATCAAGATCAGCTGAGCATCGGTTATCGGACCGGCTTCGCCGAATACGTCAAAATTTATCTGGCTGTGCTGGCGCGTTCGTCCGGATTGCGGCTTTTCATGCCGGAACAAAGGACCGAGCCAAAATGTCTTGATCGGCTGGGGTTGATTGAATAAACCGTGCTCAATATATGAACGCACGATTCCCGGCGTAGCTTCCGGACGCAAAGCGACTTTTTCTTCGCTCTTGTCGATAAAAGAATACATCTCTTTGGAAACAACATCGGTATCGGATCCGGTTGAGCGTTCGTATAGGTCAAGTTTTTCCAAAATCGGCGTATCAATCCGGCGAAAATCATATACATCTGCCAAATCCGTGGCCTTTTTAGTGATCAAATCCCAATAACGATATTCATCGAATAGAACATCTTTCATTCCCCGTAATCGAGAAAATCGAACGATCTTTTTCGCGCGAACCGGCTCTTTATTTATTTTTTCTTTAGCAATTCTTGGCATATTTATTGTATTTTAATATATAATAATGATTTTTAAACTAACGCATCTGTCTCACAAAAAAGCGATATCAAAGATAATTAATTTAAAATTATTAATAAGCCGGCGCCTCAAACAACTTTATCCGATTAAATGGCCAGCCTCGCAATAAAACGCGTCCGGTGATATATGTGCGGTTGACCGGTCCGAAACTGCGGGAATCTTTGCTGGAATTGCGATTATCTCCCAAAACATAGTATTCGTCGGCACTTAGCGTAATCTTTTCTTCAGACAAACCGTATGTTTTAAGGCCTTCGGGCAAATAGCCTTCGTCAAGCGTAAATCCTTCCGGTTTTTCCGAATTAAATATTGTTACCACACCGTCTTTAATCTGTAAAGTTTCTCCGGGCAAACCGATCATCCGTTTGATAAAAAATTCCTGCGGATTGCGCGGATAACGAAAAACGACAATATCCCCTCTTTGTGGCTCATTAAAACGATAAGTGATTTCATCAATTATCAAATATTCATGATCAAAAAAATTCGGCTCCATGGATGCGCCCTTAACATAAAATGGCTGGATCAAAAAATATCGGATCGGAATAATGATTACCAGTGAAATAACAACAATTTTTATTAATTCAAAAACGAACGTAAAAAAATTCTTAAGCATGGTTTTATAAAAAATAGAAAACAAACTGAAAATAGGCATTAAAATATTGCCTGATTATTAGCTATATTATCTCTTATTTTATTATTTCTAATAATATCAGAATAACACTATTCCAAAAAAAAATCAAGCATTGCTTTTTTTACGAAGAATGCTATACTAAAAACAGTTTTCCTAATGAAATATTTGGGAAATTTTGTAATTCAAACAGTTTTTTAACTAAAAGCACCTTTTTCGTTCAATTCGTATATTTTCGTTATTTTCGTGTCTCTGTCCAAAAACACGAAAATAACAAAAACAAACAAATTAAACAAAAAAATTAAATTTTTATACTTAAGTTATGCAAAATATCGAAAAAACAAATTTAAACGAAGAACAGCCAAAGGTGGCGGTGTTCGAGAAACCGCAAACAACTTCAAAAAAACCGAAAAAAGCATTAAAAATAATTATTTTTTCTTTAATATTTATAGTTACATCATTAGCGGTTTTTTCAAGCCAAGTTTTGGTTTCCGAACAAAGCTCTTCTTCCTGGTTTTCGCATTTACCGATTATCAAGCAATTAAAACATCTGGCCGAAAGCGCGGATCGGGATTTGAAAGGCGAAAACATTGACCGTATCAATATCCTGCTTTTGGGCATGGGCGGAAAAAAACACGAAGGCGGCAATCTGACAGATACGATAATTCTGGCAAGCCTGGAACCATCAACCAAAAAAGTCGCAATGATATCCATTCCCCGCGATATGGCCGTACCGGTCGAAAACATGGGTTATCGAAAAATCAATTCCATAAACGCTTATGCCGAAAACAACCAGGAAGGTTCAGGCGGTATGGCTGTCAGTCAAGCAATAGGCGATATCATTAATGTTCCAATTGATTATTATTTCCGCGTTGATTTTGAAGCGTTTACAAACCTGATAGACGAGTTGGGCGGAATCGAAGTTTTGGTTGAAAATACCTTGGATGATTACCGCTATCCAATATCCGGCCGCGAAGACGACCCGAATTACAATTCACGATACGAACATTTGCACGTCGAAAAGGGTTTGCAAACAATGGACGGCAGTCTTGCTCTAAAATTCGCTCGTTCACGCCATGGTATAAACGGCGAAGGATCTGACTTTGCCCGTGCAAAGCGCCAACAAGCCATAATCCTGGCCGCGAAAGACAAGATATTGAACACCGGCAATCTTTTAAAACCGAAAATGATTTCCGATATTATCATGAATTTTCAAGAGCATATCAGCACCAATCTAAAGGTCTGGGAAATAATCAAGTTGTGGAGCATGTTCAGCGACGTCGACAAGTCAAAAATCACCAACAAGGTGCTAGACAACAGCGCCAACGGACTGCTGACAGATTCGATTTCGGACATGGGCGCCTATATCCTTTCCCCGCGCAGTGGCGACTTTACGGAAATCCAGTATTTCATAAATAATATTTTTTCTTCCGCGCCCGAAGCCGTAACCACAAAAGTAGCAAACGAACGCGCCACTATCGAGGTACGCAACGGCACATGGATTAACGGTCTCGCATCAAAGACCGCGCTCGATATCGAAAAGCTCGGATTTATCGTTGTCCGCATCGGCAATTCCGCCCAGCAAAATTTCCAAAAATCTGTGCTTTACGATCTTACCTACGGCGAAAAAGCCAGTTCGCTCAGTATCCTAAAAGAAGCGACCGGCGCGAACGTATCTTACGGCCTGCCCGATTGGTTGGTTGCCGATATTGACAAAGAGCTAAAAAACGAAGCAAACCCAATCCAGCCGGATTTCATCTTGATCCTTGGACAAGATGCGGATATAAGTAATTCTGGCAAAGAGAATTTGGAGAAGGAAAATTAATAGTAATTTCTAAATTAAAAATTCCTAATTTCTAAATTTTTAGTCATTAGAAATTATAATTTAGACATTATAGATTCTTCGACATATTTTATAGCTTAGGTCGAAAATCAATTATTTATTTTCGGCTGATACAGATGTGAAATGTCCATAATATTCGTTGAAAAACTAAATTATATAAACTGATAAAATAAAAAATATGACCTCAAACCCCTCCCCCCTAGTCGTAATTTTCGGCCGGACGAACGTTGGTAAATCAACGTTGTTTAACTGTTTAACGGAAAAACGCAAAGCATTGGTTTCCAATATTGAAGGCACTACCCGCGATAGCATATTCGGCGAAGTCTCTTGGCAAAAAACCGATTTCCAAATAGCGGATACCGGCGGCATCCATGATGCCAGCTTTTTGAAAGCAAACAAAAAAACCCAAAAAACCAACCGCCGCTCAACCGACATAGATATCCTGGTCCAACAAAAAGTGCGCGACCTCTTAAAACTTGCCGATCTGATCCTGTTCGTAGTCGACGCGCGCGCCGGCCTACTCCCCCAAGACAAAGAGATGGTCAAAGAATTGAAAAAAATATTAGACGCCAATAAAAAAAACTTGGATAATACCAAAAATCTAAAACAACAAAAAATCATTCTGGTTGCCAACAAAGCCGACAGCCCCAGTCTTCGACGCGAAACAGCCGAGTTCAACAAGCTTGGACTTGGCGAACCGCTTGTAATTTCCGCGGCCAACGGTTCCGGAACCGGTGATCTTTTGGACGAAATAACCGGCGAGCTTATAAAAATTGAAAATAAAATTACAAAACCAAAGGAAACAAAAGATAATGAAGTGTCCGAGGAAACGGAAGATACAGAAGCACCAAAAGAAATAAAAAGCCCAATCAAAGTTTCCGTTATCGGCAAGCCCAATGTCGGCAAATCCAGTTTGATCAATTCGCTTATCGGTGAAAACCGGCTGATCGTCAGCAGTATCGCGCACACAACGCGCGAACCGCAAGATGTTGTTATTAAGCACAAAGATACGCTTATAAGTCTGGTTGATACGGCCGGAATTAGCAAACAAGGTCAAAAAAGCGCGAAAAAAGTCCAGGACAAAAATGTTCTTGAAAAATTCAGTATCGCAAAATCGCTCGGCACGCTATCGCGCGCCGAAATCGCGATTCTAGTTATCGATATTAAAGAAGGCTTGACTCACCAAGAAAAAAAATTGGTTGAAGAAATCGTAAACAAAAAAACCGGATTAATAATCGTTGCCAATAAGTGGGATTTGATCGAAGAAAAAGATTACAAAACCTACACTACAAAAATATACAATGACTTACCTTTTGCCTCGTGGGCACCTATCGCTTTTACATCGGCGCTAAGCGGAGAAAAAACCAAAAAAGTATTGGATTTAATAATCGAGATCTACAAAAATTATCAAATCGAAATAAGTCCCAACGCCTTAACTCGCTTTTTAAACAAGATAATCAAACAACACGCACCGGCAAAAGCCAAAGGCACCAAGCATCCGCATATATACGAACTTGTCCAAACGCACTCTTGTCCGCCCAAATTCAAAATCCGCATCGGCGCCAAAGATACTATTCATTTCTCCTACCTGCGCTTTATCAATAACCGCCTGCGCGAAAAATACGGCTTCCTCGGCATTCCTTTGAAAATCGTAGTTGAAAAAAATCGCTTGGTCCATGGAAAACATGAAATTCACAATGAATAATTAATATGAAAATTATAGCCGGCCTGGGCAATCCGGGCGAAAAATATAAATATACGCGCCACAATGCCGGATTTATGGCATTGGATCATCATGTAAAAAAACAAGGGCTGGATTGGGAATACAATAAAAAATTTGAAGCCGATATCGCCAAACAAGGAGATGTAATCTACATTAAGCCCAAGACATTTATGAACGAGTCCGGAAAATCTTTAAACGCGCTAATGTCTTATTATAAACTGCTTCCCAAAAAACTTGGTTTTATCAAAGAAAAAGATTTGGATTTATCCGACACATTAATCGTTATTCATGACGACCTAGATATCGAACTGGGAAAATGCAAAGAATCGATAGATTCACGTTCAGCCGGGCACAATGGCGTCAATTCGATAATCAATCACTTAAAAACCAAAAACTTCAAGCGCTTGCGCATTGGGATTATGGGCGACAAGCCAAAACAAATGCCGACAATCAATTATGTCTTGCAAAAATTTCGCGATGAAGAACTTCTTATTATCAATAGCGTTATTTCTGAAATCAAGATCTAATAAAATATTTTTAAAAAAGACTCTTCGACATATTTTATAACTTAGGCCGAAAATAAATAATACTGTTCTTCTCTTGTCATTCCCGCGAAGGCGGGAATCCAGGGGGAAAAGCGCAGAATGTTCTATACTTGGATAATTGATTAAGATATTCAAATCTTTTACTCCTGGATTCCCGATCATTTAATATCTATTCCCTGCCGGGGGCAAGGAGTGTCGGGAATGACAAAAAAAATTTACCCATAAATTTTCTAAAGACATAAAACCTATAAAACAAAAAACACCCTTTCGGGTGTTTTATAATCTTTAAATTACTGTCTAAGAGCCGAGGAAAACCCCATTCAAGCGCGTTGGACAAAAATCAAGGAGGGTAGACTGATGCCCTGCTCACTCCTAGACAGAAATCTGAAGATTAAGAATGTTATTTTTGACAAATTTATGATATTATTAATTTGTCATGTTCTGATTAATTTTCAAGTTACTGCTTGCCGGGCAAAAATTAAATAAATAACGTACAAGGAGGTATACATTAGATATTTAAAAATTATTGCGGCAAACAGTAATCTGAAAATTAATGAAAAAATTGTAAAAAGCTTTATTTATTATTGTATTATCACAATAATTAGAACTAGTCAATAGTTATATACATATAATATCTTTTTATTTAAAATTAGTCAACAAGATTTTAATAAATAAAATATTTATAAAGTATTTCTAATATTTATCTAAATGAATCATAATGAAATCCTATATTTAATCGCTTTGCATCATTTTCCAAAATTCGGTCCGCAAAGAATATTACGCTTGCAAAAATATTTTTCTTCCTTGGAAAATGCATTCAAGGCAAGCGCCCAAGAATTACAAAAAGCGAAAATAGAAGAAAACATTGCCAATGAATTCGTCTCTGCTCGCATAAATATTAATCCACAGGCATTATTTGAAAAGATCCAAAAAGAAAATATCAAAATCCTAACCCTGGAAAGCGAGAACTATCCCCGTTTGCTCAAAGAAATATACGCACCCCCTCCCCTTTTATATTACAAAGGAAAACTGGAAAAAAACAGTGACTTTAATGTCGCGATTGTCGGCTCGCGCAAGCACTCGTCTTACGGCAAATTGGCGGCGGAAAGTATTTCCGGAGAACTGGCGTTAAACGGCTTGACTATCGTCAGTGGACTGGCTTTGGGCATAGACACCTTGGCGCACAACGCCTGCCTCTCTGCCGGCGGAACCACGATTGCCGTGCTCGGCACCGGCATTGACCGACAAAGCGTTTATCCCACGTCCAATCGCTATCTGGCTGACAAGATAGTCGCAGAAAACGGAGCCGTAATTTCCGAATTCCCTTTGGGCACCCTGCCCTTGCGCCACAATTTTCCGCAAAGAAACCGGATTATCTCCGGGCTTTCGCTCGCTACCATCGTAATCGAGGCCGGAGAAAAATCCGGCGCTTTGATTACGGCCGCTTTTGCCTGCGAACAGAATCGCGACGTTTTTGCTGTTCCGGGCAGTATTTTCTCGCCGGCATCAGCCGGACCGAACAACCTTATCAAGCAAGGAGCAAAACCAATAAGCTCGGCCGCCGATATTATGGAAGCGCTTAGCCTAAAAAATATCAGTACATATATTGATAATAAAAAAATTATCGGTGAAACCACGGAAGAAGAAATTATCCTAAAAAATCTTGATCACGAAGCCCGCTACATCGACGAATTAATCCGCCTTACCGGCCTAAACGCCTCCGTAATCAGCGGCACTTTAACCATCATGGAAATGAAAGGCATGGTAAAAAATTTGGGTGGGATGCAGTATGTGCTGGCGAGATAAGATTCATAAGATTACAAATTACAAATTGCTACAAATATCACAAATATTATTTTTTACAACAAAAATTAATTTAAACATTTGCTATATTTAAAAAAATCAGCTATAAACAATATTAATAACACATTTTATAATAAAATTATACATTTGTAATATTTGTAGCAATTTGTAATTTGTAATCTTATGAACTTAATCATCGTCGAATCCCCGACAAAAGCCAAAACAATCACCCGTTTTTTGGGGAAAAAATTCAAAGTAGAGTCATCTTTCGGACATGTTCGCGACTTGCCAAAAAGCACGATGGGTGTTGATATGGAAAATGATTTTTTGCCAAAATATGTCATACCAGCAACTGCCAAAAAAAACCTGAACAAGCTTAAAGAGCTGGCGAAAAAAGCCGACCAAGTCATACTCGCGACTGACGAAGACCGCGAAGGCGAAGCGATTGCCTGGCATTTGGCCGAAGCGCTCAAGCTTGATAAAGAAGGTACCGGCCGCATTGTTTTTCATGAAATCACAAAAAGTGCGATTGAAGAAGCCTTGAAAACTCCGCGCCATCTGAATATGGATCTGGTCAATGCCCAGCAAGCTCGCCGCGTCCTTGACCGCTTAGTCGGTTACGAACTATCGCCTTTCTTGTGGAAAAAAGTCGCGCGCGGACTTTCAGCCGGACGCGTACAAAGCGTTGCCGTGCGCCTGATCGTTGAAAGAGAAAGAGAAATCCAAGCCTTTAAACCCGAAGAATATTGGTCGCTCGAAGCGGATCTTTCACCGAAAAACGACAAAGAAAAAATATTCAAAGCCCATTTGCACAAATTGGACGGAAAAACTTTGGATAAGTTTTATATAAACAACCAAGAAAAAGCCGAAGAAACTTTTGCCGAATTGAAAGATGCCGAATATATTGTCACCCAGATCGAAAAAAAACAAAGCAAAAAAAACCCGCCCTCGCCTTTTACAACATCCACATTGCAACAAGCTGCCAATCGCATGCTCGGCTTTTCAGCCAAGCAAACCATGATGATCGCGCAGCAGCTTTATGAAGGTCTTGATTTGGGCGGCGATTCCGGCGGCTTGATCACCTACATGCGTACCGATTCTTTAAATCTTTCTGATAAATTCTTGAATGAAACCAAAGAATATTTAACAAATAATTTTGGCGCAAAATACGCGCTAGAATCGGCCAGACGTTTCAAAACCAAAAGCAAGGGCGCGCAAGAGGCGCACGAGGCTGTCCGTCCGACAGAGGTCGGACGTGATCCGGAATTTTTAAAAGACAAATTAAACAACAATCAATACCGTTTGTACAAACTGATCTGGCAAAGAGCGGTAGCGAGCCAGATGTCGGAAGCACTAATCGACTCCACCACAATTGATATCGATGCCAGTGACACAAAATATCAATTCCGTTCTTCCGGCCAGATTATTGCTTTTGACGGCTATCTAAAAGTATATCCGGAACAAAGCAAAGAATTGGAATTGCCAGATGTAAAACAAAACGAAGCTTTAAAGCTACACAAACTGGAAAAAGAACAGCATTTTACAAAACCGCCTGCCCGTTATTCCGATGCCGGCATCGTTAAGGTAATGGAAAAACACGGCATTGGCCGCCCTTCAACATATGCCCCAACGCTTGCCACGATAATCGCAAGAAATTACGTCAATCGCGATGAAGCGAAAAAACTTTATCCAACCGATATCGCTTTTGTAGTCAACGACCTTTTAACCGAACATTTCAAAGATATCGTGGATTTTGAATTTACCGCAAAAATGGAAGAAGACCTGGACAAGATAGCGGATGGCGAAATAAAATGGCAACCTTTAATAAAAGATTTTTATACTCCTTTCCATGCACAATTGGAAGAAAAATATAAATCATTAAAAAAAGAAGACATTATGCCAGAAGAAAAATCAAACGAAATTTGCGACAAATGCGGCGCGGCTATGATCATCAAAACCGGCCGCTATGGAAAATTTTACGCCTGCTCTGCCTTTCCTGATTGCAAAAACATCAAAGGTCTAACGCAAAACGCGAGCCATGAAAGTAGTCCGGAAAAAACGGAACAGCTAAAAGTACTCGAAGACAAATACAAAAACGAAGTCTGCGATAAATGCGGATCAGCCATGGCGATCAAAAACGGCCGCTTCGGACCGTTCCTCGCCTGCACCGGTTATCCAAAATGCAAGAATATCAAAAGTATCAAAGAAAACTCCGGCTCAACCGGAATCAAATGCCCTGTCTGCGGTAAAGGCGATATTGTCCAAAAACGCAGCAAACGCGGCGCCTTCTACGCCTGCGACCAATACCCTGATTGCAAAACCGCTTTCTTCGCCAAACCAACCGGCGAAAAATGCCCGGATTGCGGCGCGTTGTTGATCGAAGCCAAGGATGGCGTGAAATGCTCAGCGAAGGGATGCGGGTATACGAAATAAATATATTTTTTCAAACTTAAAACCGCTTCAAATTGAAACGGTTTCAAGTGTGTGGACCCGACGGGAATCGAACCCGTATTACTCGCGTGTCAAAGGCGGTGTAATATCCATTATACGACGGGCCCTCGAGATCCACACAAATAATATTATAAAACAAAAAGAATCCTTTCGCAAGGATTCTTTTTGTTTGACACGCGATAATGGCCCGTATATATAACAGACACACCGCCTATAAATAAGATAATAACAAAAAATAGAAAAAAAGTCAATATTACTAAAAATGTATAATATTAGAAAAAAATTATAGCTGAATAATACAATTAATTTACTTCTCACTTCAAACTTCTCACTTCTTACTTCTTACTTCTCACCACCCTTCTCCGTCCTCTCCTTAATCACCTCCACCAACTTCTTTATCCCCTCCGCAATCAAAACAATATGAGATGTCGAGTGCTCGATTTTTTCCTTGAACGCCTTAATCGCATTGTCGATTTTTTTCAGACGCAGACGCATCTCCTCAACTGCTTTAAAACCTTGGCGTAAAATCTGGACAAAATAATAGATTGCCCAGCAAACAAAAATCGTGAACAAGCCGATTGATGATGCGATAACAATATTTAGAATGTCTTTTGATGTTTCGAACATATTATTCTTTGTCATTCCCGCGAAGGCGGGAATCTTGGTTAAAAAATAATTTAAATTTCCTAGACAAAAAACGTTTTTAAAATCATTAACTTTTAGTATAATGAGTTGCTTTTCTCACCAAGATTCCCGCCTTCGCGGGAATGACAAGAGGAAAAAAATATATTTCAATAATTAATAGTCCCTAACCTTGGCCTCAAATCTCTCTTCTAGTTTTTTAATCAAGTCTGTTTGAATCGCGTCCGCTTCTTCGCCGGTCAATGTCTTGTCTGCTTGGTAGGCTATATGAAAAGCCAAACTTTTGTTGCCAGCACCGACTTTATCGCCTTGATAAACATCAAACAATTCTACCTCTTTGATAATCTCATGAAAACTTAAAATCTCTTTTCTAATATCATTATACAATACTTTTTCATTAACCACAAAAGCCAAATCACGGATTAGTTTGGGGAATTTTTCAAACTCTTTAAATTTTAATTCACCAGCTTTATTTATCAAATCTAATAATTTATTTATTCCAATCTCGGCAATCACGACCTGCTTTTTCAGGCCGATCTTATTTTTGGTTTTTTGATTTACGGCATAGATTGTTCCGACTTGTTCTCCAAAAATCAAAATCTGCGTAGCCATGCTCTCCTCAATCCAGTTCAAATCCCCTGCCATTCCGGAATATTCAGCCTCCAAATAAAAATGCGCGAATAAATTTCCAACTAAAGATTTCATTTGGTTATATTCTTCCAGAATATCTGACCCGGCTACAGATATGCCAAGCCGTTTTTCTTGAAAAGGCAATTTTTCTTCGCTTGTATTATTTTTATTCGGACCGCTTGGGATATTGATATAAATATTTCCAATCTCAAAAAGCGTAAATGATTCTTGACGAGCTTGGTTAGCTATGACGGAGCTCAGTAGATTCGGCGCCAGACTTTGACGAAGCATGGTGTGGTAATTGGCAATCGGATTAGCCAGGCGGATATGCTTGCCGTAATCAATCCCCAGTTTTTTTAATTGTTCATCGCCGACATAAGAATAATTCGAAACTTCACAGGCAAAATCTTCGGCTAAAATCTTTTTTAATTCACGCTCCAATTTGCGATTTTTATTAATTTCCGGAGCATGCATGGCGACCTTTGGCATACGCGGTAATAAATTGTCATAACCGAAAATTCTTGCCACTTCTTCGACAATATCTTCTTTCAAAGAAATATCCTTGGTTGCGCGCCAAGTCGGAATAGTTATCTTTAATATTTTCTTTTCAGCTTCTAAAATCTCGACCCCAAAACCCAGCCTGCTCAAAATTCCGCTGATTTTCTTTTCGCCAATGTCTTCTCCGATTATTTTATTTAACCAATCAAGCTCAATCTCGATCGGTCCTTGGTTCAATGCATACTTTTCTTCATCAACCACCTGGGACACAACGCGCGCGCCTGGGCAGATTTCTTTTATCAGATTGACCGCGCGAACCAGCGATGTCTCGCATAAATTCGGATCAAGCGATTTTTCATAGCGCTGTGACGCTTCGGAACGCAAGCCAAGTTTGGTCGATGTTTTTCTGATCGAGATAAAATTAAAATTTGCCGATTCGATTACAATTGTTTTTGTGTCATTACTAATTTCGCTATTGGCGCCGCCCATAACGCCGGCAATCGCGACCGGTTTTTCCGAATCAGTTATCACAAGCATTTCTTTATCCAATTTTCGCGTTTGCCCGTCAAGCGTTACAATCTCCTCATCGGCTTTTGCGGTCCGAACAAGTATTTTTCCCTCTCCTCCGTTTTCTTTTTTCACGGAAGCGATATTTTCAAAATCAAAAGCATGCAAGGGTTGGCCCAGGTCAAGCATGATATAATTGGTTGCGTCTACGATATTGTTGATCGGACGCACCCCAACCGCAATCAAGCGCTCTGCCATCCAAGCCGGCGACGGAGCAATCTTGATATTGCCGAGCGCGACTGCCATATAACGCGGACATAGTTCAAAATTATCAACTTTCACATCAATTTTCACGGTCTCATCCTCCAAAACAATATCTTCTTTTTTTCCTGCCAAAATATCTGTCATAGTCTTCTTTGGCTTAATCTCCAAAAAAGCATTGATATCGCGCGCCATACCGATATGCCCCCAAAGATCAGGACGATTTGTAATTGACTTATTGTCAACTTCAAATAAGACATCATCAATCTTTAGATATTCAGCTAATTTTTGTCCGACTTTCGCGCCTTTTTCCAAAATCATAATACCATTATGGTCCTCGCCAAGCCCGATTTCGTCTGGAGCACAAAGCATTCCGCAAGATTTAATCCCGCGAATTTCCGCTTGCTTGATTTCGACTCCGCTAGGCAAAACAGCACCAACCAAAGCAACCGGCACCATCTGTCCGGCCTCGATATTCGGCGCACCGCAAACAATCCATTCTTCCTTCGCGCCAATATCAACGCGCGCAAGCCGCAAACGCTCGGCATTCGGATGCGCCTTAACTTCCAAAATTTTTCCAACCATAATATTCTTAAATTTTTCCTCCTGTTTTTCCACGCTATCAATCTCAACAGTCGAAAGCGTCAATCTATTTCCCAGCTCATCAGGAGTGATAGATTTAGGAAGGTCTATATAGTCTTTTAGCCAGTTTAGTGATAGATACATATGTTTAGTTTAAAGTTATAAAGTATTAAAATTTATAAAGTTAAAAGTTTTTATGTAGTAATTGTTATATTTACTTTAGGTTCTTTAGACATTTCTGTGGTAAATTTTTAAACACATTCCTTTTATTTGTCATTCCCGCGCAGGCGGGAATCTTGGTTTAACAATAACAAAGTATTTTATACTGCATATTTGTTATAAAACCATTTTATCACATATTTATTTAATTAATTTAACACCGAGATTCCCGATCATTTAATATCTATTCCCTGCGGGGCTATGGAGTGTCGGGAATGACAAAATATTTTACACATAAAATTATCTAAAGAACCTTACTTTATAACTTTTTACTTTTAACTCAGCCTTAAAATTGTTTTAAAAACCTTAAATCGCCGCCGTTAAAGAGGCGGATGTCGTTGATGCCGTATTTCATCATGGCAAGCCTGGTCAGACCGAGTCCAAAGGCAAAGCCGGAATATTTATCAGGATCAATACCGCCATGCCTTAAAACATTTGGATGCACCATGCCGGCTGGTAAAATTTCGAGCCAGCCCGAATGCTTACAGCTTGGGCATTTGGCGCCGCCGCAAATCGTGCATTTGATATCCAGCTCAATGCCGGGCTCAACAAAAGGAAAATACCCAGGCCGAACGCGAACTTCCATTTCTCTACCAAAGACGCCTTTTAGAAGCTCTTTCATTACTGCTATCATATTGCTGATAGAAATATTTTCATCAATCATTAGTCCTTCCATCTGGTCAAAGGTATGTTCATGCACGGCATCGGTCGCCTCACAGCGATATACGCGGCCAGGTGCGACACAGCGCAAAGGAGCGCCGTATTTTTGCATCGCCCGCACCTGCACCGGCGAAGTATGTGTACGCATAACCAAATCGCTTTTTCCACCTGCGCCTTTTTCCGTTTCATTACCCTGAATATAAAAAGTATCCTGCATATCACGCGCCGGATGATGCGCGGGTATGTTCAAAGCCTCAAAATTATAATATTCGCTCTCAAGTTCCGGTCCATCCAAAACCATAAATCCCATGGAAGAAAAAACATCTTCCAACTCATTCTGAATCAAAGTAATCGGATGCAGGTGTCCGCGCTCGCTCTTTTTTCCTGGCAAAGTTACATCAACAAACTCTTCCCTGCCTTTTTCTTCGATCGAAGACTTCAGGTCTTTAAAAACCGTATAAATTTCATTTTTAATAGTATTGGCAAGCGCTCCAACCTTTTTCTTGTCCTCGCCATCCAGCTTGGTAAGCCCGCGCAATATCGTAGTCAACTCGCCTTTGCGACCCAAATATTTAAGCTCCAAATCCCGCAAAACCTGCGAATCCTTTATTTTTTTAACCTCTTCCAATATTGTTTCTTTAATTTGTTGTAATTCTTTTTCCATATGTTATTCATGTTTTAATTAAATTCATAATTTCATTTTATAAAAATAATTTTTCCTTCCACTTGTCATTCCCGCGAAGGCGGGAATCCAGGTGTAAAAGCTTAATTTATCATTAAACCACTGCTGTCATAAATAATTGAATCTTTTACCCCTAGATTCCCGATCATTTAATATTATTTCCCTGCGGGGCTAAGAGTGTCGGGAATGACAAAAAAATAAATACTAAAAAATTATTTGCTCTTATAGCTAAGCATAAAAAACTCCAAAACCGACAAGCCGATAATCAAAAAAAACAAGTTCAACCAGGTAAATAGTTCTTGGCTTAACAGTAGCAAACTTACGATTATCAATATCGCAAATAAAAATGACTGCCGAAAAGCCTCATTTACCAAACGAAAAGCAATTTCTTGTTTCAAGGCAATAAAACGAACAACAAAACCAAGAATCGCCGAAGTACCGATAATAGCCAAAAACAAAGATGTATAAAACAAACCAAAACCAATCCAATTAGTAATCGCCGGATTAACCGTAAAAATAACATAAGCAAAGGCAGACCAACAGATAACGGTCGCAATACTCATGAAAATTAGGTATTTTTTTAAAGACATGTTTTAAGTTAGAAGTAAGAAGTTAGAAGTTAGAAATATAAAAAAAATTATCTTTTTCATACTTTAACTATCTGTTACTTTAGTATAAAAAGAAACATTTTTCAAGTGCTTAGCATATTTTAGACTTTTTACCTCTCACTAAAAACTTCTTACTTCTAACTTCTTACTTCAAACTTCTTATTTCTGTCTAAACTCACAAATCTGATTAAAATCGCAATATCCACAAAGCAAACTAGGTTTTGGCAAAAACTCACCTTTGCAAATACCGTGGATGCTTTCAAACAACTCGGCTTTTAGTTTTTCTTCGTCCTTGGGTTTGGATTCAAAGCTGACTTTCTCACCGTTCTTTAGATAAAAATATGCCAGACTTGATACTTTCAGTCCCATCCCCTCTTCCAGCGCGATTTTATACAGCATTAACTGCCGCTTATCATCATACAATAATTTTTCCTTGGGATTGCCGGTTTTATAGTCCAGAATTTCGTATGTACCATCTGCCAATTTATCAACCCGATCAATCGCGCCCTTAAAAATATAATCGCCGATATTTACCAAAAAACTTTTCTCAATAAACGCGACATCCGGCCAGCCATTATTTTCGTAATAAGCAAAAAGCAGTTTTAACATTTCCCTGCCCTGTTTTTTATAGTCTTCTCTCTCTTTTATACTGTCATAATTGTCATTCTGCCAATGCAAGTTGTATGCTTTCTCCAAGTCTTTGTAGTCTAGCTTAATCTTTTTACTTGGCAGTGAATCAAATAATCCAGCTTGAAAACTATTTACGATCAAGGGCAAGAAAAAATCGCGGAGAGAATTGTGTAGAGTACGGCCAAAGATAAAAACCGCTTTGGGTAGAACCGGAATATTCAAAATAAAATTAAATTTGTATTGCAAAGGACAATTAGTAAAAGCCTCTACCTGTGAAAACGAGAATTTTTGCGGAGGCGTAAAATTAAATTTCTTTTCAGCAATTCCGCTCGCGTAATCGTTTAGGGCGTTAACAATCTCGCTCGTTCGCGTTTTCTTTTCGTGTTGACTCATGGCCAAACCGATCTCTTCCAAAAATATCGATGGCTTTTTCTCGCGCTTACCGCCATAATCTTTCGCGCTGGTCAAAAATAGATTATGTTTAGCGCGTGTCAAAGCAACGTAAAATAGACGGCGTTCCTCTTCCAGATGCGCTTCTTTGCCGCCGACAATTTTGATTTTAACCAACGCTTCCGGAATATCAATTTTTTCAGAGCGATTGATGGTTGGAAACTTCTTATCTACCAAACACGGTAAAAATACCGTATCAAACTCCAGTCCCTTGGCAGAATGCACTGTCATAATTTTTACCGTATCTTCGTCGCCAAAATCCAAACGCAGTGAACCGGTCTCGCCCGCCTCGATTTCCATGTTGAAGTATTCCAAAAAATCCTTCAAACGCGCGCCCGGCTCGTTTTCTTCAAACTTTGTTATTTTTTTATAAAATTGATTCAGGTAAGAAAAAAATTCCTGATCGCGATCATAGTCTTTGCCAACCAAAATGCCTGATTCATAAATAAATTTTACAAAAACACGGCTTGCGCTTTCCTTTTTAACCATTTCCAAAAATTTTCCGATCAACGCGACCAATTTATTCGCACTCTTATAACTTTCCGGCAAAAGGCCGGGAACTGCCTCAATATTTTTTAGCGCTTCATAAAGCGACCAGATTTTTTTACGCGCAAAACGGCTGATATTAACGATTTCACCATGATCAATCGCGAATGCTTGCATATTTAAAACACGAAAAAGCGCGCTTGATTCATGATAATTATCGAGTAGCCGCAAAAAAGCCAAGACATCCAAAATCAATGGCTTGAAATACAAACCTTTGAGTGACACAAAAGTATTGGGAATGTTTTTGCGTGTCAGTTCTCCTACATAAGCATCAGCATCGCTATTCGCGCGTACAAGAATCGCAAAATCAGACCATTTCAAGCCACTAGCATCGCGACTTGTTTTTATTTTCTCCGCAATCCACTCCGACTCGGATCCATAGTCAGTAAAATTTATATGCTCCACGTTTCCGGACTCCGCTTTATTTGCCTGCAATTTTTTATTTATTTTTAATTTTATTTCCAAACGGTCAGGATTGTTGTTTTGAATTGATTTGTAAGCATTATCCAAAATATTCTGCCCTGAACGATAGTTTTCATTCAAGATTATCTCGGCCGCATTCGGATAATCATCTTTGAATTGCAAAATATTCGACAAAGACGCGCCACGAAAACGATAAATAGCTTGATCATCATCGCCCACAACCATCAGATTCGCTTTCTTACCAGCCAAGATTTTAATCAACTCATATTGCGCCGTATTCGTATCCTGAAACTCATCCACCATAATAAACTTAAATTTATCCTGATAATACCGCAAAATATTCGGCCGCTCTTTAAAAAGTTTAATCGCATAAAAAATCAAATCCCCAAAATCCAAATTCTCATTCTCTAAAAGCAAATTATTATAAACATGATAAGCATTAGCAAGCTCACAAACACGTTTAATTTCTTGAATATCATCATTACTTCTTACTTCCTGCCTGCCGGCAGGCACGGCTAACTTCTTACTTCTAACTTCATCTTTATTCGCCACCAACCCCTCCACATATTTTAAATACTCCAACGCAGAAACATTCTCATCCTTCAACCGCGAAAAATGTTTCACTAATTCATAAATAAACTTGTTAGGATTGCCAAGCGGTTTATAATAATCCAAATCAAATTTATCCAAATTCTTCTTAATCAATATCCATTGTTCAGTCTGAGTCAAAAGTTTGAAAGACGGACTAAGGCCGATATCCAGTGCATGTTCACGCAAAACCCGCTCGGTAAATCCATGAAAAGTATTGATCCACAAATCCACATAACCCATCGGCAATATCTTCAATGCCCGATCCTCCATCTCGCCCGCGCCTTTTTCCGTAAACGTCAAAAGCAAAACCTCGTCTGGACGAGCAAGCTTATTTACAAACAAATTATGCAATCGCTCAATCAAAACCGTTGTTTTCCCTGTTCCCGCGCCAGCCACGATTAAAGCAGGACCGGTGACATGGTTCACGGCTTGCGCTTGGTTGTCATTTAATTTTTTTTCAGCAATTATTTGCATAAATAAAAAATAATCAATAAACAATATTCAATATCCAATCAATAATCAAATAATTCAATAATCAATAATCTAAAAACCATATTTTGATTATTGTATATTAAAAATTGATTATTCAATGATTATTGAATATTGATTATTGATTATTTAAAAAGCTACTTCTCATAATCCAATATAGCCCTAAGCACCTTCGAATCCTCTTTAAGAGGCTCCATAAAAACCACCTGCGTCCGTACAATCTCCATATTGCCATCCGGTCCATGCGCTTCGTTGCCGCGTTTGACTAAGCGCAAGCTCGCGCTTTCTTCCTTTTTTTCCGTTCCGGCTGTGGCGGGGTTTATCTGATCATAGTTGTAATAGACATTTTTTAAAACTACGGGGTCAGAAGCGGTATTCGCAATTTCGCCATAATAAACTTCGCCGTTTATCAATTTAATCGAATACCAGCTTGCCGTTTTTTCATCTCCGGAAACAATCGCTTGATTTTTCCCTTTGACAAAAAACAACCAATAAGCACCGGCGATAATCATAATTAAAACCAAGGCTATGATAATCTGTTTTTGTAATTGTTCAATATTCAATTTCATGCTTGGACGGGTTATTTTATGCAAATCGGTTTTTTCATCTTCGCTGTCATTATAAACCCGGTCAATCCCCTCTGCATTTGAAGGTTTTGATTGACGCAAAGTCTTTGCAACTGGCGGTATAGCTTTTCGCTCAACATTTTCCTTGCTACCGTTCTGCGCCGCCAACATCCGTTCGCGCAAATTAACTGTTTGTTTAAAATCTTCTGGCATATGATAATTTATGATTTATGATTATTTTAAAGTTTGCCATTCCCGCGAAGGCGGGAATCTTGGTTTTAAATAAAAAAATTTTTTATAAAAATATTTTTATTCTAATTTTCCTTAATTTAAAATTTCATTCTTTTCCAACCGAGATTCCCGCCTTCGCGGGAATGACAAAAAGAATTATTTTATCTCAACCACCTCAACAGTTTCGTAATCATCTTCGACTATTTCTGTGTTTACGTCTTCGCTTGGTTCAATGTTGTCGTTCGCAGTTTCACTATCATCTCCTGCCCCCTGCTCAATTTCCGAAACAATCTGTTCTTCGTTAGAAATAATTTGCTCTTCAACAACCTCGCAAACATCGCCGATTCCATTTTGATTGGCGTCTGCTTGATCAATATTTGAAACATTTGGACAATTATCCAAAACACCGACATAGCCGTCACCATCCGGATCTTTTTCATCCATGTAATTATTAATTATCTCGGTTAAATTGTCTGCCGGAGATATTCTTTCCGTTTCTGCGTCAGTTTGCTCAGTCTCAGATTCCACCTCAAATGTCCGAGAAATAATCGCGGGCGGAATCGTAGGTGATGGCAGTTCAACCTTCTTGACCGGTTCATAGCCTTCGAATACTTTTGCCGCAAGTCCCAATGTTTTGCCAATCAAACCGGAATACGCCGACACTTCTTGACGCACGCTTTCACCTTCGGTCTGTGCTTTTGTTTTGGCTATTTTTAAATCCTTGATTTTTGCCTCGTATTCTTCTTTAAGCTCTTCCGCCAGATAAACGCCTAAATCTTTTTTGATTTTTTTGGATATTTTCCGATTCTTTTCATTCAGCTGATATTGCCAAGCATTATCTTTTTTTATCAATTCCAAACATGTATAAGTAACAAAAAAATAATCCGCGTCCTCCTCAATTTTCTCAATCTTATAGTCCATATCCAAAGCATCCAAATCAGCGCTCAAAAGTAAGGTATTATCAGTACCACTAATCTCTGTTTCTTTTTGCCCGATAATTTCCTGCCCCGGTTCACTGGCCGCAAAAACACCGGTACCGGCAACAAAAATAATCGCCAATATTAAAACAACAGCATTATTATATTTTATAAAAAATAAGATTTTCTTAAACATGTTTTTATTGCTTTGATACTCATATATTATAACAATTTACAAGCCAAATAACAACATCTTGACAAGTTTTAATAATTGTGCTATGATAGAAAATTAAGTTAGAACCTTTAAAACAAAAAACAAGGAGAATAGCGTGAGAAAAAACTCAAAAGACTACAGAATTGTTAAAGTGAACGGCGTAGAAATGTTTTTTTACCTCCCTAATATTGGCGCTTGCAGACCAATATCTTCCAATGTTTCAGATGATATTGTAAGAAAATCACCTCGTCGTCGTCCTGTTCCCGTGTCATATCCCTGCCCATTCTGCACTGAAGCAGTGGCAGATGAAGTGAATTTTGAAAAAACCCCGACAAGGGAAAAGATTTTGGTAACTGCACTGCTCTGTACAGGTTACTTACGCAAAGAAGCAACTATAAAAGCTGTTATGAAAAAAAACAGTATTTTAAGAACAAACGCATGGCGCAGGGAAAAACGCATTATCAATTTTCCAAACATCCGTCGTTCCAGCCAGTTCGAAGCCGCTCAAATCCGAGCAGCCATATAAACTTTAAATCTCAACAAAAAAAACCGACGCCTGAGAAACGCCGGTTTTATTATTTTTATTTCAAAATTATTCTCCCAATTTCACCAACTCACTCTCCATTTTTAAAAGTCTTTCTTGTTCAGTTTTTACAATAGCCTCTGGCGCTCGTTCCACAAAATCTTTATTACCAAGCTTTACACGCAAAACTTCAATCTGTTTTTCCAAATTCGCCTTTTCTTTTTTAATCCGCTCCGCTTCTTTTTCTTTGTCTATCGCTCCAAATAAATATATTATTATTTCTCCCACAACTATTTTAATAGTTTCATTTTCATCTTTTTCTTCTAACTTCTTACTTACAACTTCTAACTTCTCTACCCCTGTCCTCATCCCCTTTAGCAAAGCTTCATTATCATTTATCAAATCAAAATATTCACCAGCAACAATAAGCGCTTTAACCTTCCTTGCCGGCTCCACCTTATTTTCCGAACGCGCATTGCGAATCGCAATTATAATATTTTTTATTATCTCAAAATTATCAATATCTTCTTGCTTTGTTTTATAAACTTCATAATCCAAAGCAAGCGGCCAACGCGACACAATTAATTTTTTATCAGAATCAAGTTCTTGCCAAATCGCTTCGGTAACAAAAGGAATAAACGGATGCCATAGTTTTAATAAATCAGTTAAAATCTTTATCAAAACAAAGTCTTTCCCATCGCTTACAGCAAACTTACTAGCCTCAATATACCAATCCGCCAAATCATTCCATGTAAATTCGCGAAGTTTCTCACCTGCCTGAGAAAATCGATATTCTTCTAAATCACCACTTACCTCTCTAATTAAAAATTTCATTTTTTCTAAAATATATCTATCAGAAACAGTAAGCATATCTTGATTTAATTCAACAATCGGAAATCGCAAATCGGAAATCGCAAATCTCGCCACATTCCAAAGCTTATTCACCAAATTCCGAAACCCCGCGATCTTTTCCTCGCTCAGATTCATATCATTCCCCGGTGTCGCCCCGATCATCATAGATAATCGCACAGCATCGGTTCCAAATTTTTCGATCATCTCAAGCGGTTCAATGCCATTCCCTTTTGACTTTGACATCTTCTTTCCTTGTCCATCGCGAATCAACCCGGTAAAATACAAATTTTTAAACGGAATCTGCTTTGTACGATATATGCTCAAAATAATCATCCGAAACGCCCAAAACGGCAAAATATCCCGTCCCATTATCATGGTGTCGCTCGGATAAAACTCTTTATAATCATTTCCCTCCGGAAACCCAAGCGTATTATAAGCCCACTGCCCGGATGAAAACCAAGTATCAAATGTATCAGAATCCTGCATCCATCCTTCGCCGTCTGGTTTTTCGATACCGACATAAATTTCCGATTTCCGATTTTCGATTTTCGATTTATTATCATCCAAATCGGCATTCGGCAATCGTAAATCGAAAATTTCCCGATACCACGCCGGTATCCTTGGTCCCCACCAAATCTGGCGCGAAATGCACCAGTCATGAACATTGTCAATCCAAGAAAGCATAATGTCTTTATATCTTTCTGGATAAATTTTTATTTCTCCGTTTTCAATAACTTTCCGCGCTTCTTTTTTCAAGGAAAAATTCTTGTGGTCAACATTCACAAACCATTGCTCTGAAACCAATGGTTCAATAGCGGTTTTACAACGTTCACAGACTGAAAGATTATTATCAAACTCTTCTTCTTTTTCAATCAAACCTTGTTCTTTTAGTTTTGCAACGATCATTTCACGCGCCTCGAGAACGCTCTTGCCAGAATATTCGCCAAAACCAGGCCTGATATTTGCATCTTCGCCAATTACTTTGATTATTTCTAGGTCATTCACCTGTGCCATCTGCCAATCAATTGCAGAATGCCCGGGAGTAACACCAAGTGCACCAGCGCCAAAAGACAAATCAATATTATGGTCTGTGATAATCTTGATATTCAAATCAATCCCGCAAAAATTCGCTTGAAATGTCTTGCCAATATATTCCTTGTATCTTTCATCTTTTGGATTAACCGCAATCGCAGTATCGCCCAGTTTTGTTTCCGGACGAGTAGTTGCTATTGTTATTGGAAAATTTTTATCATATTTAAAATAGAATAATTTTGCTTTTTGTTCTTCATGTTCAACCTCAACATCTGCCAAAGCACTCGCGCATCTTGGACACCAATTGATAATCCGTTCACCGCGATAGATCATCCTGTTCCCGTCTTCATCAACCTCGTTATACATTTTTACAAAAGTGTCGAGGACATTATTAACGATTTTGGGATCCATGGTAAATTTCTCTCGACTCCAATCCGCGGACAAGCCAATCTTTTTTTCCTGCGTTCGCATATAGGCCGAGCGATCAATGCAAAAATCATAAATTTCATTATAAAACTTTTCGCGCCCCAGGTTGTGACGTGAAATATTTCTTTCTTTTTTTATTTTCTTTTCATAAACGACCTGGGTCTGGATTCCGGCATGGTCTTTGCCCGGCAAAAGCAAGGTTTTTTTACCAAGCATCCGTTGATAGCGCCCCATCAAATCCATAGCCACATATCCGGAAACATGCCCCAAATGCAATTCACCATTCGCATTCGGCGGCGGCAAAACATTGCAATACGTCCCACTAGTATTTTCCAAATTTTCCGGCTGAAAAACTCCGGATTCTTCCCACTGTTTATAAATATCATCCTCATACAAGCCCGGCTCATAAGCCTTTGGCATTTCTTTTGTCATATTTTTATTCTTATTTTTTCTTTAATCATGGGTATATATTAACACAAAAACTCTATTTTGCAAATTTCAATTGACAAAAAATAAAATATTCTATATCATATAAGTATGCTTGTGGGGCGTCAGCCCTATTCGGCTCAACGTTAAGCTGAAGGCAGGCATACAAAAAAACATCACCTTTAGGTGGTGTTTTTTAATCTTCATCAAGATTTCCTTTTGATTTTATTACAAATTTTGTATCTCTATAATGATCATATCCCCACGTTGGCATCACGCTCCAAAAATGCTTTTTACCCTCACCAATTTGTCTCACAATTACTTTGACTCTACAACCTCTGATAATAGCCACCAATCCCCAATATTTAATCATTACGGTTTTCATCACCTTCCTTTTAAATTGTTTAACCTGAATTTCTTTCAGAGATTCGTCGTATTCTTGATAAGTTGTCGACAATTCAATTATCTCTTTTCCAATTGCTAAAAATTTTAATTTCAGCGCCTGTTCTTTTTGCGTTCGAACGCTTTTATTTTTATACAACAAATGATTAAAGCCCTCCGAGTTAAAATACACTAATTCTTTCAAAGCCGGACAATTTACTTTTCCAATTTTTCCATAAAAACTTTCTGCTGATTTTTTTATATTTTCAAAATTATTATTTTCCATTATCAAATATTTTTTCTTTAATCATGGGTATATATTAACATAAAAACTCTAATTTGCAAATAAAAAAGGGCAGTGAAGCGTTCACTGCCCAGAGGTTAAATTTTTGTTTTATTTACTATCAAATTGAAAATCGCATTTTATTGTTTGTGTTTTTCTTTTTTCCAAGAAATATACAATAAAAAACAATATGCAAGTGATAAAAAAATAAATAAAATACGGAACTAGAAGAAAATTAATAGATTGTGCAATTTGAATATTCACCAGTACTACAATTCCTGCTAAAACGGAAATTGTCATCAAAAATGTACTGGCAAAAATTGCTGGAAATTTTCTTATGCTGATTTTTTCTAAAAATACATCATTTATAAATACTGAAGCGCCAATTAAAACTATCTGTGCTAAAAATAAAATCATTATAAATTCACCCACTATACATAATTGAATAACAAACATAATCAAAAATAATGAAACAAAAAACACGCTTAGCCATCCTTTATTTTTTGAATAAAAATGGATTGTAATTTTAAAAATCATTGGCAGTACCAGAATAAATAATGATAGCAACATCGTTGTATAACATCTCCAGATTTTAGATGCAGAAATGGGTTCATTTAATATTTTTTCCCCATATATAAGATTCTTTTCCTGATCTAGAAATATTTTATAACTATATTCCCGGTTAATCCTAAGCGGTAATAAACTACTTAGCGTATTTAATCTTTCATTGTAGTAAAACGGCTGTTTTTCAATCAAAAGTTTTTGTACAATTTCTTTTATAGTATATTCATGCAAGCCCGATAATTCATCGCTGAAAGAAATTTGCACCTCAACATCCTTCACTCTTTTGACACTTATGCTTTTAAGCTGTCCCTCGGATAATAATACTCGAATCTTATCCTCTGCAAAAGCAAGTCCGGATACAAAAAACATAAATACAAAAATAATGCTTACCAATTTTTTAATTTTTTCCATTTTCTCTCTCCTTTTTTAATATTCTATTTTGAATGTTCAGGACTTTAATTTATTATAAATAATTGATTTTGTCAATTTGTAAAAATACTTCTATATTTAAAAAAACAACCCCGCTATATTACAAGCGGGGTTTGATTGGTAGTTAAAATTTTCTCTATATCTCGTCATATAAACGTCCCGATAAAAAAACGAGCAAACTCCATCGTGCCCACATCAGTCATGCAAGCATAAAGGAAGAAGGCTACCATCATGGCTACGAAAACCAGAAATAGCATAGTTGGAAATGATTTTAAAAATTCGATAAAACCAAAATTTTCCTTATCTATATTTTCTGTATTCACTAACTCTCCTTTTACTCTTCCTTAAGTGGAATATTTTTTAGCCTTAAAATATTCTTGTCAGCTATTTCAACGACCAAAAAACAATTGTAGACTAAAATTGATGGAGCAAAAAGTAATACGAAATTGAACTTATTAAGACCAAAAAAATAGATATCAATAGATGATAATACTGCTACTAACGCCAAAATAACTATCAATATAATCATTGCAATTCGTGCAAATCTGCCAAAACGCAAATCTGCTTTAATTTGCTCTTTTGTTTTCATGAATACTCCTTAATCCTTTATATGTTGCCGTTAGTATTGTGGTACCAACAGCGGTTTTTAAAAGAGCAGTACCAACAGTTTTTACGCCAAATTTTTTAATGGCAAAATACGCCGGAATCAAAACAATTTTTCCTACAATAATAAATGGTAAAGGGCTCATTTTATTTTTCTCCTTTTTTATTTGTTTCTGAATTGTTGAAATTACAATACAGGTAATCTTGATTTTTGTCAAACTAAAAAACCTCGCTCAGAACAAAGTCTGTCGAGGTTTATTTTATGTAATAATTTATTTTTTCAAATTAAAACATCGTACGTCTTTAATTTTTTTTCTAGAAAATAAATGGAATCAGTTTTTGCATTAAACACAATTCCTTTCCCCCCAAATATTTGAAAAGAATCTACGAACAAGGGCACGTCATCGATAAACAATGCTTCATCCAGATTACACTTTCCCTTTTTATATGCTTCAATCCACATCAAATTATCTGGTTTTCTTTTGCCGACTTGAAATGAGAGCACTTGATTTTCTTTTTCTGAAAAATGCTTTTTTATCAAAGGAAGCTTTGACATTGTCCCTTGCCAATGGATAAAGTTTGTATTTGATACAAGAATTTTTCTAACATCGGGTTTTATTTTTTGAAGTAATTCATCCATTCCATTAACGGGGCTAAAAATATTACACCAAATTTCTAAAAAGATATCAGATGTTAATTTTTTCTTGTCGGCCTTGATTTTCTTAATAGATTCTAGATAAAAATTACTAAAAGTCCCTCCTTCATCTGGAATTTTCTCAATACCACCCAAATAAATCAGCTCGTATATTTTTTCAGCTGAAAAAGGGCTATACTCAGAAAATTTTTTATACGCAATCATCTGATCCGCAAAATAAATAACATTCCCAAAATCAAAGAACAAACAATTAATCATAATTTCTCCTTAAATTAAATGTGCGAAATTGTTGAATTCATACTACATGTTTTCCCTATTTTTGTCAAGCTAAAAAATATCAAAGAAAAATCACCGACTCCCCCTTGCGCTACCCGAAAAACTGATGTATAATAAAATCCGTTAAATAATTAAAGAATAATATAAATGTCAAACAATAACTCAATAAAAATAAAGGGGGCACGCGTTCATAATCTCAAGAATATCAATGTCGAAATACCGCGCGACAAATTTGTCGTGATTACCGGACTTTCCGGATCCGGCAAGTCTTCTTTGGCTTTTGATACTATCTATGCCGAGGGGCAAAGACGATATGTTGAGTCACTTTCGGCCTATGCCAGACAATTTGTCGGGCTTATGGACAAGCCGGATGTTGATTCGATCGAGGGCTTGTCGCCTGCTATCTCAATAGACCAAAAAACGGCACCGCACAATCCACGCTCGACCGTTGGTACGATTACAGAAATATATGATTATATGCGCCTACTCTTCGCGCGTATTGGCGTACCGCATTGCCCGGAATGCGGAAAAAAAATCCGCCAATATACGGTTGACGAGATTGTCGATAACGTAACCCGGATGTTTGCCAAAACCAATCTTACCATCCTTGCCCCATTAATCAAAGACAAAAAAGGTGAGCATAAAAATATTTTGGTCGGCATTGCCAAAGCCGGTTTTAGCCGAGTTCGTTTTGATGGCTCTTACTATACTTTGGATGAGGTTGAAGACCTGGAAGTAAATAAACAAAAAAAACATACTGTTGAAATAGTTATTGACCGCTTTAATCTGGATGGAAACGAAGACCGCGCACGGCTTGCCGAAGCGGTAGAAAAAGCACTTGATTTGGGAAATGGATTGATAACAGTATCGCCTACGATTAAAAAAAACACCCCACCCCCATCCCCTTCCCAAGACTGGGGAGGGGCGACTGAAAGCAAAAGCGCGGATAATAAAGACATTACTTATTCCAAGCTTTTTGCTTGTCCGGATTGCGGCATCAGTCTGCCTGAATTGGAACCACGCAATTTTTCGTTTAATTCTCCCCATGGCGCATGTCCGGAGTGTTCCGGAATCGGTACAAAGCTTGAAATAGATCCAAAATTAATTTTAAATCAGAACCTAACAATCGCCCAAGGCGGAATCCGCCCTTGGTCGCACAGCACTACCACCGGGCAAACTTGGCTCATGCGTATTCTTGGTACGGTTGCTACAAAAAACGGTTTTGATCTGAATACTTTGATAAAAGATTTGACCAAGGCACAGCTTGATATTGTGCTATATGGCACTGGCAAAAAAAACTATAGCGTTGACTACGAAAGCGAACGCTTTTCCGGCGAGCTCTCGACAGAATTTGAAGGTGTTGTCCCAAATCTGGAACGCCGTTTCAACCAAACCGAATCCGACTGGGTACGAAAAGAGATCGAGCAATACATGCGCGTACTTATCTGTCCGTCTTGCGAAGGCAAACGCTTGAAAAAAGAGATTTTGGGTGTGAAAATTCTTTCCCATTCCATTCATGATGTTAGCACAAAAACGATTGATAAAGCCAAAGAATTTTTTTGTGAAATGGCGGAAAGCAAAGAGCTAAGCGCCAAAGAAAAAAAGATATCTACCCAAATTATCAAAGAAATCTGCGCGCGTTTGGATTTTTTGAACAATGTCGGCCTTAGCTATCTAACAATCGGCCGCGCGGCCAACACGCTTTCGGGCGGAGAGGCCCAACGCATCCGTTTGGCAAATCAGATCGGCACATCGCTTGTCGGAGTTTTATATATCTTGGATGAACCCTCAATCGGACTTCATCAAAGAGACAATAAAAGACTAATCGAAACTATCAAAAAACTGCGCGATATCGGTAATACGGTTATTGTTGTCGAACATGACGAAGAAACCATGAATGCCGCTGATTGGCTAATTGACGTAGGCCCTGGTGCGGGCGAACATGGTGGTAATATCATCGCGGCCGGAACTCCAGCGCAGATCAAAAAAAGCACGGTTTCTTTGACCGGGCAATATTTATCCGGTAAAAAATCGATTATTGCCCCAAAAACCTATCGCAAAGGACTGCGGCAAGCGATCAAAATTTATAACGCCAGCGAACATAATCTAAAAAATATTGATGTTGAATTTCCTTTGGGCAAGCTAATCGCAATCACCGGTGTATCCGGATCCGGCAAGTCAACCCTTATGTCCGATATTCTTGCCAAGGCTTTGAGCAAAAAATTTTACCGCGCCAAAGCCGAACCAGGCAAACATGACCGTATTGAAGGCCTGGGCTTTATTGATAAAGTAATCGATATTGACCAATCACCAATCGGCCGAACACCGCGCTCCAATCCAGCTACCTATACCGGCGCCTTCACTCCTATCCGCGATCTTTTTGCCGGCTTACCCGAATCAAAGATAAGAGGCTACAAAGCCGGACGTTTCTCGTTTAACGTTGTCGGCGGCCGCTGTGAAGCCTGCTCCGGCGACGGCATGGTTAAAATCGAAATGCAATTTTTGCCCGATGTTTATGTAGAATGCGAAGTTTGCCATGGACATAGATACAACAAAGAAGCACTTGATATTTTTTATAAAGGAAAAAACATTTCCGATGTACTCAATATGACGATCGAAGAAGCAATGGATTTTTTCAAAAATATCCCGACTATTTACACCAAAATGTTAACCCTATTTGAGGTTGGACTAGGCTATATCAAACTCGGTCAATCTGCCACGACACTATCTGGAGGTGAGGCCCAACGCATCAAGCTGGCTAGCGAACTCTCGCGCCGCGCTACTGGCAAAACCCTCTATATTCTGGACGAACCAACCACCGGCCTCCATTTTGAAGATATTAAACGCTTATTGGGTGTATTAAACAAACTGGTTGACAAAGGTAACACCGTCTTAATTATCGAACACAACCTAGACGTAATAAAATCCGTCGATCACATCATTGACCTCGGCCCAGAAGGTGGCGACAAAGGCGGCTATATTGTTGCACAAGGCACACCGCTTGAAGTTGCGGAGACCGATACACATACTGGTAAGTTTTTGAAAAAAGCGCTTGGATAATTTTAGTTTCAAATATTTAAAAAGCACATAGTTACTATGCGCTTTTTTATATAAAAAACCCCTTACCATGTCTGCAGAACACGGTAAGGGGTGGGACGGCCAACATTCATTCAGGATAGGCCGGTTACACAAACCGGGATGTTTTCCCGGAAATTTCCCCATCCTTCGACGGGAATACTTTTTACTTATCTCTTTCTTCAACCAGGACTTCTTCCCGGTCATAGCCCTCATTCAAGAGGGATTTTCACATTTGTGGTCTGGTTTTCCAGCCACATCGGTCCGATAAGCAGGTGCACTCAATGGGCGATAAAGGTGGAGCGCAACCAGTTTTGGCACCGATACTTCTTCGAGGATATAGTGGCGGGGCTGGATTTCATCAGGAAATCCCCCGGCCGTTTTCCAAACTGAATCGCCAAACAATCACCCGAATATTGGGAAAAATAGCGGGTGTAGGGAGCCGCGTTACATGCGCGCGCTTATGGCGGCCAGGTAGGGCGGGTCAGTTCCGGGTCATTATTTCTTAGTATATTTTGTTTTTTTCAGCAACAGTGAAACTGCTACCCATAGCTCGAAGGCCGTTGTGTCATGATCACCTCCTGTGGTGAGTGGTTATTCAGGGTAACCTTGAATTTTTCCGCATGTGGGCATTCAACCCGGGGGCAGGTTTATTACAAACCGGTGTAATTTCACTACCCGTAACTAGACGACCGTTGTGTCATTTTTCACCTCCTTGGGGTGTAACGCGATTTCAGAGAGCTCGCGTGGACTCGCAGGCTGGAGCCGGGCAGGATCATTTTTTCATTCCAAAAAAATTACGTTTTCTGGTATTAAAACGGCGCATATCTATCATCACCTCCTTTCAGGTTAAATGATCGGTTAAAAACAAGTGAGGATTGTCAATGTACTACATTCTTATATTTTTCCTTTTCAGGATTAATAACAACATGCTATCACATATTCATCTTTTTGTCAATAGCAAAATGCGAAAATATGTGATAATTATTAATATTTTAGCTAAAATTAAATAAAAAAAATAATTTATTATTACAATTTTTTTTAATATTTATCCTTTTATCAAATCCAAAACCTTCAACTCCGGCTCCGCATTATCCGTATCCCACAAAGCAAAGGTCGCGCGCTGAAAAACGCCGCCCAGAGTTCCGGGATTGATAAATTTGTATCCTTCATTCTCTTCTATCCACGGCTTATGCGTATGGCCGTAAAAAATAAAGTCGCAAGCGCCGAGTTTTAAAGCGCTATTTTTTAAAAACGGCTCATGACAAAGTCCGATACTTTTTTTATCCAAAACAATGCGTCCAACTCGACCTAAAAAATTTATATTAGAAAATTTTAAAACATCTTTTTCTTCATAAATCTCCATATTCCCCTGAACCAAATAAATCTGACCAGGAAAATTTTCTGATATATATTCAAGCGTGTCAAAATTTGTTACATCACCGCAACAAAGTAATGTTTCAACTTTTTGCCCGGAACAATAACGCAAACACTTTTCAAGGTTTACGAGATTATCATGAATATCGGCGATAATTGCTATTTTCATATTTTTAAAGCCCTAAAATCGTATAAACAATTCCTAAAAAAAACATAAACATCAAACTGTAAATAACAGTATTGCTTGGTACGCTCGTAAACATTAATAATTTTATTTTTTGTTTTTTCATTTTTAAAAAAATCAACAAAAGCAAAGTTATACAGACACCTCCACCGACCGCGCCGATAAAGCTGATCACGCCAATCAAATCCCTGACTCCAAGTACGTATAACAGATACGGCACGATTATTGCCAAGAACCATGAAAGCTTTTCATTAATCTTGAAATCCCAAGCCAAGGTTTCTTTGATCGCTTCGCTGACGCCGAATAATGATGTTAACATAGAGAGCAGGCCAAAAAGCAAGACAAGGGAAATAACGCTATTGGATAAAACGTTTTTAATTCCCAAAAGCGCATCCGGTGTAGTACTTGCTCCGGAAATGCCGACTACGACAAACACAAAAACAAGCAAGATTACCGAAGACAAAACCATGCTGGAACGGATTACGCTTTTAAAAACACGCGCGTCTTTCTTGACCATCCTGCCCACCATGGGCAAAGAGCCGATGCCGTCCAAGGCAACCAACATCGCGCCATACGGCAAAAGAAAATTTTTCCAATTAAAAAATTCATAATTAGCCGATTCCATAAATACAGAGCCCTGATATGCCATCAAACCGACAACCAAAAATAGCAAAATCGACATATACAGCTCGACTTTTGATATCGTTTTGATACCATTATAAACCACATACGCGCCGAATACAAAAATTGCAGTTGCGTAAAAAAATAAAGAGCCATTGACAACCGGCGACAACAGCTCTTGTAAAAAAATAGAAGAGATAATGAGATAAGCCAATATTGAGCCATAGTTTCCGAATACTTTTGCAAAAAACGCCAACCACTTGCCTTTGTAGCCCAGGTATTTGTAAACATAGCCGGGCAAACGGTTATATCCAGGATTGGCAACAATCACGCTGGCATAAATCAGATGAACCAAATACTGCACAAGCCCCAAAACCGAAAACAAAATCAAAAAAACCAGCCAACCGGAACGGGCAATCAAAAAAGGCAGGCTAAACATTCCTACCCCGACAATATAGCCGATCATAACCGCAACGGCTTGCCAGTAATTTTTATCTTTAACTATTTTATGCATATTTTAGGTACTTGGGTACTTAGGTACTTAGGATTATTAATAATCGCATTAGAATTTAAATCCCCCTATTCCCTAAGTACCTACGCCCTAATCTATCCTCTTATTTTCAAATCGTAATCCATCTGTTCTATCTTGCGCAGATTGCCGCGCGCTTGATCATACTTGGTTCGTAGATAACCGGACATATTGAATTCGATTAGTTCAGCCATGATATCGTTGATAATTTTTTTTACGCGCGTTACTTCATCTCGATTTCCGCTTGCGGCTTCGTTTGTTGCGCGGCGGACAAGCTCGCCTGTCAGGTCGCAGATTCCGCCCAAATATGTTTCGTAATCCAGCTTGATGCCACTGAATTTATCAATCTTTTTCCCGTTAATTACCATATGCAAAGTCTTGGCTTCGGCATACTCTTCAACCGCCGCTTTGTACGCGCCTTCGGAATAAACGCGTTCATAACCAAAGTTTTTTTCAAGTTTCATTAATATTTTTTCAATCTCCACTAAACTTTCTTCGGCCTTAGTCATATCGCCACGATGCAAGGAAAATATCACCCGTTTGGAATCGTGCAAAACGATATTTGCCAAACTGATTATCTGTCTTCTCTCGTTATTGCTCTCCTCATGTTCTTTCTTTAGTTTTTGAATGAAAATCTTGTTAATCATAGTTTTGCGTTACATGCAATATTTTTATAATACATGTGATACTTAATATTTATACCTAAAATATAAAATTTCTAAATTATAATGTTTAATTTCTAAATTTTATTGTTTAGGAATTAGACATTATAATTTAGAAATTTTTTACTCCGCAACTCTAAACACTTCCTCAACCGAAGTTATTCCGTCCAAAACTTTGAGCATTCCGTCTTGTGCCATTGAAAGCGTGCCTTTTTTCGCAGCCGCGGCGCGCATATCATACTCATTAACTGCTCCGGACAAGATCAGTTTTTCCATATCTTCGTCAACCACAACAATCTCATATATGCCGATCCGACCCTTGTAGCCTATGCCTTGGCAAGCCTCGCAGCCGGCGCCTTTATAAAATACGATTTTGTCAAAATCCAATTCGCCCCGCTCAGCCGCGGGAATTTCCTTGATATAATCCAAAGCTCTTTTTCTTTTTTCTTCATCCAATTCGTCGACAACTTTGCATTTTTCACAAATACGGCGGACCAGACGCTGACCGATCATCGCGTTCAAAGCCGGTGCCAAAAGAAAAGGCTTTGTTCCCATGGATATGAAACGCGGCACAGTGCCAGCGGCATCGTTTGTATGGATAGTGGACAATACCAGGTGCCCGGTCAAAGAAGCCTGGATTGCAATCTCGGCGGTTTCCAAATCGCGAATTTCGCCAACCATAATAATATCCGGATCCTGGCGCACGATAGAGCGCAGACCTTGAGCAAAAGTGTATTTCTCGCTAATCTGCGATTGATTAACGCCTTCCAGCTGATACTCAATCGGATCCTCGATCGTGATTATTTTTGTTTCTTGATTATTTAATTTCTTTAAAATCGCATACAAGGTAGTGGTTTTCCCTGAACCGGTCGGACCGGTTGTGATAATCATGCCGTTCGGACGCTCGACTTCGCGCCTTAGTTGTTCAAACGCGCGATCACGGATGCCCAGATCATTAAAAGCCAAGCCGACTGAGCTGGCTTTCAAAATACGCATAACCACACTTTCGCCGAAATTGGTCGGCAAAAAAGAAACGCGAATATCAATCCGATCATGCGCGGTAATAATAGACATGCGCCCGTCTTGCGGCTTATCGGCAATATTTATCTTTACTTTGGCGATAACTTTAAGGCGTGAAATTATCTTTTTCCATAAATCTTTACTGATTACCGAAGCGTCATGCAAAACGCCGTCAACGCGAAAACGCACTTTTATGCCGTCTTCTTCTGCTTCGATATGAATATCGGAAGCGTCCAGCTTGATAGATGCCGCCATAACCATGGTTACGATATCGGTTACTTTTGCCTGATTGATCTCTTTTTGCAAATCCGCAAAACTGGAAAATTTTTCACTGAATTTATTCAAATCATCTTCTGTTAATTCTACGCCGCGCGGAATTACTCTAACCTTTGGAATCGAGTTATACAGCCTTATCGCGTATTCCAAACTATTTTTGGATATCAAATAAGTTTCGCCTTCGCAGAAAAAGGTTGCGCAAAGCTCTTCGAGTTTGTTTACTACTGCCTCGCTATGCGGTTCAAGCGCGCCTAAACGGATTTTTTGGCCGTCATAAAAAAAACAAACAACATTAAACTGGCGCGCGTCTTGCTCGGTGATCAGAGACAGGGCCTCTGGACTAATCGGAAAACCAAAAAGACTTATATAAGACACGCCCAAATTTACCGCGTTCTGTTCAGTTAATCTTTCTACTTCTTTCACATTGATCTCTTTTTGCTTTGCCTGAAATTTTCCCAAAGCGCTCTCATCATCAAAACCGCCTCCCTTTGAGGAAGCGATCAAATCTTCAATTGATTGGATATCGGACATAAATCTCTAAATTTCTAATTTCTAAATTATAATAACTAAATTTTTTATTAATGCTTTTTTAGTAATTATAATTTAGAAATTAGACATTAATAACTATTTTTCTTTCCCAAAAACTCTAACCAACTTACTAACGCCGCCTTTGCCGACCAGTTCCATAAACAAATGCGTCCAGGCGGAAATTTGGAATGTTGAGAGCATTGAACCGACAAAAACGACCATAAGTAAGAGTAAAATTATTGCGGACATGATAAACAGCCAAAAATTTATAAAAGCAAACAGCTTTGAAAACATTAGAATCGCGAATAAAAGCGGTACTGCTAAAATCAAGAACATCATTAACAAAGCGATTCCAGTTAGAAAATTAATAAAAAAGAGCAAGATAGCCATTTCCATGCTCACAAGCCAATTTTTTTTGAACAATTCAAAACCGGACTTGATTGATTCTAAAAATTTCTGTCCTTTGACCACAGTATGCACTATTGCAAATTTAAACACAAACGATAAGACCAAACTGATTGGAATAAAAATTATAAACATTAAAACATAGGTCAGATTTATCGTAAAAGTGGTTTTTACAAATCCGAAAAAAATCGGCAAACCGATTAAAAAAAGCAAAACAGCGGAAATCAGCTTGATTATCAGATTAAAACCCAACACTGGCCAAAAATTCTTTATTCCCTGCATAACCCCGTCTTTAAAATCATGCTCTTTGTCGTGTTTGATCTTGGCAGTGTTGTGAACGATAGCAACCTGTGAAATAATGGTCAGCCACAAAATAAACATGACAAGTAAAACAATGATAAATAAAGTGGTTAAAGCCAAAAATAAGGTATAGGGTTCTGTACGCGCCAAATTGGCGATATTTGACAATGCGCTTCCGTTGAATATTCCGGTTTCGGCAAATCTTTGCCATGTTGGAAAAAGAACGTCTCGCGCCTGTCCGTCATAATTGCGAAAAATAAGCTCAAGCTCTCCGCCATTGCCAAGCAATGCGGCAAAAAGCCCAAAAAACCACAAATATTTATGTTGCCAAGTGTTATCCCAGGCTCGTTTTAAAATTGTGCGATATAAAGACATATTTTTGAAAATAGTTTTATTTATTATTTAAGTAATTATATTATAACATATTTAGGAAAAAGTTAAAAGGAAAATAGGTACTTAGGGAATAAGGGGTGTAAAACAAAAAACGTCTTGATGTATTATCAAGACGTTTTAAAAAACCTAATTACCTAAGTACCTATACCCTAATATCCTAAACAACACCTTCTTCCTTCATCAACTCCTCAAACCTATCTTTCTCAATCGTTTCTTTTTCCAATAGCTCCTTAACCACCTTATCAATCATTGCTCTTTTCGAAGAGATTATTTCTTCGGCCAATTTGGTAGCGCGTGTGATAAAGCCTGAGATTTCTTCGTCAATCTTTTCCGCGATCTTCTCGCTGTAATCGCGCTGTTCGGTGATCTCGCGGCCAAGGAATATCATCTCTTCTTTGTTGCCGAATGTGCGCGGACCCAGGATATCGCTCATGCCAAAATCGGTAATCAAACGGCGCGCGATATTTGTCGCACGGCGCAAGTCCGAAGTGGCGCCGGTTGTAACTTCGCCGTAAATCGCTTTTTCTGTCAAAAATCCGCCCAAAAGCACCGCAATCTCTTCAACATATTCGGTTTTGGTATGCATATGTCTGTCCTCTGTCGGTAATTTTAACGTATAACCGCCGGCTTGTCCGCGCGCGATAATGGATATTTTGTGAACCGGATCGGTGTTTGGTAAAAAATGTGCGACGATCGCATGTCCAGCCTCGTGATAAGCTGTAATATCTTTTTCCTTGACTGTAATCACGCGCGACTTGCGCTCCGGACCCATCATCACCTTTTCAATCGCCTCGATCAATTCTTCCATGTCGATAATCTTTTTGTCGCGGCGAGCAGCCAAAATTGCGGCTTCATTCAAAAGATTTGCCAAATCAGCGCCGGAAAAACCAGGAGTGCGTTCGCCGATTTTTCGCAAACTAACGTCTTTGCTCAAAGGCTTTTTGCGGGCATGAACATTTAATATTTCTTCACGGTCATTGATATCCGGATTTTCCAAAACTACTTGGCGGTCAAATCTGCCCGGTCTTAATAATGCCTTGTCTAACACATCCGGACGATTGGTTGCGGCAATAACGATAATATTCGTACTCTGATCAAAACCGTCCATCTCAACCAAAATCTGATTCAATGTCTGTTCACGCTCGTCGTGCGAACCGCCCAGACCCGCACCGCGCTTCCGTCCGACCGCGTCAATCTCGTCAATAAATACGATGCAAGGTGTATTTTTCTTGGCTTTTTTAAACAAATCACGAACACGCGACGCGCCCACACCGACAAACATCTCAACGAATTCCGAACCGGAAATATGGAAAAAAGGCACTTTTGCCTCGCCGGCAACAGCGCGCGCCAGCAATGTCTTTCCGGTTCCGGGACTGCCCAAAAGCAAAACGCCGCGCGGGATGCGCGCGCCCAAATCCAAAAACTTTTTCGGACTGCGTAAAAATTCTACAACCTCGTATAACTCTTCTTTTGCCTCCTTGACCCCGGCAACATCTTTAAAAGTAATCTGATTCTTTTCGTCTTTGGTAAATTCCTTGGCGCCTGATTGGCCAAACATCATTGCTCGTGAATTCGCGCCTTGTACGCTCCGCATCATAATAAAAATAAACACGCCAATCAATAAAAATGGCAAAAGAAAAGGCAAAATCGCGGCTAGCCAATAATCAAAGCCTTCGCCTTCCTTTACTTCGATATTTAGTTTTGCCAGCTTATCTTTTTCCACGCCATAATTATTTACCAATTCGGAAAAAGATTCCCCGCTTTCCTTTTTTACTTCTTCTTTTTTCCCATCTTTCAAGATAACTTCAATATTCGTTCCACTGACTATAATTTTTTCAATCTCTTCCTGATTTATTCGCGCGATCAAAACCTCGGTACCAACTCTGGTCTTTTCCTCGTCCTGCATACCAAAAAAATTGAATAACGCGATAATCAAGATAAAAATAATAAAAAATATTCCAAAATTCTTAAATAAGTTTTTCATTTTATTTATGTTAAAGGTTCTTTAGATAATCATTTGAGTAAAATACTTTGTCATTCCCGACACTCCATGGCCCCGCAGGGAATTAATACTAAATGATCGGGAATCTCGGTGTTATAATAACAAAAGAAAAATATGATAAAATAGTTTCATAACAAACCTGCAATAAAAATATTTTGTTATTAATAAACCAAGATTCCCGCCTTCGCGGGAATGACAAGTGAAGGAAAAAACGTTTAAAAATTTACCCAAAGAATTATCTATAATACCTAATTATTAAATAATGTACTTAATACAGTATACAACACGTTTTTAAGCTTGGCAAATACATTTTTTTCAATAAAAAACCGTTTTATACAGATAAAACGGTTTTTATATCGCCCCTAATTAACTAATTACTAATCAACTGCTTCCTCTTTCTTTTTCTTACTCTTCTTCTCACTCTTCGCTTCTTTCGCTTCATCTTCAACCTCTGTTTTAACTTCTTCTTTAACAGCCGCGCCTTTCTTAACCCGCACTTCGCCTTCTTTCATCTTCGCGATTTCCTCGGAATAAGCCAAGCCTAAACGATGCTCTTTGGCTTCGATTGATACGATCTCAAAATTCAATTTATCCGCAGATTTGAATTTGTCATTGATCTTTTCTTTTGGCGCCAAATCGATCTGGCTGATATGCGCCAAACCATGAATATCTTCATCGAGCTTAATAAATAGCCCAAAAGGGTTAACTTTGATAATGGTACCATTAACAATCTGGCCGATTTTATATTTCTGACTTACTTCCACCCATGGATCTTTGATCAGTTTTTTCGCGCTCAAAAATATTTTGGAATCGCTCAAGCTGATTACTTCGGCCTGGATTTTATCGCCGACTTTGTATAGCTCTGCCGGATCATCAATCCTTTGCCAAGCCAGCTCAGAGATATGGATTAGTCCTTCCAAGTTCTCGCCAAAGCTGATAAATACGCCGAAATCGGTAATGGCGGTAATAGCGCCTTCAACAATTGCCCCGACTTGATATTTAGAAATAGTATCTTTCTGGCGTTCGCTCCATGCGTCTTTTTCCGAGAAAATTATCTTGTCTTCTTTTTCATTCAAAGTCATAACCTTTACTTCAAACTCTTGTCCGGCAAAAGAGCGCAGTTTATCCAAAATCTTTGATTTGTCACCGCCATTGATGCGCGGATAATTTTCCGGCGCCAATTGCGATACTGGCAAGAACCCGGAGATCTGACGATATTTTACCAAAAGTCCGCCTTTGTTCGCATCAATTACTTTTACCTTGATAACCGAACGGCTTTTCTCAGCTTCACGCAAGCCTTCCCAAGCTTTTTCTTGTCCGGCATACTTAAATGAAAGCTCAATTTCACCATTCTCATTTTCCATTTCCAATACGGTAGCCTCTACGGTTTCTCCGGGTTTTAATCCTGCATATTCTTCGTCTTCTTCGTATAGCTCTGGACCGCGCACTACGCCGGTCATGATTCCGTTGATATCTAGCTTTACTTCAGCCTTGGAAGCGGAAATAACTTCGCCGGTAACCAATTCACCGACTTGTGGCGCCTTGAATTTATAATCATCCAGCATCTTGCTGAAATCATCTCGGCTAATTTCTTTTTCGTCTATTTTTGTCATATTATTACAAATAAAAAAAAGCATCTTAACCCGCCCTAGGGCAAGTTCTTTGGCCGCCTTTCCCTAATATTAGGGGTATTTTTCCAAAGATTTAATTACAGGCGTGTATGCAGTTTTTATTCTTTGTTTATTATACAATATATTAAATAAAATGCAAGCACCAATTTAAACAATAAACGACAGTGAAGTAAAGACTTGCATTAGTTATTTTCGAAGCGAGGACTGTCTGAGACGCTTCCAAAATAAATATTAAAGAAAAAAGTCGAGTTCCACAGCAAGAAAATAACTAATGCAAGTCTTTACGGAACGGGTTTTTCAGAATTAGTAAGAAATTATAAAAAACAAAAAAAACCGCCCCAACTTTCAAAAAAAGTGGGGCAGTAGTTTTATGTCAATTCTTTTTATTAAGTTTATTCGCAACCACCGCTTGCTGCTGCCGCAGTCGTATCCAATACTTCGGAACATTCAGCTGGTGGAGTGGTGAATCCACTGCAGATCGCATTTTTGAAACCATCGGCGGTTCTACTGCCGTTGTATTTCACGCCATTAATTATCAATGTCGGGGAACCGGATACGCCATTAGCGCTGGCTACTGCGTCCTCGGCGCGAATCAAGTCAGGACCTTCACTGCTCACGCATTTAGTAATTTTACCAACATCCACCTTTGCGGTTTTTGCGGCCGCTTCCCAACACTTTTTGTAAACATCATCGCCCTGATTATATATGGAATAACAATTTTTATTAATCTCACTGACATATTTCCATAAAGTCGCATTGTCATAATTTTTGGCAACACAAAGCTGGCGAGCATCTTCAATGCCTTCAATCGCGCCGTGCAGTGATTTCACTTGATTAATATCATCGCCCTCGATACTGGCAATAAATCTAATATTGATATCTGCCTTACCTTTTAACAAATCAACTACCGGCAACATCGCATCTTCGGCTTGTACGCCATAAGGACAAAAAGCCATCACAAATAATTCCGCTGTTGCCTTGTCTTGTTTTGGAATTTCTTGATTAGCAGCCGTAGAATCATCCCCAGCTTCTTTTTTTTGCGCGTTTTGTGCGGCAACCTCGTCAATATCCATTACTTGCGGGAAAAACTTTTTTCCATCCTTTGTCAGATATGATGTGATTTCTTGCCCTTCGCTGATATTTACAATAATCTTGTACATTCCATTCTCCTCGCTTATTTCTTTAATAGACACCTCAGATCCTGGTTGCATTAAATTTTTATTAATAAAATCAACCACCCGCACCTTTGCTTCTTCCGCAGTTAATGCTTTTGTCTCTTTGGTTTTGCTAGTCAAAGAACAGCCTGCGCTAAAAAAAACTAAAATTAAAACCAAAAACAGAATTTTTTTCATAATTTTTTATGTTTTTATTTTTAAATATCAGATTCATCAAGCCTAAAAATGAATAAGCTTAAATCGAATTTTTAAAAATAAAATAAGAATTTAAAAAGTTAATAACAATTTAGACTAGTTTTTTCCTATTGTTACTACAACAATAGCAAATAATATAATTGATGTCAAAAAATAGTCATTTTATACTTGCCTCATGCATCGAGAAGCTATCCCCTTGACTTCTCCCGCTCTAATTGCTATATTATCAATGTAAAACAAAAGGGTTAAAAAGGTATTTTTGAATATCTTTTTTAATTTTTGCTCTTGCTCTTCTTGTTTTATTGCTGCAAAAATTTTTTTTAAATAAAATAAAGATTATTCCAAAAAATATCCGCGTCTATCCGCGTTTATATCCGCATAAATCCGCGGAGAGATTTAATAAAAATAAACGCTAATCATAAAGATAAACGTGATATTTTTACATAAACTATGCTAACTATTAGATTATCAAGAATCGGGAAAAAGAAAAAACCGACTTATCGTCTGATTATTTCCGAAAAAACCAAAGATCCATATGGCCGCGCCTTGGAAATATTAGGTGCTTATAACCCATTTACCAAGGAATTAACCGCAAAAAAAGACCGAATTGAATATTGGTTGAAAAATGGTGCTGGAATGTCCCCGACCGTTAATAACCTTTTATTACAAAAAGAAATAATCAAAGGTGACAAGGTTACAGCCTCAAAAACCGGTAAAAATACCAAAGAAGAGGTGATAAAGCGTTTAAAAGAAGAGAACGAAAAGCGTTTAGCCGATATAAAAGCAAAAACCGAAACTGAGGATAAAAAAGAAAATACAGAAGAAACTGCTGAAAAAGCCAAATAAAACAGGCTATTGACAAATATTATATTTGTGTTATAATATACACATAATATTCCTGCATAGCAAAACGAACAGGATGAATTAATTATTAAGTACGCTTTAGGTCTATGGCTATTAAGCCATAAATCCCAAAGCAAAAAACTATGGTAGAAAATGTACAAGACAAAGATTTTTTAGAGTACGTCGTAAAGTCGATTGTCGGACGTCCGGAAGGCGTTTCTGTTGACAGAACAGTTGATGAAAGAGGTGTTCTTTTGACCCTTTCCATCAGTCCCGAAGACATGGGTTATGTTATCGGCCGCCGCGGTCAAACCGCTCAGGCTATCCGCACTTTGCTTAAAATCGTAGGTGCAAAAAATAACGCCCGAGTAAACTTAAAAATCAACGAACCGGAAGGATCACAAAGACCGGCACGCAGAGAACAACGTCCAACTGCTGATATCGATACTTCAAGTGTTGATGATTTAAGAATTTAATCTAAAACAAAATCAGATATTCAAAAAGCCACAACATTTTGTTCGTGGCTTTTTGATAGTCAAATAAAAATAAAAATGCTAATCTACGAATAAACACTTTTGTCATTCCCGCGAAAGCGGGAATCTCGGTAAACAAATCACCGAATTTATTTTCTTGAAATGATTTTACAACCTTCAAAAAATTAAAATATTTTATTATTTTTAAACCAAGATTCCCGCCTTCGCGGGAATGACAGATGCATATATGACTTTTAACATAATCACAATCTTCCCCGAAATTTTCAACTCTTATTTCAACGAGAGCATTCTTAAGCGCGCGCAAGAACAAGGGAATATAAAAATAAATATTATCAATCTGCGTGACTATACAACGGACAAACATAAAACGGTCGATGACACACCATACGGCGGCGGCGCTGGAATGGTTATGAAAGTCGATATTTTATACAAAACAGTATCAAGTATTAAGTATCAAGTATTAAGCAATAATATACAGCCTGAATTGCACAATACTAAATACTTAATACCTAATACAAAAATTATTTTATTATCTGCCAAAGGCCAAAAATGGAATCAACAAAAAGCAAAGGAATACGCGAACTTAGAAAACATCACTCTAGTCTGCGGCCGCTATGAGGGCGTAGATGAAAGAATAACGGAATTCATTGACGAAGAAATCTCAATCGGCGATTATGTTTTGACCGGCGGTGAAATCGGCGCAATGGCATTGGTTGATTCAATCACGCGACTATTGCCCGGCGTACTCGGCAACGAACAAAGCGCGCAAGACGAATCGCATTCTATTCCGGGCGAGCTCGAATATCCTCAGTACACAAGACCGGAGGTTTTTATTGATAGCAATAGCCATGAACATAAGGTGCCGGAGGTTTTGTTATCTGGCAATCATGCGGAGATTGAGAAATGGAGACGGAGTAATAAGGGAATTAGGTACTTAGGTACTTAGGGCATAGGGGGTATGGTATCATCATTTTATCTAAAAAAATAAACTCAAATATAATTGAGTTTATTTTTTTATATAAATCTTAAATTTCCAACTCCTATGCCCTAAGTACCTAAGTACCTAATTTCCCATCCCTATTCCCTAATGAACGTTCTATTAAGAAATGCTTTACTTAAAAACGAGCTTTCTATAAAGTTTTAAGTAGTCTCCCGCCGACCTCTTCCAAGAAAAATCACTCTTCATCCCATTTTTCTGCATAGCGCGCCACAAACTTTTATTCTCATAATATACGTCCAGCGCTTTTTCCAAGGCACCATAAAATTCTCCGCTATCAACATTTTTAAAACTAAACCCGAGGCGCGGATTAACCGTATCAACCAAGCCGCCGGTTGCGCGCACGACCGGAATAGTGCCGTAACGCATGGCAATCATCTGTCCCAAACCGCACGGTTCATAACGCGATGGCATAATAAAAATATCGGATCCAGCATATATTTCCTGCGCCAGTTTTAATTCAAACTTGATCTGAGCGCTAAACTGTTCGGGAAACTTATGCGATAATTTTAAGAGATGTTTTTCATACTCGAAATGTCCGGTTCCCAAAAAGACGAATTGACATTTAAGCTTTGAAAAATCTTTTGTAATCAAATCGATTCCTTTTTGCCAAGCCAAACGCGAAACCAATCCGACCAAGGCAATATTTTTATCAACCGGCAAACCCAAGCGTTTTTGCAACACCAATTTATTATCAATTTTATTCTCAAGAGTTTTTTCTGAATAATTCTTAAAGATATATTTATCATTTTCCGGATTAAAAAAATCCGCATCAATTCCGTTTAAAACACCGGACAAATCTTCTTTACGTTGTCTGATCACATTATCCAATCTTGCCCCATAGGCACTAGTGGTTATTTCTTTGGCATAAGTCGAACTAACAGTATTAACAAAGTTAGCATTCAAAACGCCCTGTACCATAAAATTTATATCACCGTCAGCTGCGTCCTTTGTTAGCGTCTTAAGCGAGTTGATATGTAGATTACCGGTGCTTAGTACAGGAAGCTTCGCTTTGCCTTGATAATGAAAATTATGAATCGTAAACAAAGTTTTTATATTTTTTAAATATTCAAAATTACTTACTTTTAAAATATCCGGAATGAGTGCGGTGTGCGAATCATGACAATGGATAATATCCGGTGCAAAATCAATCGCAGGCAAAGCGTGCAGTAGAGCATATGAAAAAAATAAATAACGCTCCGAATTGTCTCCGTGCGTATACACTTCATCAAAATCAAAATATTCCGGCGCATCAATAAAGTAAACCGGAATCTTTGTACCTGATAATACTGCTTCCCAAATATTTATTTTAATAAACAAACGTCCGGATGGCACTTCCAAATCGGAATAGATTTTTTTCAGTCCATATTTTTTACGATCAACCGAGCCATAGAGAGGCATCACCAAACGGATATCAACCCCCAAGTCAAAAAGCGCCGGTGGCAATGATCCGACAACATCGCCAAGTCCGCCCACCTTGGCAAAAGGCGCAATCTCGGCTGAGGCCATGAGAACTTTTAATTTTTTCATATGTTTATATTACAATTTGGAGTTATACTTAATATTGTTAATAAATAATTTTCTATCATTCTTAAAAAGATTTTTATCTTTTTTCGGATTTTTTAAAAATATTTCAATCGGTTTTAATGTTTTTTTCCAGGTCATTTCTTTTTTTATTTTTTTAATATTTGTTTTTATTTGTTTTTGACCTTTCTTGTTTTTGTACAAATACACAATATTCTTGGCCCAATCATCCGCTTGACCGCATTTTGCGATTAAGCCTAATCTATTTTTCATTACTATGCCGGCAAAAGCTTCATTATCACCAAGCAAGACAGGAAGTTCGGCCCAGAGATAATCATAAATTCTTGTTTTTAAAAAAAAGTTAGCTTCTGGAATATCAGGCGAGGTAACTATGCCCGCGTCACATTCTGTCAAATAATTCTCTCGCTCTAAAAACGGCACCCAATCAGTCAAAAAAATGTTCTTGCCAAGCAAACCATAATTTTTTGCAAGTTTTAAAGTTTTTTCAGCCTCAAAAGACAATTTTTGTTTTTTATCTGGATGACGAAAACCTTGCAATATTAATTTGATATTTTTTAATTTATATTTTTCATCAATCAATCCCATTGTTTTCACTAGAGTTTCTCCGTCATTCCAATTCCAGATACCGCCGCTTGAAAGCAATAAAAAATCATTCTTTTCTATGCCGTTAATTATTCCTCGATAAATATTTTTTTTGTGTCTCGGCTCTCTATCTTCAATCCCAAAAGGTGCTGCTTCGATTAAACTGTTTAACGTTCGGTCTTCGTAATAATTATTCAAATCAATCCTGCCCAAAGACAAAAGTGATCCGATAATTAATTTTCTAACTTCATGGTCACGGCAAAATATTTTATCAGATAATAACAACTGTAAATTATATGATGAGCTGATAAATTCATGTAGCTCCCTTTGTTTATTCGCGTCTTTGTAATCACGAAACTCCATCGAACCGATGGGCGCCACGCTCCAAAGATAGCTTACGATGATTTTTTTCTTTTGCCTCGCATAATTCAGGGGTTCAACAGGTGGATAAGCGCCAAAAACAACTATGTCTGCTTGATTGATTAATTTCTGATTATTTTTTTTCTCCCAAACACAATATTTTACATCATCTTTCGCATCAATCAAATTAGGAATAACCATGTCTACCTGATAACCAAGTTTTTTTGCCAAATCAGCGATTTTCTTATAAATCACAGCAGTACCAACCAAGTTTTTGTCAATATTTACCAGTCCGCTAAAGATAACTATATTCATAAAAACGCAATATTATAATAAAATAAGCTAATTGTTACCAATTATTTTTTCAATCCCAAAAAGATTATCAGAATCGATTAAAAAATAATTCCATGATTTCTGGATACTGTGTCCACTACCTTCAAAACGATGAAAATCGGAACCGCCGGTTTCAATAAATTTCATTTCCCTAGCTAGATGCTGAATATGCATGATAGCATTGTAGGAATGATGGGGTGATAATAACTCAACACCGTCAATTCCCAACTTTTTGATTTTTTCCCAGAAATCTCGCTTCATAAAATGGCTTTTGGCCGGATGGCAAATAATGATCTGTCCGCCGATTTTTTTCCGCAATTTCAGAATCCGTTCCAAACTGATATTGCTATTTTTCAATACAGGCGGAAATTTTTTATTTTGAAAATAATCATTAATTATGTCGCTTTCACGAAAACTTTTTCCTTTAAAATCTTTTTTTATTTTATTTAAGTTCGCCGGTATCGCGCAAATATCATCAACAATATGATTAACCGGGGCGTAGTGATTGTACTTATCTATAATCGCGTTAATATCAATAACAAAACCGTTATTTTTGATCTTTTCCAAAACAATGCGCATTTGTTGTCGTCTTCGGATTTGGCTATTTCGCAACATATCGTGCAGTTCAGTTGAGGTATGATTCAAATTATACCAGAGGATATTGAAATGGCGATTATTCAGCGTTACATAAATCTCAATCCCCGGAATGGCGCGAACTCCATATTTTTCACAGGCTTTTTTAAATTGATGAAGTCCGCGTACGGTATTATGGTCAGTAAGCGCCGCCACTTTAACGCCTTGCTTGGCAATAAACTTTGCCAATTCTTCCGGCGTTAAATAACCATCGGAGTATCTTGAGTGAAGTTGAAGGTCGATTAGCATACTAATATAATTTATGATTTAGGATTTTTGATTTAGGATTTAATTTAAAATCATAAATCAAAAATCTAAAATCTTAAATCATGAGCAACCGCCTCAATCAATGGCTCGGCTCGGCTCGGATCCGGATTGTATCTGGTCAAAAAATACGTTGCTGTGCGCATGGCAGTCCAATTATAATAATTTTTTATCCGATCATCAATGCCTGCTTGTTGTCCATTTTTAAAATTTTCAAAATAAATTTTTAAAAATAATTCTTTTATTTTTTTTGTAAAATCACTATCACCGATTTTTCGTCCGCACATATAATCTAGCTGCTGCGTAAATGATCCGATATCGCGCGCGTAGTCCGAAAGACAAAGATCGGCAAAATCAATCGCGGCAATTTTTCGCTTGCTCATGCTGATTATATTTTCCGGATGCGCATCACCGTGCACCAACCATTTTTTTTTCGTTGATGCAAAAAATTTTTTCTCATTTTCGTCCAATTTCTTGTATATTTTGTGATAAATATCATAATACTCCGGATAAACCACTTGAACACGCGCCAATATCTGCTTTATGCCGGGTAGCGCCGTTTCAATTCGGCTATTTTCCAAATTAAAATTCGGCGTACCATTTACCGAAAGATTGTGAAGTTTTGCAAACCATTTTGCCGTAAGTGGAATGATTGCTTCAATTTCGGAGCGGTTATTTTTCTTTATGTGATGATAAAGCGTGTTGCCGGCTACACCACGATAAAATACGCCCCTATAATAATCGGAATAAAAAAGCGGATGCGGAACCGAAAAGAAAGGTCCGGAAAAATTATGCTCCCACAAATAAGACAAGGCAATATAAAAATTTTCTCTTGGCTCGTTTGAATGCGCCGAACAGACAATCGGCATTTTTTTAATCTTGCCTTTTTTGGTTTTGAAACTGGTATTAAATTCCAAGACAACATGATAAGTAGTTTCCCAAATCTGTTTTTTATACGCCTTGATATCAATTTTTTTAATATCACAAAAATTCGGATAAAACGGCAATATTTTTTCTTTAAACAATACTTTTACCTTTTCTTCATCAAATAGATCAAGAATTTTGTTCATAATTTTAAGTTATTGCAAATCTATATTTGTGTCGTACTGTTTGATAGACCAGAGCGCATAACAAACGAACGTATTTTAAATTATTTTTATAGTATTTGAATGTCATTTGTAGTATTCGAATTATACTATTTTTTTTTCCAATAAGTCTCCCAATGCTTTTCCCAGATTATTTTTTTTAAATCAATATATATTTTTTCCGCCTGTATCTTTTGCTCCCTACTCGCAATATTATCAATTGATCGGACGACGCGAACAAGTTCGTTCATACCGCGCTCAATCTCATCCGGACTCCAGGCAAAAGGGCCAAAATTGTGCTTAAAATCCTTTTCCGAAGCCCACCAAAAAGTACAGCTAGCCAATCCGCGGACCAGATGCCAGCGCGACCAATTACGATTCTTATCATTCTTGTATTCCTCACAAATTTGATAAGCAAAATTCGCCAATTTCCAAAGCCTTTGCTGAATTTCTTTGTCTTTGTCTTGCCAGATCAAATATGGCTTCTTGTCCGCAATTTCTTGTTCGGTTGATTCCCAGCTTGATGGAATAATCTTAATTATTTCACTTTCTCTTTCAACGTGAAGAAAAGATGATAAAAGTGCTGTCTCTAAACTCTGCTCTTTTAAAACTTTTTCAAACTCTGCTGTCGGGTCTTCATGACGGAGTCCGTAAAGTTCACCGTCAGATGCGGTTATCAGTGTTTTTGTGCTCTTTTTTTCCAACAATTTTATTATTGTTTTTGGCACGTATGTATTTGAAATTTTACGATTACGAAAAACCACTTGCAAACCGCTCGCCTTATCAAAATAATTTTTATTATAATCAATTTGATTTAATTGTCCATTGTACGCAATCTCGTCAAGCACAATCCATTCATAACCCAAGCTTTTTATCAAAATTGCCACAGGTTCGCTATATGCCATTTCCGACATAAAAAAACCTTTTCTCTGAAAATCATTACCCAAAATTTTTTTAAAAATACTTTCTGTTTCCAATATTTGTCGTTTGCATTCCTCAATCGGTATCAAAGGCAAAAGCGGATGATAAGCCGCGTTTCCGGTCAGTTCTATTTTGCCGGCTTTCAAAAGTTTTTTTAAACGCGCAAAAATATCAAAATACCCCATTTCTTCCCAGCGCAAAAAAAGACAAGCATTGATATTAAGTGTGAATTTAATATCTTTGTGCTCCTCTATCCCGCGCAAAACCCGTAAAAAACTTTTTTCTGTAGCCTCGCGGATAACGCTCGCTTCTTTATTTACGGGTTGATAAAAATGTAAAAAATTGATCCACAACATATTTTTAAGTTAGAAGTAAAAAGTTAGAAGTAAGAAAAATTTTAAATCCTTCTTACTTCTAACTTCTTACTTCTCGTCTTCTATCCTCTCATCGCCTTCTTAAAAAGCGCCAAATATTTCTTCGCGGGAATTTCCCAAGAATTTGACTCTTGCATAATCCGCACAACCATATCGCGAAAAGCTTTTGAATTTTTCCGCAGTTCCAACGCACGCATTATCGCCTCGTATAAAAAAATCTCATTAAATTTTTCAAAAACAAAACCGGTACCTGTATTTTTTTCCGCATTATAATTTTTAACTGTATCGTGAAGTCCTCCAACTTTTCTAACTATCGGTACCGCACCATAACGCATGGCAATCATCTGATTTAAGCCGCACGGCTCATGATGGGATGGTAATAGAAAAAAATCAGATCCGGCATAGAGCAATGTTTCATCTTTATGATTATCTGAAAAAGAAAGCAAAGCTAATTTTTTTGGATAATTTTGTTTAATTTTTTTTAATTTACTAAGATAACCTTTGTCACCATCACCCATTATAATGAATTGTGCGTTGATACTGGATAAATGTTCAAAAATTTTGATAATCAATTCTGTTCCTTTTTGGTAGGCAACGCGTGATGTCGCGCAAATCAAGGGAATATCACGATTGATTGGCAAACCGAATTTTTTCTGTAAATATTCTTTGTTAAGTTTTTTACGATGAACTTTTTTGTGCGTAAAATTACTAATAAGCGCCGGATCATTTTGCGGATTATACGCTTTATAATCTATGCCATTAACAATACCAAACAAACGACCTTCGCGATTTTTTAAGATCCGGTGCAAATCTTGCCCAAAATTCTTGGTCATAATCTCTTCGCGATACTGCTCACTGACAGTATTGATTATATCCGCCGAAAGAATCGCCCTTTTTACAAAATTCAAATATTCAACATCCGGGTCAGAAATATGCGGCAAGCGTTTGCGTCCAAAATCTTTTTTATCTTGTGGTACTTCCCACCAATTCCTACCAAATTGAAAAACCAAATTATGAATAGTAAAAATAGTTTTCGCTTTGCTAAGCGTTTTGGAATAACGAAAATCGGTTTTTAAATAAAAAGGAATAAGTCCGGTCTGCCAATCATGACAGTGAACAATATCAGCTTCGTATTTCAAAAGCGAAATCAGTTTCAGAGCAGAAACATCAAAAATTAAAAAGCGCGCGTTCTCATGTGTCGAACCGTAAATACTTTTTCTTTGCGAAAAATATTTTTTGTTTTCAATAAAATATATCGGCAAACCTTCCATTAAGTAGCCTTTCCAAAAATTGACTTGCACCGTTTCTGTTGAATTTAGATATACTTTAACGTCAGAAAAAATCAATTTTAAATCGTTTTTTTTCTTATCAATAATCTTGCCGTACATTGGCGTAATCACGATTACATCATGACCCAAACGTTTTAGTGCCTTGGGCAAACTGCGAGCAACATCAGCTAGTCCGCCGGTCTTTGAGAACGGAGCAACTTCAGATGCGATTGATACTATTTTTAATTTTTTAGACATTCTTTCGTAGTTTAAAGTTATAAAGTGTAAAGTTATAAAGTATTAAGTTAAAAGTTATAAAGCTTAAACTTTTTTAATAATAACTTTATAACTTTTAACTTTATACTTTATACTTAAAACTATTAACCGCGCATATCGCAATCGCGAGCGCATCTGCCGCGTCGTCTGGACGCGGAAGTTCTTTTAGATTCAAAATTAATTTTACCATTTTCTGAATCTGTAATTTACTGGCGCGACCATATGTCGATACTGCCTGTTTTACCTGCAGAGGCGTAAATTCGACAAACGATACCTCGCTTTGACGGATTGTCAAAAGCACGACTCCGCGCGCTTGACCGACGACGAGCGCCGTTTTGGCGTTATTGCAAAAAAACAATTCCTCCACCGCCGCCAAATCCGGCTTATATTTATCGATTAATGTTTTAAGCTCTAAATTTATTATTTCCAATCTCTTGAACAAATCCGTATTTGCCTTGGTCTTTATCGTGCCATAACCAAGGCATTTTAAACTGCCATTTTTTTCTACCTGGATTACGCCCCAACCAGTATCGGCAATACCGGGATCAATGCCTAAAATTATGTTATTCATAGATTATTAACTTATAGCCTGTAGCGTTTAGCAATTATTTACATTCTAAAAAGCTACCTGCTACCTGCTACGAGCTACAGGCTACAGGCTTACTGCTACCTACTAAAATCACAATACATTATTATAATAATCCGAAACGTCTTCAATGCCATCCAACTCATCAATAAATTTTTCAATCTTTTCTTTATCTTCCCCGCTAATCTCAACCTCGTCTTTCGCAATATACTCAATTTCTGCAGATTCTGTATTAATTTTTTTCTCATCCAAAAACTTCTTAACCTTCTGCAAATTCTCCGGCTTTGTATAAATAGTTACTCCCTCCTCTTCTTTTAAAATATCGTCAGCGCCTGCTTCAATCAACTCTAGCTCATCTTCGTCATTCGAAATTCGAAATTCGACACTCGACACTCGAATCACTCCTTTCTGCTCAAAATTCCACATCACAGTCCCAAGCGATCCGCCATATTTTGTAAAAGCATGGCGCACGGACGCGGCGCTGCGGTTTTTATTATCAGTCAAAACTTTTACAATAAACTGCGAATTAGCCGGTCCGATTCCTTCATAAATCAATTCAACAATCTGCTCTCCGCCACCTTCGCCCGTACCGCGCTTGATCGCGCGCTCGATATTTTCTTTTGGCATATTCGCGGCTTTGGCTTTTTCAACTGCCATGCGCAAAGAAAAATTCGTCTCAATATCGCCGCCTTTTTCCCTGGCCGCGATACTGATAATATTTCCCAATTTTGTAAATACGGCTCCGCGTTTAGAGTCCGTAACCTCCTTTTTTCGTTTAATTGTCGCCCATTTTGAATGTCCTGACATAGGTTTATTCTTAATATATAAAATAGACGACATCCAGCATATTCTGATTTTGTCGTCTTTACTTATCTTTTATAAAATTACCATAAGTCATATAAAAAATCAAGAGAAAATATTGAAATTATTTCTATTTTTTCAAAAAAATGATACAATATCTTTATTGGTTCTCCGACATATTTTCGGCCGGCACAGACGTGAAATGCTCACAGAATATGTTAACGAACTATTTAATATTTTAAAAATAAACTCATCCTTATGAAAAAAAATTCACTTGATAAAAGCGATCTGCGTAGTATTATTTTGTCTTCTTCGAAGCAATTCAAAGAAGGCTTTAATCTGGCAAAAAACATTAAGATTAAGGGAAAGTTTAAGTCACTTGAAATTTCCGGCATGGGCGGATCATCCTTGCCTGCAAATATCCTTAGGATTTTTTGCAACCAAAACGACAAAAAAAAACTCGCTATTTTTCAAAATCGTTTTTATTCCCTTCCGCATGAAGCCTATGACAATTGCTTGAATTTTTTTGCTTCTTATTCCGGCAATACAGAAGAAACTATTTCGTCTTTTAAAGAAGCGATTAAAAAAAAGCTACCATCAATCGGTTTGGCAACCGGCGGAAAACTACTCGAATTATGCCAAAAAAACAACACTCCTTGCGTCATTTTACCAAAAGGCATTCAGCCGCGTTTTGCCACTGGTTACTTCTTTGCCGCTATGTACCAAATACTGGTAAACATGTATATGGTCAAAGATGAAACAAAAAAAATAATCGAAGAAGCGGAAAAACTTGAAAAAAATATTATCAAACTGGAAAGCCAAGGGAAAAAAATTGCCAACTCTTTAGTCAAGAAAACTCCTGTCATCTATGCATCAACCGAATACAAGGCGCTCGCAATGATTTGGAAAATCAAAATAAATGAAAACGCAAAAACCCCGGCATTCTATAATTTTTTTCCGGAATTAAACCACAATGAAATGGTCGGCTATACCCTTCCGCAAGGAAAATTTCATGTCATCATGCTTATGGACAAAAAAGACCATCCGCAAAATAATAAAAGAATGCGCACGACCGCCCTGCTTCTAAAGAAAAAAGACGTAAGCGCGACCATAATCGAAATGCCGGAAAATGGAATATTCAATAAAATATTCAGCACATTAGCGCTCGGAGACTGGGCATCCTACTATTTAGCTCTGGCATACGGCCAAGATCCAACCCCGGTCGATATGGTTGAAGACCTAAAAAAAATGCTTGCTTAAAATCATAAATGATTACGCAAAAAAACACCGGAAAATTTCCGGTGTTTTTTTATTTAAGTGATGATATTTTTTTATCTTCTCTGACCCCCGCCAAATCCACCGCGACTTCCTCCGCTTGGTCTGCGGTCGTTGAATCTTCCTCCGCCGTTGCTACTGCCGCCGAATCCGCCGCCAACTTGCTTGCCTTTTTCTTCTTTCCAAAGGTGCTCGTTTTCAGGCAAGCCCAGCATGGTTAGATTAACTCGTCCTTGGTCATCGATCTCGTCAATCTTGACGCGGACAATATCGCCGACATTTACAAAATCGCTTGGTTTCCCAATGCGATATGGCGCAAGTTTTGAAACATGCACCATACCGTCGCGTCCGGGAAGCAGCTCAACAAAAGCGCCGAAGTCCAAAATGCGAACGACTTTGCCATCAAAGATTTCTCCGGCTTGCAGTTCTCGAACAATGTCCTTGATCCAATTTACCGCTTTTTCCGCGCCTTCGGCATTCGTACCGCAAACCATAACCAAACCATCATCGTCGATATCGATCTGCACATCGCAAGCCGCGATAATTTCATTAATGACTTTGCCGCCGGTTCCGATAACTTCGCGGATTTTATCCGGATTGATATGGAAGCTTGTGATTCTTGGGGCGTACGGTGATAATTCTTTGTTTGGTTCTGGAATCGCTTCTTTCATTACTTCCAAAATCTGCATACGGCCAGCGCGCGCTTGCGCTAATGCTTCTTTGATTATTTCCGGAACCAGTCCGTTTGTTTTTGTATCCAATTGAATCGCCGTAATGCCGTCAGCCGTACCGGTTACTTTAAAATCCATTCCGCCTTTGCCGTCTTCCAGGTCTTGGATATCGGTAATCACTTTCCATTCGCTCATATCGTCGTTGGATGCCAAACCGATTGCCAAACCGGCAACCGCTTTTTTAATCGGCACGCCGGCATGCATTAGGGCAAGCGTCGAAGCGCAAGTCGCGCCCATAGACGATGATCCATTTGAACCGAGAGTTTCCGATACCACGCGAATGGTATAAGGAAAATCTTCTTTAATCGGCAATACCGGTTCCAAGGCTTTTTCAGCCAAAGCGCCATGACCAATATCACGACGGCTTGGTCCGCGGTTTGGCTTGGCTTCACCCACGGAAAAAGACGGGAAATTATAATGATGCATGTATCTTTTTTCGCTTGTTCCTTCGATACCTTCCAAAGTCTGCGCCAAACCGGCCGCTCCCAAAGTAACGATAGACATTACCTGGGTTTCTCCGCGAGAAAAAAGTCCGGCACCGTGGTTTCTTGGCAAAACATTGACATCAGCTTCAAGATTTCGGATTTCTTTGATACCACGACCATCTACTCTGCGATCATTTTTTAAAATCTCATTAGTAATTTCAAAATCAATGGCCGCTTCCGCCGTTCTTGCTATTGCATAAGAACGCAAATCCTTTCCAATACCTTTTTCAAACAAATATGCATCAAGCTGATTTTTAATTTCAGCTACAGCCAACTTTCTTTCGCCTTTTGTATAATAGGTTTTATCAAACAATATTTTATTAACATTGTCTTTTAGCCACACTTCCGCTACTTCAATAATTTTTTTCTTTTCTGCGATTGACTTTAATTCATCCTCGCTTTTTCTTTCGGTTTTTTCTGTTTTTTCCTTGGGCATTACCTGCGACTTTAGTTCATGAATCAAAGCAATAGCGGCCTGCATCTCTTTTTGCCCGGCTACGATCGCCTCGTACATATCATTTTCATTTACTTCTTTTGCTCCCGCTTCGATCATAATGGATTTTTCTACGGTACCGGCAACAATCAAATCCAAATCGCTTTCTAAACGTTCCGCGTATGTCGGATTAAAAACAAATTTGCCTTCTTTATCGCGTCCAACGCGAATACCACCGATCGGTCCGGCCCATTTTACTCCGGAAATGGACAAGGCCGCAGAAGCCGCGATTATGGCGACGATATCGTGATCATTCTCCTGATCAGCGCTCAAAATCGTAACCACGACCTGAACGTCTTTGCGCGAGCTGTCATCAAAAAGCGGACGCAAAGCGCGATCTATCATGCGACCGGATAATACGGACTCATCTGTTGGACGGCCTTCACGCTTGATCCAGCGCGAGCCCTTAATAATTCCGGCAGCATACAATTTTTCTTCAAAATCCACCATCAAAGGGAAATAATCAATCCCTTCTCTTTCGGTTTTTGCCTCAACAACCGTAGCCAAAACAACGGTATCGCCGTATTGCACGGTTACCGCGGCATCAGCCTGCTTAGCAAGCTTTCCGGTTTTGATAGTGAGTGTTCTGCCAAGCCACTCAGTAATGAATACTTGTTCATTATTCATATTTTTGGTTAGTACAAAGTTTAAAGTTATAAAGCATAAAGCATATTAATAACTTTATAACTTTAAACTTTCCAACTTTGAACTTAGTTCTGCTTGGCAATGAAATTACAGGACTATGAGCTTACTCACAGCACTATTTATCTCATGGCCAAGCCATATTTTAATAAAATAATTTCTAAATTATAATGTCTAATTTCTAAAATAGAATTTAGAAATTAGACATTATAATTTAGAAATTTTTTGCATTATTAAAGCAAGAACTTCTTATTCTCACTCAAATTAATAAAATCATCCGCCTCTTCAATCAGTTTAGACGATGTTGTTTGGCGAAAACCGGCAATTTCTACAAGACAGCCGGTTGTGCTTTGCAAATAATTCATCAAAGGTAAATAATCGCCATCACCGGACACCAAAACGATAACATCAAGATTCCGCGCAAGCTTGATTGCGTCCATGGCGATGCCAACATCCCAATCGGCTTTTTTGGCACCGCCGGCAAATATTTGCAAATCTTTCATCCGCACCTCAAACCCCTGCTGAGAAAGCGCTTCAAAAAAAGGCATTTCTTCCTCTGACTCAGTCTTGATAACATAAGCAATCGCGCGAATCAGTTTGCGCCCCGCTACAACGTCCTTAAGCACTTCCTTATAATTAACGCGCTTATGGTATAAATTCTTAGCAGAGTGGTACATATTGGAAACATCCACCAGCACCCCAATCCTCTGCTCTTTATGTTTAATCATTGAATATTCTTAATTATTTTATATTCGACACTCGACATTCGTCATTCGACACTTCTTAATCCTCCTTAACCTCTTCCACTTCTTCCTCTTCCTCACTGTCTTTTAATTTTAATTGTTCATTTGCAAGCATCTCGGCCTCAATCCGTTTCTTTTCATCTTCTTCTTCAATCATTTTTTTAGCGATTTTAAGCTTAAGTTTTTTCGCAATATCCATGAATGAATTCTCGTCTTCTTTTTGCAAATATTTCAACAAACGGCGTCTTTCTCCAACTTTTTTAAGTAACCCTCGACGTGATGAATGATCGTGCTTGTGGATCTTCAAGTGTTCTGATAATTCCTCGATTTCCGCTGTTAAAATAGCAATCTGCACCTGGGATGAACCGGTGTCGTTCTTGTGGATCTTAAACTTGTTAATAATCCTCTGTTTTGCTTCTTTGGCTAACATGTTTTTCTTGTCCCCAACCGAGATATGCTTAAGCCTTACGCATAACCAAGATAGGGTAAAATTATTTATTAAATCTAGGCTAACAGTAACATAATGTTAAAAAAAATGCAAGAGGGCGGATATACCCAAAAATATAAAAAAACCCGCTAATAGCCTTAATTAATGAAGCCACTAACTTCGATAAGTTTTTCTTTCTAAAAAAAATAAAAACTTATTCAACACGGTCAATCATAAATCTTACCGCTTCATTCATATTTATTGCCTCAATCTGAATTTTTGGGTGCTTACTCTGAAAAACTCGAAAAATTTCATCAGCAAAAGACTGTCCAATCATGGGAACTTTGTCAAAATCAAAAACTACAATTTTGAACTTTTCAAGACCGGATAAAACCCTTCTTGCCTGCGAACGCGATATATGAATTCCACTTTTCAGATATAATTTAATTTTAATTTCGGTTTTGTCAAAACCAAATTCGTTTTCTTTATCAATATTAGAAAATTCATCAAAGATTTCTTTTAAATGCTTTTTTGAATCAACTGAAAGTTTAAAAGTAACCTTGGTGCCTTTTTTCATTTTTGATCCACTGATTTCCTCAAGAAATACATCATTGATTTGATTATTTACAATCAAACGATAACCATAACTTTCCAAAATAAACTCATCACCCGAACGAGATGTAAAAAATATACCTTGACCAGAATGCAATTCAGGCATCGTAGTTACTTTTCCCTTTAAAATATCTTGAATGGCTTCAAGTTCGGATTTCAAATTTCTTTTTTTCATCACATTCCGAAACACACCTACTCCAAAATCAGCGATAGTAAAAATGAACATCTTTTCTGCAAACAAAACATCAATTTTAATTTTTGCAGAACTTGAATGTTCGATCGCGTTATTCAGCATTTCTGAAAACGCAAAAGTAAAGATATTTCGAATATTTTCTTTTTGTTTAAGAATCAATGGCAATTCGGATTCTACTATGTTTAAAACAATATGTTCTTCAAGATTTTTATTAACAAAAGTTTTTGTGATTTTACAGTTTAATATTTCCGGATGTTTTTTGGCGTACCCCAGGCTGACATACATAGCCTTTGAAGCAAGCCCGACTTTTAATAATTTCCGCTCAATTACCAAGTCTTTTATCAGACGATTTGCGTATTGTCTTGACACTCGAAAAGTCAAGACAATATCATTTGTCTTTAATATCCCGTTTTTTTCCACTATTTTTAATATTTTTTCTTTTGTCAACATATCTGCCTAATACAATACTTATATATTCAGTATAAAGCATTTATTAATTATTGTCAACCGATTGTAAACCACGTTTAAATTTATTGTAAACCAATTGTAAACTCTTTTTATTTTCATATCCCCATCAGGAAGGCGTGACACTAAGCAATAGGGAGAGAGAATCTATTACTATTTGTGTCAGGCCGCCCTGATGGAGGGAAAAATTATTTATGCACACTTTTTTCAGGCCGCCATTTTTGTGCCGGACTAAAAAGAGTGGAAGTTTTTTAAAAAAACTTCCAAAAAAATTGAACCTTAATATTTATTTAGGATTACTTAAACCCGAGAACTAATTAGTTCTCATGGTCCTCGTCCTCATCTTCGTAAATGACCTCAAAATCCTTTGGCTGTATCAGTCCAAAGAATTTATCTACCAGATTTTTTGTGAGAAGCTTCCCTCTCAGATAAATCTTCGCTTCACCAACCACCGACCAGTGTCGGTTGAGAATGAAGCTTGTCCCTGCGCAATGACCACAAACGTCACACACGTATGTACCATCTGCGAACACATGCACTCGATATCCTTCTCCTGAACAAGGCAGGGACACCAATGTAATTCTGCCAGAATCATCAACGACAGTAAAAATATCAATCATTTTCTTCTCCTTAAATTTTGATTCCTCCCTCAGCGAAATACCGGGAAGGTAAAAATCTTTCATCCCATCCATCTTTTTTTTCAACAAGATGATAATATTCTCTGCCGCCCAATATTGCGACAGCAAAAAATTTACCTTCTTTATCGCTGACGATTTTCACCGCCTTTCCAGATACGACGTTAGTTTCATTTCCTGAAAAGTTCAAATCACTTTTTCTCATTTCATCTCCCTCTCCGATATCAACCCTCGGAAGCGTGGTCTTATTTGTTTTTTAATCACCAATCAAAACTACATTGATATAAAAACAATTTTGATTGGTGATTAAAAGTCAACAATAAGTATATTCAATTGTCGAAGTCCATCCAACGACTAGTTTCTCTCTCCAAAATAGTTAGGACATTTTTATGGGCAAAATCTTTCCCCGCAAAAATATTCCAACTGATTTGATTATTCCTAATAAAAATCGCTATTGAAATATAATTGTTTGGTTGCTATACTATATTTATAAAAAATGATTATTAAATATATGTCACTTACTCCAGAACAATTCAATAAAATAGCATTAAAAGATGACTTAAAAGATTTTGCAACCAGGGATGAATTAAATCAAAAATTTGACTCGGTCTTGTCGGCTGTTGATGCGGTCATGCATAAATTAGATAATATCGAACATTCTTTCGTTTCAAACATGGCTGCCCACGATCGCTTTGAACAACGCATTTCCAATATCGAAGTACATCTTGGTTTAAATCCTTATACTGTTAACATCAAAAAATAAATACCTTACTATTTAACCTCCGCCTAATACGGAGGTTTTTTTGTTTAAAAAAATTCTTTCTCTACCAGAGAAATTTCTGAACGCGAAGGGGGTTCAATCCTTCACGCGCAGTCGATCTCTTTGATAAGATATCGATCGTCCGTAGCCTTCTTTCAGCGGCCTGCCTCGCGTTTCCGCGGGACAGATGCACTCACTTACTTGAAAATTGCAGAACTTATCAGTTCCGGTTCGAAACGAAACCAGACAAATCCCACAGGGCTCGGCACATTTCCGCGCGGATGCACAGCATCTTTACGCGGTCGAACTTGATTAGTTATAATTACTTCAAGAAATCTACTCTCTCCAATTTTACCCCGAGAATGCAAAGCATTTTTTCGGGGGAAGAACTCTCCAAGCATGGTCGAGACTTCATTTTGGCGAAATTTCCCAAAGCAGTTAATTTTTTTAAAAAGAACAAAAATTTGAAGAGAATATTGTATTATTCTTTTGGGACGATTGACATGATTTTCTTTCCCTGAATAATTTTTGTTATCATTCCCTATCCAATCTACGGGCAAACCCGCAGTTCAGAAAAGGAAGCATCTCTCTCCTCTTCAGATTTTTGATCATTTTTTAGTTTTAAAAAACAGCAACCAATTTCTATTCACTAATTTAATGAAGAGAAACCAATCACTGTTAAACTAAATCGAAAATCGCCAATCGAAAATCGAAAATCACTTGTCTCTCTCCAGAGTATTAAATTGTAATGATCTGTATCCTTACCAGATAAAGTTCTTCTTTGCTCTCTTCTCTCGTGAGACCAAAGAAGCATCTCTAGCTAGTAATTCCAAAACCTTACCTGTTTCGCTTGGACGAAATCATCTTTTCTCTCTCCGATAATTTACGCCACTCAAAGCTCCGCCGATAAGTTCTTGAAATATATTGTTTTTTTTCTAATGTGCAATTTTTAACTTCTTACCAATTTGACAAATTCTCCGTTTCTTAGCTTGATTAACCAGTATATCACAGAATAGCAATATTGTCAAGTATTTTACCAGGCATTTTATATCATTTTCCGTGATTACGTTGACAATATTGCAATATATTAAGCATTTGCATATGCAATATTGTCTAATTTTTATATTGACATTTTTTATAGATATGCTATAATTATTCTAGATAATGATTGTAAAAATAATTTCTAAGTATCTAAATTATAATTTCTAATCTATTAATGATTTAAAATATTAGAAATTAGACCTTATAATTTAGAATTTTTAAAACCAGATGTACAAACAAATCTTCCAAAAAGCCGGCCTCACCCCTACTCAATCCGCCATAATGGAATACTTATTCAATAAAAAAGAAGACAAGGCCTCGGAAATTGCCAAGCAAATCAAAAAATCCAGAGCAATCGTTTATAAAGATCTGGAGGAAATGGTGGTTTTAAATATTGTTGAGCGGGTAGAAAAGCCGAACGCCATCAGCTATTTCCGCATCGGGCACCCGGCGCAGATGGAAAAGTTTTTTGACCAAAAAGAAAGACAAATAAAAAAAGACAGGGAATTGTTTAACAATTACCTGCCAGATATGGTTTCATCCTATAATTTGCTTAGTAACAAGCCGGGGGTAAGGTATTATGAGGGAGAGGAAGGGATTTGGAAAATTCTTAATGACACACTTACAGCAAAGACTGAAATCCTAACTATTGCCGATGTTGAGGCGGTTGATAAATATCTAAGAGAGATAAACAAGGAATACGTGGCAAAAAGAAACAAAAAAGGTATTAAAAAAAGGCTTCTCGCCCTTGATTCGCCTTACGCCCGTAATCATTTTTCGAGCGCAAGCGAATTAACCGATGTAAAACTGATAAATTTGCAAATTACCCCATTCTCAACCAGTCTTCATATTTACGATAACAAAATCGCCTATATCACAATGACAGAAAAAAATCTAACCGGTACTTTGATCGAAGACGAAAATATCTATTCAATGCATAAGGCGCTTTTTGAATTTATTTGGGTAACTTAGGCCGCTTGTTTTTGATCATCCCTTGCCTTCATGGCCTTTTTCTCAAAAACCAAATATGAATCATTTCTACCGTTTACCGGCTTATTTTTTATAGTTCTGGTTAATAAATAACCATTATTTAAAATATATTCAATTTCTCTTTGATTAAACGCTTTGTTAAGGTCTTCCTTTTTTACCAAAATATATTTCTGCATCCGAACAAGGTCATCGGGTTTAGCGCCTTCCTTATAATATGTAAGCAAATCATTGTTGCTTGTGATTCTCTTGGTTCCATAAAACTCATTTTCCGGGTCAAATCTCTCTATTTCATAATACTTTCTTTGGGTTTTTTCATTAGTTTTTATCCCTTTGGCATTAAAACCGCCCTTGTTTATATAATAATCGCTAACGCTTTTATCCATCTCGGCGATGGCATGGATTTTTTTATTTTGTGCAACCTCGGTCATGACACGATCAAACATAGCGTCTCCCAATTTTGACCCGCGATAAGCAGTGCCGACATTGAAAGTTGCCGCGTACACATTCTTTTCGTCCAGTTCATCAAATCGCAAACATGACACCAATGATTTTTCCTGCTCACCCTGTCTAGTTAAAAGATGCCATTTGGTCTTATCGTTTTTAAACGATTCTTCAATTTTCTGCAAAATATCTTCCTGCTGTTCCTTGTCCGGATAATTCAGCCTCACGACGTCTAAAATCATCTTCTTCTCTTCGCTCGATAATTCTACCGAAAATGAAGTTTTGTAATCTACGCCTCGTAGTTCTTCAAAGCTAATAACATCTTCTTTCTCGTGCGCCGTTTTAAAAATAGAAGAAAAAACAACCGCGTCTTCTTTATAGTTTTCTATAATATCCAAAAGTTCTTTTGTGCTTATTTCTTCTCCTTTTTTAATTTGCTTAACATAATTAACCAAAAGAGAATTCGCCTTATTTAAAATAGAGCGGGATACTTTATCTACGTCTTCGGTTTTAAACTCTTTCTCAACTTTAAAAAATTCGTTAATTTGCTCCCTTGAAATATCAGCCTGATCCGACAGTTTAGCATATGCCGCAAAAATTCCATTCGCAATATCTTGATCATCTTTCAAGCTTTCACTAATTAATAAAATCTCCTCTCCGGATAATTCACCCGATTCAAGAGATAAAAAAGACTTAACTCGATTCACTGCACAACTTTCATTATTACTTTTTTTAATAAATCTTATCAATTCATCAATCTCATCTTCTGTTTTATTCTTTATATAGATCAAAAAACTTTTTTGATATTCCGGACTCAAACCAGCGATGTCAAAACCAATCCTGTCTTTTAACGCCGAACGAAAAGGCAAGCTAGTCAGCAGATTCATAAAAAATACATCATTCTGATTTATCGCAAAATCATAAAATGTTTTTTGTCCGTCAATTTCAACTTCCTCTTTTATTTCATCTTCCTTTTTCCACCCTACCATATTTCCATTTAAAGAATAAATGCCAATTCTACCCGGTGCCGCCTGAGAAACTATATAATCACCATCCCAATCTTCTTTTCCGTCGATATCAATCATCTTACCGATTGGCCTAAAAATATCGCCATATCCCTCTCTGTAAACTGCTTCGCTTAAAATCATTTTCATTTTATCATCAAAAACCATGTTTATGCAGTCATATTTATTATCATGAAAATCATTTATTATTTTCATCCTTTCATCAGTATTTTTTGATAATTCAATATCGTCATAACTGTCAAAATAAGTTGATTCGATTAGTTGCTTTGCCTCAGAAACAACTCTTTCTAAATATATTTTTAAAATATAAGGGACATCTTTAGATTTTTCTAAGTCTTCCAGCATATTAACATACTCAGTGGCAACATGTTCTTGATCATTTTCCACTAGACTATTGGCAATATCTCGAATAACATTTGTGCAAATAATTCTATCTTTCAAATCAGCCTTTTTGTCAATAAAATTTTTTTTTAACAAACAGACTAAATCTTTGTCCAAAACAATATTGCCAAAAAAATTCTGAATGTTATTGTTATCTTCATCCCATTCATCAATATTATAGTCATCTAATAACTTATTCCATAATATCGCTATTTTATCGCTAATAATCGGTTTATAATATTCACCAACATCAATTCCACAATATAAAGCATTGTCTCTTCTTAGGTTTTCATTTTCATCAACATAATTGTTCTTTAATTCTATAAAAATTTGTTGCCGAATTTCCTTTTTTTTATTATCTTCCTCCAAGTTTTTTTCAATAAAAACATCGCTACTGTCCTGTTTTTTTAAATTATTTAAATTTTCCAATTTTTGTTTAAACATAAATAATATCTATACCCATATTCTAGCCTATTTTTAATATTTTTTAAAGAAAGAGCTTTGTCCAATGCAAGAAAAAAACAAAGCGAGCCTATTTTCGACTTAGATTGAGAAAATACTCATTATTAAAGATGTACGTAATCTCTTGACTTTCACCACTATTTTTGTTACATTATATACGTTGCCACAGCGGGCAACTTTATTTTATTTTTCTATTAAAAGGTACCCGTAGCTCAGCTGGATAGAGCGACAGCCTTCTAAGCTGTAGGTCACAGGTTCGAACCCTGTCGGGTACACATGCTAATACTGATCTGGCAATATTTTGTGATTTTCACATTGATGATAATAATGCTTTATTTCATCTATGTTTTATTTAATGTATTAGTCAAAAACCACGCCCCTTTTATCTCAACGAGAAAATCAATCATAGAGAAAATAATAAAAGAAATAGATATAAAACAAGATGCAGTTGTTTTGGAAATCGGTTGTGGTGAAGCAAAATTTTTACGCGCACTTAGACAATTTTTTCCCAAAGCACAATTGATTGGTTTAGAGTTTTATATTTGGCCACTACTGATTGCCAAATTAAAAAATAAAATACACAAAAGCAAACTCGAGCTAGTAAAAACTGATTTTCTGAAATATGATTTTAGCAAAGCCGATCTCTTGTATTGTTTTCTAAACGTCGGGGTAATGAAAACCCTAGAACCAAAAATAATAAAAGAATGCCGACTAGGCACAAAAGTAATCAGCTACAGTTTTCTACTCCCAAACAAAAAACCCGACAAAGTAATCGAAGTAAGCGGGATTGGTGAGAAGGTTTATTTCTACACAATTTAATAGATTATTTTCAATTCTTGATTCTTAATTTTTAAAAACTAAAAATTAAAATCATGGTGGCCATAGTTCAGCGGTTAGAACATCGGGTTGTGGATTTCATTTGTATATTTACATTTTATTTCGCTAATAATATGATGTCATTATGCCTATAGTAATTTGTAAAAATTGCAAAAAAGAGTTTTACGCGAAACCTTCACATTTAGCCAGGGGCTGGAGTAAATGTTGTTCAGTGGAATGTCGAACTGTAATTCAAAAAAAAGGAAAATTCGAACACTGCGAAGTATGCGGGAAAGAAATCTGGAAAATGCCAAAAGAATTAAAAAATTCAAAAAGTGGAAAGTTTTTTTGTAATAAATCCTGTCAATCTAAATGGAGAAACACAATATATTCCGGACCAAAACATAAATTATGGAAAGGAGGATTAAATGTCTATAGAGATATACTTAAAAAAAGCGGACAAAAACAAATATGCGCAAAATGTGGCATTCAAGATAAAAGAATTTTATTAGTTCATCATAAAGATGTTAATAGAAAAAACAACGATATTGAAAATTTGGTTTGGCTATGCTGGAATTGCCATCATCTTGTACATATACACAATATTAAAATTTAAATTATTATGGTGAGGTTGGTGAAACGGTTATCACATGAGCTTGTGGCGCTCCTGTTACGGGTTCGATTCCCGTACCTCACCCCAAACGGTATCTAATATAACCGAGTTTGGTTGATTGGATATCATTGCAGGAATCTCGGCAATTTGTCGGGATTTTTGCGTTTTAGGGGCAATCTTGGATTTTGATTTGCCGGCTATGAATGGTGTAAATTCTACGGCCAAGTCGGTTATTATTCTCGGACCGGTAATTTCTTTGTATTTCTTGGTAAAGACCATGTCCTCGGCTTGCATCAGCCCCCTTATGATCGGTGACGGTATTACGGTTTGGATTTTTTTGTTGGCTACTTCAAATCTCTCCCAGTAAAGGCCAAGGAATAGTCTTTTCATTTCATCCGGTGATTTGGTATAGGCTTCGTAAGCATTGCGGACGAATAAGAGCATATCTTGCAGTTCATCGATTCTCATATTGAGTTTTTTATCTTGGGCATACAATTCGTCTTGCAATAGCTCGAGCTGTTCTTTGATTTTAACTTTTACTCTGGAGAAGTCGTCATCAGTGATTAATCCGGCAAAAAGTTTTTCCTCGGCTGTATCCCGTTTCTTTTCAAACATCATCTTTTGAGTATTCAGGGCTTTCTTATCTTTATTAATCACTTCTTTGCGACCGCTGTAAATCTTTTCAATCTTGGTCACCAGTCTGTCGGTAAAATTGGGAGTGAATTCTATGTACTTGAACAAGTTGGCAACTTGCTGTTCTATATCCCAAACTTCCACATACTTATCTTGGCATTTAATCTGATCGCCAGATCGGTTGCAATGGTAATAAGATTTGTTTTTCTTAGGATGATGTTCGGCGGTGTATCTTTGACCGCAGTTGGCACAAAAGGTCAGGCCTCGCAGAATGAAATTGAATTTTTGCCGTCGACAGGCATATCTATTGTGTTCGGCCATAACTAGTTGGACTCGTTCCCATAAATCTTTATCTATAAGCGGTTTATGTTTTCCGGTGTTAACTAATCCTCGCCACCTCATCTCGCCGTAGTAAAAAGGATTTTTTAATATCTCAATCATCTTGCTGTGAGCGAGCCGTTTATCGGCGTGAGTTCTAAAACCTTTTTTGTATAAAGCATCGCGAACTTCAAAGACCGAATAATCTCCGGTCACATACATTTTAAAGGCTTCTTGAATAAGTGGGGCTCGTTCCTCGTCTACGATAATAATTCTCTTTTTCTCATCGTCTGGTTCGCCAGCATTTAAATATCCGACAGCCACACCGGTCGGCCACCAACCCTCCCAGAATTTCTGCTCAAGACTTTTTAGAGTTTTTCTGGAAGTGATTTGGGATTGGAGTTGGTTCACACCGGCAATCACCAAGTCCATAAAGTTTCCCTCGGGGCTATCGGTAATGCCCGGCTGGGAGACAGAAAAAAGTTCAACATCATGCTTTTTCATAATCGCCTTGATCTGCATGTGATCAAGAGCGTTTCTGGCAAGTCGGTCAGTGTCTTGAATAAATACTGCTCTGATTGTTTTGTCGTCTTGGATTTTAAGTAGCATGTCTTGCAGTCCGGGGCGGTTCATGTTGGTGGCTGATCGTCCGGGGTCTTCAAAAACACCGTCATCTATCAGTTTGAATTTGTTACTTTCCTCGATCGCTCGTTTGCAGAGCTTGAGCTGGGTCGCAAGGGAGTGGTGGCCGTCCTCGGCCTGTTCCTCGGTTGAGACTCGGCAGTAAATTAATGCATGTTCCATATTATTTTCATTTTAATTTTGGCTAATAATTTTAGATGTAGCTTCAAACACAACATACGCTATTTTTGGCAACAAGCTAAGCGTTAGTTGCCCACAGTCTTTTTATTCTTGTATTTCTCTAAAATTTCCTCTATTTGACGACTACTTCTTTTATATTCCTCATCATTGAGATCATCGTCTCTGCCTCCAGCCGGACCTCGGACAAAATCAAGAATGGTTTTGGCCGCTCGGAATTTCATGGCGTCGCTTTTAGCACCCATGAGACTAACCAACATTTTGGATGCGACTTCGGCATGCTTCATGAGGACGGTATCGGTCTCTTTGTCACGAACTTTATTTCTTTCTTTTTCATATCGTTCGTATTCGTCTTTGAGTAAACCGTCTGACCGAAACCATCTCTTTACGGTAACGTGAGAGACTTTTAGCAGTTGGGCAATCTCTGAATAAGTGAAATCACTATATTTTAAGCGGATTGCGTTCTGATATTTTTCGTTTTTTATATCTACATTTTTTGCCATTTGGGTATCATTTAGTATCTTTTAAAGGGTTAATAATTTATTGAAATACGCACCTTTGTGCCGAATTTTCTCGTTTGGTTGATCCATTACAGACCGGTAGGCCTCCTCAATTCTTGCCAGTCCGTATCTTTTCAAAGCCGAAAGAATAAAGGTCATATCTTTTTCTCCCAGCTCTTGGGCAATCTCCCAACATTTCTGTTCCTCATAAGACTTGGGAGTATATTCTCTTACGGGTCGACCACGATTCGATCGGTTGTTTTTATTTTCTTTCTCGTTGTCGTTCTTGGAACTTCTGCCGAGCGAGCTTTCCGAACCGAAAGAAAACCTATCTACTAAAGCGTTTTTATCGCTTTTCAACTTCTGCTGAACGTCGCTAACTTCTGTCGGCACTTCTGCTGGTGAATGCTCTGTAATATTATCCTCACTTCTGCAGAACTTCTGTTTCTGGCGTACTTCAATGTTGACAAAACCACCATTTGATAAGGGATAACTGGCGATATCAACATGGAACGAACTTCTGCGACCTTGCTGTACGGGAAACCACATCCACTTCTTCCGCTTAGGGTTCAGCATCAACCGGTTGATGTGATTCTTGGAATACTTTTCTTTGAAGTCCTTGGAAAGTCCGGCATAGCTTACTTGAGCTCGGCCGATCCGGGGATTGGCATTGATCCACAGCCAGACGAGGATTGAGTATTCCTCGAAACTCAAATAGCCGTCCACGAGGGCGGTCTTGATGCTTCGGGGAAGCTTTACGTAATCATTGTTATCTATTTCGAATGGCAAATTTTCCATATTTCATATTCAATTATTTTCAACTGATAGCGTCGTTATACATCAGTGATTTCAACTCTTTGATCGCCAAGACAAATTCCTTGGCGTTCACGTCGGTATAGCCTAAAAAATAACCCTCCACGAATTGGGGTCGTCCTGGTTGGTCAACAAAGACAAAACGAAACCGGCGAGCATCGGTTTTATTTATGCCAACAAGTTGATATTTGTAGGCGAGCAAAAAAGCGGCCACATAGAAGTCGCTGGTAGTAAAATTATTGTCCGGTGTTTGGTTTTTCATATTCATTTTGATTATTAGTTTGTTTCTCTTTTTCTTTTTGCTCGTAGCGATAATCTAAAAGCCGGACAATCAGATCGGCTAATCTGTCCATAAAAATTTCCTCCATTTGAACTGGGGTGAGAGGCGGTATTTTCTTTGTGATTATTGGCTTCGGCATATTGTTTGCCGGCCCGCAAATAAAAAAGCAGACCGTTTTCTTTCAGTCTGCTCTTTGCTGTCCGAATCAGGACGGACTCCACCTTATTCGGTTTTGTAATCAATAAATATGCGTCTAACTTTCCATTTCAAAAACTTGTCTATTCCCAAATCACGCTTGATTTTCTTGTTGACTGCTCGCATAGCGTCATAGACACTGTCCTTGCTATCCTTTGCCCAGTCCATTAAATCCAAAAAGTCTATTTCTTTGACCAGTGTGCCAAACGGGACTGCGAAAATAGTTTTGCATAGGAAGTATTGGTTAGTATTAATCGGAATAGGGCAGGTTTTTCCTCCCATACTTATCACTCCGGTTTGTTCATTAAATCTGATCTTGTTGTCTATCGGACCGGTTTCTTTTGGCTTGTTCTTTTTATTTTCAATTTTGTTAAAAAACTCAATTATTCCGGATCGGCTTGGTTTAGTAATTATAAAATCGCCGTCCTTCCAGATAAAACTTTTTATCAGCTTGTTTTTCTTTAACTCCCCGAGCAGTGTCTTTTGTCTGTCTATCTCAAATCCGGGGAAGTATGACGACAGAAACACTTTTTTCGGAGTTTTTGTTTGATGATCTAAAAGATCAATCAAGGCTTTAAGAAAAGCCAATTTTTCATATTCATTTTCCATATTTTTGCTTATGCCCCGAGAAACAAAAGAGCTCGTAACCGATACCACAAAAAGTGATAGCGATTACGAGCCCTTGAGCACGGAATACCGTTCAGGTTGCCCCTTGAGGCAAAAATTATTTATTTGTTGATTTTATTATAGCACCGTTAAAAATTTCTCGGAAGTGTGCAAAAAGTCCCGATTTTGCACAGTACAGTGATCTAACTGGTCAAAATAGCTTTTTCAAATCTGAACTGGAAGTTACCTTTAAGGTTACTTCCAGTCCACTTCTCACTTTTGAGACACTATTGTCCTATTGCTGAAATACGGAAAATATAGTCAACACCCATTTAGTAAATGGCTATAAAAAGCCTCTATTTTAGGGGATAAACAGGCACTTGACTTTACTATATCACTAGAGTAATATAGTAAGTGATGTTACTATATCATTTTAAAAGTATATAAAATATATGGAAGAAACGCTTAAATATGTACAAAATCAGCTCGTCCAAGCCCCTTTTCGGCTACAGTCCTATGTGCAAGATGAGCAAGGTAAAAAGTATCCTCAAAGAAATATTTATATTAAAGTTGATAAATATTTGAGGGATTTTTTGCATAATCCGGAAGCTCGAGATCGTTGGATAATTATTCCCGGTCTGCGTGGTGTTGGCAAGACTACAATTCTTGCTCAGTTGTTTCTTAATCATTACCAAGAGGTTGGTCAACAGCGAATGCTTTATATTTCGCTTGATGAAGTGGTAAATGTTCTCGGCTCATCTCTTAAGGATGTGCTATCTGCTTATGAAAAAATAATCGGTGAGAGTTTTGAAAAACTGACCAAGCCGTTATTTATTTTTATTGACGAAGCACAATATGACCCAAAGTGGGCATCTGTGTTGAAGACTGTTTATGACAGATCAAACAAGGTTTTTGTGGCTTGCAGTGGTTCCTCTGCTGTTTCTTTACAAACAAATCCGGATGTTATTCGCCGAGCAATTTTTGAGAAATTATTTCCAACAAGTTTTTGCGAATTCTTGATGATCAAAGATGGTAAATACCCGGTCACTGGATTAAAGAAAAATATCAAAGATGCTTTATTTGCATCAGAATCAGCAAAAGAAGCATACGATAAATTAAAAAGTTTTGAACAATCGGTGCTTAGTTTTTGGTCGCAGGTAGATCGCCATTACATTGATGAGTACTTAAAAATTGGTACGCTCCCATTCGCAATTAGGATTAAGGACGAAGCTCGTGTCTATCAAACTATAACTTTGTTGCTCGATAAGGTTATCAATCAAGATGTACAAAGCCTTGGTCGCTTTGATCAAAAAACCATTGGTTATATTAAAAGAGTTTTATTTCTGCTAGCCGAGTCTGAAGTTTTGAGCGTGCAAAATTTAGCAAAAACTCTTGAAACCAGCGTTAATACTATTTCCAGTATTCTCGAAGTGTTAGAGCACGCTGAATTGTTAATAAGGGTTATGCCATATGGTTCTAATACAAAAAAAGTAAGAAAGCCGTCAAAATATCAGTTTATGTCGTCAGCTATGCGATCAGCTTTTTTGTCGGTTGCCGGCAATCCGCAGATATTTGCTCAACAAAAGGGTAGATTAATGGAAGATATTGTTGCCATGACTTTATATCGTGAGTTTGTAGCCAGCAGTCGAGGTGCCTTGAACCACGATAGTTCAAAGGGTGGTGCCGATTTTATTCTAACTATTGCAGAAAAGAATATAATCCCAATTGAAGTAGGTATGGGCGAAAAGCTGGGCACCCAAGTTAGGAGTACTATGAAAAAAGTGGGCTCCGCCAAATACGGTGTAGTAGTTTGCCGAAACTCTCTTACTCTCTTAGAAGATGCCAATGTTATTAAGGTACCGTTAGATTACTTCTTATTGATCTAATTTTTTTAAATATGGAAATCGCCAACAAACCCCAAAAGCAAACTTTCATCAAATGCAAAAAATGCGGTGATGAGATTTTTGGTGATACCAAGAAAAAAATGACTTACTGCCAATGTAAGTCTATCGCCGTTGATGGTTGTGATGACTATGTCCGGGTAAACGGTGATAAAGAAAATTATGAAATAATTGATAAATAATATATGCCAAAGGAAATCGCCAAAAATAAAAAATCAAACGGTGCGAATGTCGGCTTTGAAGAGACGCTCTGGTCACTGGCCGACAAGATGCGAAATAACATGGACCCGGCCGAATACAAGCACGTGGTTCTCGGTTTGATTTTTCTCAAATATATTTCTGACTCATTCGAGGAAGTCTACAAATCCATCAAGGCTGACGCTGATTATTATGAAGGTCAAGAAGAAGATAAAGACGCCTATATCTCTGAAGGTGTGTTTTGGGTGCCAGCAATTGCTCGCTGGGAATATCTAAAAGCCAACGCCAAGAAACCAGAGATCGGCAAGCTTTTGGACGACGCTATGATTGCTATTGAAAAGGACAATCCAAGTCTCAAAGGTGTGTTAGCCAAAAATTACGGTCGTCCTGATCTTGATAAAGTCCGCCTCGGTGAACTTATTGATCTTATGAGTTCTATCGGTCTTGGTGATAAAGCCAGCCGAAGCAAAGATGTGCTCGGCCGTGTCTATGAATATTTCCTTGGTAGATTTGCTGGTGCTGAAGGTAAGGGTGGAGGTGAGTTCTTTACTCCCCAGTCAGTGGTCAAGCTTCTTGTGGAAATGCTCGAGCCGTATAAGGGTCGTATTTATGACCCGTGTTGCGGATCGGGTGGCATGTTTGTGCAAAGCGAGAAATTCGTGGAAGCACATGGCGGTCAAACTCACGATCTTGCCATTTATGGACAAGAGTCAAACCCTACCACTTGGAGGCTTTGCAAAATGAACCTTGCTATTCGCGGTATTGACGGCAATCTTGGATCGCAGAATGCCGATACTTTTCATAACGATCTACACAAAGATTTAAAAGCAGATTTTATTCTTGCCAATCCGCCATTCAATATCAGCGATTGGGGTGGTGAACGGCTCAAAGACGATGTCCGCTGGAAGTACGGTGTGCCACCGGCTAGTAATGCCAACTACGGCTGGATTCAGCACATGATTCATCATCTGGCCCCCACCGGCATCGCAGGTTTTGTTTTGGCCAATGGCTCGCTTTCAACGAACACCTCCGGCGAGGGAGACATCAGACAAAGCTTGATCACGAATGGTTTGGTTGATTGCATTGTCGCTCTCCCAAGCCAACTGTTTTATACGACGCAGATTCCAGCGTGTCTTTGGTTTGTCTCTCGTGATCGTTACGATCATAAATTCCGCAATCGACACGACGAGATTCTTTTTATTGATGCTCGTAAAATGGGAACGATGGTTACTCGCAAGAACCGTGAGCTTACAGACGAAGATTTGAAAAAGATTACCGGTGTTTATCACGCTTGGCGAACAATCAACGGTAAATACGAAGACGTTAAAGGTTTTTGCAAAGCGGCCAAAATAACAGAGGTTGAAAAGAATGGATTTGTTCTTACCCCCGGACGTTACGTCGGCTCGGATTATGTCGAGGAAGACGACGGAACTTTTGAAGATAAGATGACCAAAGTCACCGCCGAACTTGGAGATCAGTTTAAGCAGTCTAAAGAGCTCGAGGATAGAATAAAGAAAAACCTGAAGAGTGTTGGGTTTGAAATAAAATAACTATGAAATTTCTTGAAAGCTTAAAAATAGATACTTGGTGGAAAATAATCCTATTACTTGGCGTAGGTGCTATTTTTATGTCTTTCACTGTGAAGATTGATTTTATCCAAAACAAACATCTATGTGGTCTTGGAATAGGAATGCTACTAATTGGCATATCTTATTGGATTGCTGAACAAAAATTTTCAACTATTAAACCACCGAATGTTTATACCGGCCCCACGGCATTGATCTCATGGAAAGAAATACATCACAATCCAATAACAGCAATTCTGCTCTCGCTTGGCTTTATCTTTATCGGGTTATTTGGATTTCTTATTGTAAAAAATTTGATTTAAGTTATGAAAACGGAAATCGCCACAAAATATAAAGAGACAGAGATCGGAACTATTCCAGAGGAATGGATCAGTTTGGAGTTATATAAATTTGCCGAGCTTGTTAAGGATGCCTATTTACCTAGTGCTGACGAAGAGCTTTCTTATATAGGGTTGGAACATATAAACCAACAAGCTCTTTCTCTTAATTCTGTTGGTAAATCATCTGATGTAACAAGTAATAAATTCCGTTTTAAAGACGGAGATATTTTGTTTGGAAAATTAAGGCCATATTTTAGAAAGGTATACAGGCCTAAATTTTCAGGCATATGCTCAACAGACATTTGGGTGGCTCGATCAAAGACCGGTTTTGATCAGGATTGGTTATTTTGGTTATTCGCCAGTGAAGATTTTATTAAATCTGCTAGCGGAGGGAGCAGTGGTACTCGTATGCCTCGAGCTGATTGGGATCATTTAAAGGACACTGCATGGCCAGTTCCCAAATTGTCAGAACAAAAACAAATTGCTGAGGTTCTTTCATCTCTTGATGACAAAATAGAACTCAATCGTAAAATCAATAAAAATCTTGAAATATTGGCAAACTCACTATTCAAAAAATGGTTTATTGATATTGGCGATGAATTACCCAAGGGATGGAGAATGGGTACATTCGGTGAGGCGATAATAAATTTTGACTCAAAGCGTATTCCTCTATCAAGTCGAGAACGTGAGAAAAAGCAGGGTTGTTATCCTTACTACGGTGCTACTTCGATTATGGATTATGTGGATGATTTTATTTTTGACGGGACATATGTATTACTTGGCGAAGATGGTTCGGTTGCTAAAGAAGACGGAACGCCATTTGTTCAATATGTTCAAGGTAAAATATGGGTCAACAATCATGCTCATGTTTTGCAGGGTAAAAACGGATTTTCGACAGAATATATAAAAGTGTTCCTGGATCAAGTAGATATTATGCCGTTTGTTACTGGTGCTGTTCAGCCAAAAATCAATCAGGCCAACATGAATAGTATCCCGATGATTATTCCTGACAAAAAAACACTAGATAAATTTAATGAAATTTTGACTGCATTTTTTGGAATGATTCTCGAAAATGAGAGCCAGACAAAAAACCTCGAGCAGGTTCGGGATTCTTTATTACCTCGACTGATGAGCGGGAAAATTAGAGTAAATTAATTTTTATGAAAATTAAAAAGATACAATTCAAAAATGGCTACAAAAGATTTAAAGATCTTACTATTGATCTTGGAGAAACACCTTCAAAAATAATTGCCTTGGTTGGACCGAATGGCTGTGGCAAAAGCAGTGTATTTGATGGGATGCTCTATTTAAATAACGCACACGAAGCCGTTGGTCAATTTGGGCAAAAGGACTTCAAGTTTCATTCAATGGAGGGTGTTGCAAACTATAATCACCAAAATATTGAAATCACTTTTGATAGTGGTAATTTTTCTACAACAAGATCGGCTAAGCAAGCAACGGGAAAACAAAATACAATCTTTAATTACCGAAATCCATATCGCTACAATTCAAATCTTAATGTAACTAGTTTGCAGAGAATTCCCGATATAAAGATGAATAATATTGGTGCTAGTTCCTCGATTGATCTCGATGATAAAATGACCAATAACTATCAAAGGTTGTATATCTATATCACCGATTACAGAAAATCTAACGATCTTACGGATAAGCAAGCAAAAACTCAAATTATAGGTGAGTTAAACGAAATATTAAAAAAATGTCTTGGTTTAGAGATATCAGATGAGGGTGACATTCTATCTGGCAAGGGTTCTTTATATTTTAAGAAACCAAGCCAGCCGAAAGAGTTTGAATTTAATGTTTTATCGTCCGGCGAGAAGGAGGTTGTGGATATTCTATTGGATTTGTATCTCAAACGTAAAGAATTTGATGACACTGTATATATCATTGATGAGCCAGAATTACATTTAAACACTGGCATCCAGAAAAATTTACTTATTGAAATTGAAAAAATTATACCAGATAATTGCCAACTTTGGGTCGCAACTCACAGTATAGGATTTCTGACTGCCTTGAAAGAAAACTTGAATGATAAATGTTCCGTGATAGCGTTTGACGGTGATTACGCATCTGAACCAAAAACTTTAACACCTATTGTTAAGAGTAGAAATAATTGGCAAAAAATTTTTCAAACAGCGTTAGAAGATTTAACTGGTTTAGTAGCCCCCAAAAAGATTATCTATTGTGAGGGTAAAAAAGAAGCTAGTGGTAATGGTGCAGAGGCCGGAATAGATGCTCAGGTTTACAATAAAATCTTTGAAGAAAGTGAACCGGATACTCTTTTTATATCAAGTGGTGGAAACACAGAACCTGATAAATACTCCGCTATTGCTCTTAAGGTTCTTAATAAGGCGTTTAAGGATGTCGAGCTTTGTCTACTTAAAGATAAAGATATCAATGCCGATGGAACATCAACTACAGATCAACAAAGAGAAGATTTTGTTGCCGCAAATCCAACAATGAATAGAATGTTGAAAAGAAAAGAAATTGAGAATTATCTATTTGATTTTGAAATTGTGTCAAAACAATATCCTGCTGTGACCAGCGAACAATATACTACAAAAATTACAGATATTCAGAATGGAGATGTTAAGAGTGCTACAGGAGAATTAATGTCTTTGTGCGGTATAACTACCGGCATTAATCAAAATGATTTTAAGTTATTACTATCAAAGCAGATTGTCCCAGCAACAACGGTTTATAAGGAATTACTTGATTGTATTTTTAATAAAACAATATGAAGCACTACAAATACATTGAATCAGATTTAGAAGAAGCAATCCTTGAATGGTTTGAGGAAGACCTTGGATATTCCGTTGCCTTTGGACCGGATATTGCTTTTGATGGTGAACATCCAGAACGCCAATCGTACAAGGATGTCGTTTTGGTTGATCGTTTGCGTAGTGCTGTCGCTCAAATAAATTCCAATATTCCTAGAGACGCTCAAGAGGAAGCAATCAAAAAAGCGGTTAATGTCGCTTACTCCAACCCTAACCTTTTAACTGCCAATCAAGCCTTTCATAAAATGCTGACTGAAGGCACCGATGTTGAATATGCTCGAGAGGATGGCACGATCGCTGGTGACAAGGTGTACCTTTTTGATGTTAAGAATTTGAATAATAACGACTGGTTGGCAGTCAATCAATTCACTGTCGTTGAGAATAATCATAATCGCCGACCAGATGTGATGATTTTTGTGAACGGTTTGCCGATTGCTATTTTTGAGTTAAAGAACCCGGCCGATGCCAACGCCACACTTAAAAGTGCATTTAATCAGATCCAAACATATAAAGCCGAGATTCCATCTTTGTTTGCCTATAACGAGATTTGCGTTTTGGCGGATCATGTAAAGAGTGCCGTTGTTGGCACGATCTCGGCTGATATGGATCGCTTTGTTGGTTGGAAAAGTGTTGATGGCAAAAAGATTGTTAAAACTAACGACTTGGAAATTCTGATCAAGGGAGTTTTCGCTAAAGAGCGACTGCTGGATATCGTCAAAAACTTTATTGTCTTTGAGAGCGAAAAGGATTCTAAAAATAATGTCAGCAAGACAATCAAAAAGCTGTCAGCATATCACCAATATTTTGCAGTTAATAAAGCCGTTGAAAAAACAGCCGAAGCGTCATCTGCCAATGGTGATAGACGTGCCGGCGTTGTTTGGCACACGCAAGGTTCTGGCAAATCTTTGTCTATGGTTTTCTATGCTGGCAAAATCATTCAGGCTTTGGATAATCCAACTCTAGTTTTACTTACTGATCGCAATGACTTGGATGGCCAATTGTTTGGGGTATTCTCTCATTGCAGTGATTTGATCCGACAGACTCCCAAGCAAGCTCAAGATAGGTCTGATCTCAAAAAGCTTCTTTCGGTCGCTTCCGGTGGTGTGGTATTTACCACTATTCAAAAGTTTATGCCAGAGATTAAGGGCGACAAACATCCACTTCTTTCGGACCGTAAAAATATTATCGTGATTGCCGATGAGGCTCATCGTAGCCAATATGATTTTATAGACGGTTTTGCTCGCCATATGCACGATGCCTTGCCCAACGCTTCGTTTATTGGCTTTACTGGTACGCCAATTGAGTTGTCAGACAAAAATACCCGAGCAGTTTTCGGTGAATATATTGATGTGTATGATATTACTCGAGCCGTAGAGGATAAAGCGACCGTGCCGATTTATTATGAAGCCCGACTGGCCAAGATCGATTTGCTCAAAGAAATAACACCAAAGATTGATGCCGAATTTGAAGAATTGACTGAGGGCGAAGAAGTGGAGAAGAAAGAGAAACTCAAGAGTAAGTGGGCTCGCCTTGAGGCTATGATCGGTTCGGAGAAAAGAGTTGCTTTGATTGCCAAAGATGTTGTTGAACATTTTGAGGCTCGCCTTGGCGTTATGGACGGCAAAGGTATGTTTGTATCTATGAGTCGCAGAATTGCCGTTGAACTTTATGACGAGATAATAAAATTACGACCACAGTGGCATAGCGATGATATTAAAAAAGGTTTTATAAAAGTGGTGATGACTGGATCGGCTGGCGACCCAGCAAATTATCAGAAGCATATTCATACCAAAGAAGAACGAGATTTGTTGGCTGATCGTATGAAAGATCCAAAGGACGAACTCAAACTCGTTATTGTTCGTGATATGTGGCTAACCGGCTTTGACGCTCCGTCAATGCACACGATGTATATTGATAAGCCGATGCAAGGTCACGGATTGATGCAGGCAATCGCTCGTGTGAACAGAGTTTATAAAGATAAACCGGGCGGACTTATTGTTGACTATCTTGGCATCGCACCGTCGCTCAAGGAAGCTCTTTCTTATTACACACAAGAAGGTAAAGAAGCACCGACCGTTAAGCAAGAGGATGCGATTAGTATCATGCTTGAAAAATATGAGACGGTTAAGGCGATGTATCATGGCTTTGATTATTCTGGATATTTTTCTGACAAAGCTCGAGATAAGGCAGAAATTGCCGGCAAGGCCATGGATCATATTTTGGGAATGGAAAACGGCAAGAAACGATATTTGCAGAGCGTTGCTGAATTGTCGCAGGCCTTTGCTCTGTCGGTGCCAAGCAGTGAGGCCTTACATATTCGTGACGAAGTAGCCTTTTTCCAAACTGTCCGGGCTTTCATCGCTAAATTTGAACAGACTGGTGGTCTTGGTGGACCGACAATGGAAGATTACGATCAAGCTATCCGGCAGATTGTTTCCGACGCTGTGACTTCGGATAAGGTTATAAATATTTTTGACGCAGCTGGATTGAAAAATCCGAATGTTGCTGTCTTGTCTGATGAATTCTTGCAGGAAGTTCAGGGCTTGGAACGCAAGAATGTGGCTTTGGAAGTTTTGAAACGTCTTTTGAATGACGAGATTCGTACGATGGAAAAGAAGTTTTTGGTTAAGTCACGATCGTTCGCCAAGATGCTTGAGGAGACAATCAAGAAATATCAAAACCAGACAATTGAGGCCGCTCAAGTTATTGCTGAATTAGTTGAGTTGGCAAAAAAGATTCGCGAGGAAAAGAATCGCGGAGGAAATCTTAATCTCACTGAAGACGAAGTAGCATTTTACGATGCTCTTTGTGCTAATGATAGTGCGATTATGGAACTTGGCGATGATATTTTAAAAAAGATTGCTCAAGAGCTGGTGGTTATGCTTCGCAAAAATACTTCTATTGATTGGACGCTCAAACAAAGCGTACAGGCCAAGCTTCGCGTCTTGGTTAAGAAGTTATTAAACAAATATAAATATCCCCCAGACAAGCAGGAATTGGCAACCAAAACAGTATTGGAACAAGCCGAGGTTTTGTGTAAGGACTGGAGCGGAGAAAAATAGCCCAAAATTTGATAAAATTATAATAGAAATAATATGAGCACTCACAATTCAAAATGGAACAAAAAAGACATAGCGATTAAAGATCTCTCACTCTGGGACGAGAATGCTCGTTTTTCTGATCAGTATTTTGGTCTTACGGAGGAAGATTTATTAAAACACTTTATAACTGGTAAATTTCAGGTTTTAAAATTGGCCAGCGAAATGGAAAAGGATGCTGATCTTCCTCAGTTGGAGAAAATCGTTGTCTGGCGTTTTAATGATCGCAATATTGTTCTTGAAGGTAACAGAAGAGTCGCCGCATATAAATTGTTAGCAGACCCCAAACTGGCTGGCACTCAAGAAACAAAATTTTCAAAAATCAAATCAAAAATCAATCTTTCAGGGGATTTTGAATTAGAGTGCCTCGTAACCGAGGACTTGGAAGAAGGCTATCGCTTTATTGAAAGAAAACATCTTAATCAAAACAATGAGGTATCGTGGGGCTCTAATGAAATAGCTCATCACAAGGAACGTCGAGGAAAAGCCGGAGAGAAAGAGTTGATAAGGGTTGGAATAACAAAGGTTATTAACAGTCTTACAATAGCAAATGAATTAAAAGAATCAGTACTGGGGCCCGGCTATGTGACAACTTTCTGGAGATTGATCGGGCAAACACCGGCTCAAGAATTTTTTGGTTTTTCTTTTGACGGAAATAAAAAATTGAAAATTAAAGATACTGATTTTGAAAAAAAGTTAAAAGTGGTTGTTTGGGATGTGTTAAAAAATGGCCAGTATAATGGCAAATTATTTTCTCGTTTGAATAACAAAGAAATACTTGATTATTTAAAAAGTATTTCTGATAAAGACTTCGATCGGGCATCGACCGAAATAACAGAGGCCGAAAGCAAGAAACAAACAGATCTTTTTGGAAAAGTAGGAATAGCCACTGATTATAAATTAAAAATCGCTCGCAAAACACCGGTCACTAAAACAGCCGATGAGCTTTTTGGACGAACCCTTTCTTTACAGCAAGGTAAGGTAAATGATTTATACCGTGCTCTGGTGGATATTGATAAAAAAAGTCAAAACAATGATGCTATATTGCCCTTTCTTGGAATGGCACTTCGATTATTGGTTGAAATTGCGGCTCGTGTCCATTACGAGAATCGAGGCGATGGCAAAAAAGCTAAACAAGATCAAGTTTGTGAGGATTTTCTCAAAGAAGCGAAAAAGCAATTAACTCAACAGGACAAAAATGGCGTATCGCTTACCAATGAATGGCTTTCAGACCAACGTAATTTAGGTGTTATTTTAGATAAATATGCTCATGGAAACATAGTTTGCAAACGCTCCGATATTTTAAAAGATTCTTTTATTGTCGCCGACATATTAGATTTTTATTTTGGCAAAAAAAATTAATATGCAAAAAATACCACAAAAAAGAAACCAACGATTACACTGTAGCCCATTAAGATACCCTGGTGGAAAGACTTTTCTATTTCCATTTTTTGATAGCATGATAAAGGATAATCATTTGGAAAAGGTTACTTACATTGAACCGTTCGCAGGTGGTGCTGGTGCGGCCTTGGCATTGTTAATGTCTGGCAAAGTTGAACGAATAGTAATCAATGATCTGGATAAAACTGTTTATTCTTTTTGGAACTCATCTATTTTTCATTCTGCAAGGTTTATTAGAAAAATAGAATCTACTCCAGTGACAATTGCTGAATGGAAAAAACAAAAAGAAATTTATAGTAATCCGAAAGCGAGTGAATTTAATCTCGGTTTTGCCACTTTTTTTCTTAATCGAACAAATACTTCCGGTATTTTGGACGGAGGAGTGATTGGTGGGATAGAACAAAAAGGTAAATATAAAGTTGATGCAAGGTTTAACAAGAAAGCCCTTATTGAAAGAATTAAAAAAATATCAGCATACAAAGATAAAATATCGGTCTTTAATGAAGATGGGCTTAAGCTTATCAATAAATATTTAAGCAAAAAGAACGTTTTTATTTATCTTGACCCTCCATATTTTGAAAAGGGTGCTTCTCTTTATCTTAACCACTACCGAGAAGATAACCATGAAGCTTTAGCAAAAAAATTAAACCAGAATCCAGACGCTTTCTGGCTTTTAACCTATGATAATAAAAAAGAAATTAAATCTCTTTATCCAAATCGTAGAATTGTAAATTTTTCTTTGAATTACAATGCTTATAAATCACGAAAAGGTAAAGAGTTGATGATTTTTTCCGATGCATTCGCAAAATAATTTTATGGAAATAGAATCAAAACAACAAATTTTAGAACGTCGAAATGAGATCGAACAGGAACTGGTGGACATGCTCAAAGAAACCGAGAGTGATTTTACTCTGGATCATATCCGAGACGTTATTTTCCACGAAGAGAATAATGACGACATGATGAAAGTCGTGGCCATGTTTGATCGTGGCGGAGACGCTTCGGAATTAAGCAATGTTCTTGAATTGGTAACTGATGCTTGGAACTATTTTCCACACAAAGTCCTTGGCGGAATCTCCCCGGCCGAAGTATTGTTAAAGCACAAAGATAAAAGCTTATGATTAAAGAATACATAAAATACTTGAAAGACAATCCGCAGGGATATTGGTTTAAAGCCAAGCTTTACGGCTGGGGTTGGACGCCAGCGAAATGGCAGGGATGGTGCGTCATCTTTCTCTATATCGTACTCATCCTAGTCCTCGTGCTCGTCAGAGAAAAGGACATTCCGGGAAATCCTGATTCGGGAAGCAATATCCTGACGTTCGCACTACCTATCATTGTCTTGACCATCCTTCTGGTTGTTGTCGCCTATAAGAAAGGAGAAAAACCGCGTTGGCAATGGGGACTTTCAGACAAATATAAAATTAAACGCTAAAATATGAATATGGAAAAATATAAATTTACCAGCCTTGCGATATTTATAATCTTTTTTGGAACAGCGCTTTTCAATGCGTTTCAAAAACAGAATTGGGTAGAGGTGGCACTCTTTTTAGCCTTGGGGATATTGTCGCTTTGGGCCGATTCTAAAAGGAAATAAATATGAAAATAAACAATACATTTAAACTCATTATCGCTATCGTAGTCTCCGAGCTTGCTGGTATCATCGGCTCGGTGTTTACGACACAGTCTATTTCCGGCTGGTATGCAGATATAGTCAAACCAGCTCTTAATCCTCCGGCATGGGTCTTTGGACCGGTCTGGACAACACTGTTTGTCCTGATGGGTATTTCAGCGTTCTTGATCTGGAAGAAAGGTTTGGATCGCAAGGATGTAAAAATAGCCCTCGGCATTTTCATCGGACAGTTGGTTTTAAATACACTTTGGTCAATTATCTTTTTCGGCCTGCACAGCCCGGGCGGAGCTCTTTTTGAGATGATTTTTCTTTGGTTCGCCATTGTTGCCACTATTATTGCTTTTGCGAAAATCTCTCGTCCGGCCATGTGGCTTCTTTTGCCATACATCCTTTGGGTAAGTTTTGCCGGTTATCTTAATTATTCAATTTGGCATCTCAACAGTTCGGCAAATTTTGGGCAAATAGCTTGTACGGAAGAGGCCAAGCTTTGCCCAGACGGCTCGTATGTTGGACGCACTGGACCTAGATGTGAATTTGCCCAATGCCCGGGTGAAGCAAATAATGATCTATGGAAACTTAGTGCTGACGGTCAAACTGGAATCTCATTTAAGTATCCGGAAAGATTATTAACCGATTATATCTTTACTCAATCTTGGCCTCCGAAGGTTGCTGTATCAAACAATGATCATCAGTTAAATTGTTTAGAAACGCCAGCCGAGAGCAGTCTACCCCAGAGAGTTGCAAAGCGGATGGTCGACAACCGGACATATTGTGTCAAAGCAAATAGCGAGGGTGCGGCCGGTTCTGTTTACACTACTTATGACTACTCCACGATCAAGGATGATGAATTGGTGACAGTAAGTTTTACTCTGGTCTATCCGCAATGCGACAATTACGATAATCCGCAAAAGACGACATGTAAGAATGAGCGAACATCTTTTGACCTTGATTCAACAGTTGATCGTATTGTCCAAACAATCAAAATTGTAAACTAAAGAATCAATGATTTATGACTGATAGTATTAATTCAGCTAAAGACGACGCAATAGAAGAAACTCCGGACGAGGAAGTCGCCGAGCTTATGGAAACCCACGATCTTGATAAGGACACAGCCGAGCGTGTTCAAGAGATTATGGAGGACTTGGGTGTAGACGAGGACGACGCCGTCGAAATCGAAGAAAGTCTTTAATTTTATGATTCCATCAAAAAAGAAAATCGACGAGTTAAAGGAATTGGTCAAAAGAGATTTTGGTGTTGAATGGACGGATCAGGAAGCCTCGGATGAAGCATTTAACTTGCTTAACTTTTACGATGCTCTGGGGAAATTCGCTATGGAGGATATCCAGAAGTATATCGACACCGGCGGCGAACCGAGTTTTGCAGGACCGGACTATGATAAGTGGCTAGCAGAGCAGGCGGAAATCGTTAAAAATATTCAGGCAGATCGGAAGGAAGTCTCTAAATCAAAAAAGCGAAAAGGTTAAGCAAATATGACTCGGTGCAATTTGCTTAATTTTTCCGAAGTTAAGCAAATTGTTCTAGGCTCGCAAATTTCGTCAAACCGGTGGGCTATGGTCGCAGGAGGTGTCAAGGGTCTACCTGGGGTGCAAAGCTCGCCACAAGGGCAGACAAGGGGCAACAATGTTTTATTTTTTGGCTAGTAGGAGGTCGTAGTTGTAAAACTTGGCAACTTTCTTGATGTTATTCATTTTTTCGCGTAAAGTAACCATATATTCTTTATCCTCGAGCACTGTTATAAGACCCGACAGTGCCTGACCCATTCTTACAAAAGCAGTGTTTTTGGACACTGTTTTTGTTTTATATAATTCATGATAAAATAAAATTACAAAATTAACTCTTTAAAACTATGATGTGTATTCCAAAAATAAAATTCAAACTTCCAACGCTTGAAAGAGAAGCAAATATGCTTTATGGTTTTTGTCATCCAAGACCAACTGGCTGGGATTGGAGCGGTAGAGTTTATAAACAACATCCAGAGTTAAAAAAACTAGTAGTTGGCATAAAAAACAAAGATAAGTTTTTTGATCAGTGTAGTAAATATGCAAATAAGTTTATTAAAGAAAATAAAAAAGAACTTAAAGGCGCTGTTGCTGATTTTCAAAAGGAGTGGGATAAATTTGGTGAAAAATATTTAAAAATTTTATCAAAGCATTTTGAAACGAATTACCCAAAAAATAAAAAAATAATCATTGCGTATGTTTCAATAAATCCGATTTGTCCTCGCTTTCTTGACGAGTGGTCATTTAACGTCCAATATAACAGACCGGAATACATGAGAAGAATTGCCACGCATGAGATAATGCATTTCTTGCATTTTAAAAAATGGTTAGAGGTATTTCCAAATACCAAAAGAAAAGAAATGGACTCGCCTTATCTTGTTTGGAAACTGAGCGAAATATTAGCACCCATTATTTCAAATCATCATCCAGAAATACATAAAATGGTTAAAGCATATTCGCCTGGTTATAAAGAATTTCAAGATATTAAAATCGGTGGTAAAAAACTGATTCCTTATTTTGAAAATTTATATAAAAAACATTTAACAAGCAAGAACTCGTTTGAAGATTTTTTAAAGTTATGTTGGGAGCGATCTGAAAGATATGGTGATGTTATAAATAAAACATGAATCAATTAAAAATTTTGGCTCACTATAAAATCCATCAAAAAAGTTTTCCGACTTTATCGAATGCCAACCCACTCGAAGTTAAATTTAACTTTACACAAAACCCGCGAAATAGCGGGTTTTTGTGTTATAAATATGTAATTAGACCTATTGACAATATGTATAAATAGGTATACTATAGGTATAGTAAAGGTATAATTAGACCTATTTAAAAATATGCATTATAAACTTAAAAAACCAAATTTAAATAAAATAAAAAAAGAAGAATTCTCTGAGGCATTGCTTAATAAAAAAAAGGATGAAATTTTTGATTTTGTTAAAAAATCAAATGAACCAGAATATCTTTATTGGGACAAGGTGCAATATAAAAAACCAATGCCGAAAAATATTAAACCAGAAATTTTATGGATGATAATTAAATTTATTCGCGAATCTTCATCGTTATCAACTGATATTAAAGACATAAGCGACAAGAATTTCAAATGGCATAAACTACCAAGTTATGAAGCTTTTTTTCATAACCTTGATCTTAATCTGGGAGGGGAATTAGCGATCACAAAAAAAGAAAGCGATATTAAGAATAAACAAAAATTTATATCAAGAGGAATTATGGAAGAGGCAATTGCATCCTCTCAACTTGAGGGTGCTGTCACAAGCAGGCAGGTTGCAAAAAAAATGATTAAAGAAGGAAGAAAGCCAAGAAATGAATCAGAGCAAATGATAATGAATAATTACCAAACGATGCTTGCATTAGAAGAAAAATACAGAGACAAAAAGATGGGCATGGAGCTGTTATCAGAGCTTCAAGGGATGATTACGAAAAATACAGTGGATGGTGATGGCAAAATTCCCATGTTAAGGACAGCAAAGGACTTAATTTATGTAGCAGATAGATCAAATGGAGAAATTTATCATACAGCACCTGACATATGTTTTGTTAAAAAAGAATTGAAAAATTTTTTTAAATTTGCGAACGATGGACTTGAAGGTGATCATTTTATTCATCCCGTAATCAAGGCAATAATGCTTCATTTTTGGCTTGGATTTCTTCACCCATTCACTGATGGTAATGGTCGTTTAGCTAGACTTTTATTTTATTGGTACTTACTAAAACATGATTATTGGGCATTTGCCTACCTACCTATATCTGCAATTATAAAAAAATCCCCCGTCCAATATAAAATGGCCTATGTATACAGTGAACAAGACGATAATGATTTGACCTACTTTATTGACTATAATATCAAGAAAATCAAACAAGCAATGGTAGATTTTCAAAACTATGTCGAGACACAATCTAAAAACAATAAAGAAATAAATAAGGAAGTAAAAGTTAAATACAAATTCAATGAAAGGCAAATACAGGTTTTACAATATTTTTGTGGTGATCCAGATGAGCGGACCAACATGAAGACGCACATTAATATATTTCAAGTTGCTAAAATGACAGCTATAAAAGACTTAAGGGAACTAGAAGGCAATGGGTTCTTAACCGCGCAAAAAGAAGGCAGAAATGTTTTTTATTATCCAACTGAAAAAATAAATGAATTATTTAAGAAAAAGTAAAATCATATATTCCCTTCAGACTTTCTCTAACATTAGTCATATAATCTCTATATTTTAGAAAATCTTAAATAGCCCATCTTATTCACAAATTCCTTGTAGTCAATAAACTTTAAAAAAAATAGGAAATAATGAAAACCAACATTAGACCAATCATATGAACTATAAAATAAAAAAACTAAAAAAATCGGATTGGAAATTATATAAAGAAATTCGCCTTGAGGCTTTAAAAAATGAACCGAGTGCTTTTGGCAGTTCTTATGACACCGAATTTAAAAGAAGCGATGAAGATTGGCAAAAAAAGTTCAAAGATATTGAATCAAGCAAAAGTAGTAAGTTTTACTACGCAGCTCAAATTGACGAAAAGCTTGTTGCTATAGGTGGCGCCTTTCAAGAAGAAAATAATGAATGGAATATAATTGCAATTTATACAAAGCCAAACAATAGAGGGAAAGGCATCGGAAATAAATTATTATCATCAATAAGAGAAGAGTTAAAAATCAGAAAAACCCTTAAGGCATTTTTAAGGGTTAACGTAGATCAACTTGCCGCCATTTCATTGTATAAAAAATTAGGTTTTACCATTTTGGATACTCATAAAGATCAGTTATTAGGTGATGGAAAATATTATGATGAATACGAGATGGTGTGTGAAATAAAATAATCGATATAATTATTTTCCCGATAGAGTAAATATTATCCAATAAAAATGTTTTCCAATTTTCTCGATTAGCCGACCCAAAAATAAAACTGTCTTTCATGGGACAGTTTTATTATGGATTTACAAAGAGTATTTTTGTACTATTTCAAATTATTATTTTAATACTTTTCCAATCAATCCATCCAATCTCTTATTTTTAAACTTTTTTAAAAAATATTTAATCCTTTTTTTATCAAGCAATATAAGATTCATTTCTTCTATATCAAAATTGGCATAACCATTTAATGACAAATAAGCCAAATCAAAAAAGCTTTTTCCGGTTCGGCAATCAAATAACCATCTTTTAAATTATAACCAAAAAATAAATTTTTCTGAATGTGATGATAATTTAGGACCGTATCGCAAACCTCTTTTGCGGAGGCGCGTTTGGTAGTCGCCAAAGTTAAAGCATATGATTTTTGACTAAGAATATTATATCTTCCCAACACCCATTCAAAAGACAAATAGCATGGTTTATAAATTTCTAATGCTATTTTTTACAAGTCTACTCTTGATTTGTCCAAACAATAATAGCCTTTGTAAATTTTATATAATTTTTCAGCTTTAACTAGACGACTAATTGCAACTCTTAAACCTGCATCATCTAACAATGATATTTTCCGCAAATCTGCAAAAGAAAAATAACTCTTTTTTATTTTATTTAATTGTTTTTCCAAGTTGCTCATATAGTTGATTAATGATTGGATAATATTTTTTTGGTAAAAATACTTTTAATTCATTTTCAAATTCTTTAATATACTCGTTTAGTTGATTTTCATACATATTTTGTGATACCTAATTATTAACATAACTGTTAATATTATTGTATCATTAATATAATTATTTTTCTAAGCCAAGCAAAAACATGCTACTTAAGATGATTTAAAAATATCATATTTGAAAAATAAATAGATTGTATTTAAAAAATATGCTATAATTAAAACATAATTTATAAATAATCAAAAAATTATAAAAAATTCTTATCGGAGATGATCAAAATTTTGCGCGTACAGTAATCAAGAGCCAGCTTGGAACAATTGAGGGCATAGAAATTATTGAAGCGGAAAACGGTAACCAGGCGCTGGGAAAAGCAAAGGTGGCAATACCGATTTTAATATTTCTTGATCTGATAATGCCATCAAAAGACGGCTTTGAAACCCTCAAAGAGCTTAAAGAAAATGAAAGAACCAAAAATATTCCGGTAATCGTTGTTACTGCTGTTGAAGATGCAGAAAATATAGCCAAAGTCAGAAAACTGGGTGCGGAAAAAATAATCAACAAAAATGATTTGGATAAAACCGACTTTATTGAATTGGCAAAAAAATATTTATAATTTATATTACAAATTTTTAAAACTCCTCTTTTGAGGAGTTTTTTTATTAACAGGATTTTTCTAATTTATCTTTACATTTTATTTTTTTCTATTTTTGCAAATTAGGACTTACGCGTTTGATTTTTATGCAACCACCGTATTTGCTGATATTTTATAATTCTTCTCATGGGGCGTATGGAAGGTGCAGTCGCCCAAATCGAATAATTATAAAATATCAGCAAATACTTTTCGAATTAAACAACGGATGCGTAAGTCGTGCATATGTCAAAATTATTATTTATTTTAAAATATAATTAACATTTGGCAAACTATTACGAATGATATTTAAATCTTGTTCGGAGTACTGATTACCGGACAGGTTCAAAGTTTTCAGGTTTTTAAGATTTGCCAATTCATTTGGTAAACCAGTCAGTTGATTATTAGATAAATCTAATATTTCCAGATTGTTCAATTGACCGATTTCTGCGGGCACTCCGGTCATTTGATTATTACCGGCTTTAAGTACTTTTAGATTTTTTAACTTCCCGATTTGCGAGGGCAGTGCGCCGATTAATTGGTTATTGGAAATATCTAGTTCTACCAGATCAGTTTTATCAAAAACAGACATATCGATTTTTGTTAAATTTTTTTGGCTCAGATTCAAAACATTATCTGTCTGAATAGCCGGCGCTGAAGAAGTATTATTTAAAGCCGGCTCTGTATTTACAATACTAGTGTGACTGCAACCACTGATTAATATTGAAAGTATCAGTGTTAAGAATATTTTTTTCATAAAATTAGTTTAATTATTAATCTATATAATACAATCATTATACATCATGCATAAAGATTAATACAATTATCGTATTAATCTATTCTTAATATTAAAAAGCTATTATAAATAGTAGAGGAAATTAACAATTCCAATTAATTAAATAATTATAATAATATGATGAACTTTGGATACTCGCCTTTTGACTACGGTTTTTTGGGACCGATTTTTATGATACTCTTTTGGGGAATGATCATTTTTGCGATTGTCACTTTTGTACGCATGGCGTCTGGGCATAGTGGAAAATGGTGCAATCATTCACAAGAAAAAAATAACTCAGCATTGAATATTCTGAAAGAGCGCTATGCAAAAGGCGAGATTGATAAAAAAGAGTTTGAAGAGAAGAAGAAAGATTTGATATAGTTTTATACATAAAAAATCAAACCGCAATTAAAAATTGACGTAGACCTACCATGGTTTTAACTACGTCTTTTTTTATTTTTTTGAAATAGATACTGGCGCTAAACGTCAGTTAAAAGGACGTATTTGCGTCCTCTTCTCTTTCATTATTAATATAACACAAAGTAATGAATTTTTAATTAAAAAGTAATTAAATTAATTTAATTCTTCTTATTCGTTATTTCTTTTGGGTTTCAAACTTTTATCCCCATCATTAAATGACGAACCCAAGTGTTTTGCATCACAAAAAGGCATATTTTTTGATAGTCCGCAACGGCAAAGCGTAACACGATTTCTGGTTTCATATTTTTCACCATCAGAAGTTTCGATTTCAATATTACCTTTCACTGCTAGCGGCCCACTAACACCGGCTAACGGATCTTCGGTAATACCAATTACTGGCTGATAATCTGGTTCAATCATTTTTCCAGTTTGTTTATCTACAACTACCAAACGACCCGAAGGACAATTACAGGCAGACCGGATAGCATTTTGCTTGGCTTCTAGATTATTTGAATTGATCACGTCATTCCAGGTGCTTTGTCCCAGATGACAAAACCTAGCACCAGAACAGAGTTTTTGATAATCATACAGATCCAGTTCTGGTCCTACTATTTTACTAGCTTTCTCAGTAAATAGTTGCTGGTCAATAATATCCAACGCAACAAAATATATTTTTTGATGCGTGCCATCACAAAATGGTTTGTTGCGCGAATGACCACAACGACACAAGGCATAATTTTCCAAAACCTCCATTTCCTCCTCCCGCACCCAATCTGTCGGGCCATTATTAGCATTTCCAATTGCAATTTCCTTGGCAAGCGGTATTTTTCCAGACACCAGATATGGACCATTTTTTGAGACTTTTATTTTTTGGTTATTCATAAAGATGTTTTCATTTTAGTCTTTATTAACGAGAAAATCAACAGCGAACTTCTGGCATTTTTATTTTTCAATTTTAATGTTATACTAAAAAAGTATTAAAAAATTAACTGAAATAAAATGGAAATAATCAAATTTATCCTACACATCGACAAATATTTGGCAAGTATAATAACATTATTCGGTTCAGGAACTTATGTGTTTATCTTTTTGATCATATTTGCCGAAACCGGCTTAGTGGTTACGCCTTTTTTGCCAGGCGATTCTTTAATATTTGCCGCTGGCGCATTTGCCGGAAGCGGCAGTCTTAATATTTGGACAATATATACTGTTATTGTTGCAGCAGCAATTATCGGCGATACAGTAAACTATATGATCGGCTACCATGTTGGACCAAAAGTTTTTTCAAAAGACAATTCACGGCTTTTTAATAAGGCATATCTGCTAAAAGCCCAAGCATTTTACGAAAAACGCGGCGGCATGACAATTATACTAGCTAGATTCATTCCAATTATACGCACCTTTGCCCCTTTTGTTGCTGGAATTGGAAAAATGCATTACTCTGCCTTTATTTTTTACAATATTGCTGGCGCATTCGCTTGGACAAGTCTTTTTGTTTTTACCGGTTATTATTTAGGCTCCATTCCTTTTGTACAAACGCATTTTGAATATGTTATTATCGCAATTATTTTAATCTCGATTATTCCATTTATTACAGAAACAATCAAATCAAGACGTAAAACCTAACAAAAAAAAATAAATGCTTTATAAAAACATATTTATGTGATAAAAAGTAAAAAAGGGCAATTACATCTTAACTACAAAAAGAAGAAACAAATAAGGGAAGAAAACAAGGTGGATGCATAAACAGCAAAAAAAACGGGCAAGCTTGAAAGCGAGCCCGTATTTTTTTATAAAAATCTACATAATTTTATTTCTCGTACCTTTTTTTAAGATAAACAAGCAATCCGCCCATCCCCCACCATAGCGCTATAGCCGAAACAATAAAGCCGAAAAATGGGATATAGAAAATCAGCCAAGATATGATTATGCCGAGAACCATAGCGGTAATTAACGAATCTTTTTTAGCTGACCAATAATTCCTTACCAACCATACGCCAAACGCGATCGCGGCCATAATTTTTGAAAACATCATCATAAGCATCCAGACGGAAAAAATTATCAAAGCAAGCCTGGCACCGATAATGGTTATCGCGATCAAGAAAGCGGCGATTGGCGTAATAATTGTTAGGACAAAGCCCCAGCCTAATGTCGGCCAGAATTTTTTCAGCATGTTTTCCGTAATCTCTAAAATCGGAGCGCGCCAAAGCTTGACCAATACTGTCCCGACAATCAGGGCGGAAAGCATAGCAATAAACATAAGGGTAGCATAACCGCCTTTCGCGGCTTTTCTTTCTCTCTTTACCGGGAAAGCTTTATGAATGACCTCGCCCGCAATCTGTGCTTGCTCGGAAATTTTTGCATCAGTCTTGCTCATATAATTCAGCTTGCCGCCAATCTCCGCGGTCTCGCCGACAACTAGTTCATTGCTCGTTGTTTTTTGATTATTATCCAGATAAATGTCCACATCTCCAACAATTTTTCCACCCAAGGTATAATTAGCGCCGGCGCCATGCAAAGAACGTCCAAGCTCGCCGCGTATTTGCGCGTTTGCGGCCGCGATCAAAGCGTCCCAGCCGATTTTGCCTGATTTTTCAATATTCACATTTGCCGCCGCGAGTGAAACTCCGCGATCAATTGTTCCGCGGATATTGATATCGCTTGCCGCTGTTCGCAGACTACCCCCAACTTTACCGTTGACACTAATAGACTGTCCGACACAAATCACATCACCATCAACAGTACCATTTATTACAACGGATTGCGCAGCGCAAAAAATGTCACCGGTTATATGACCATCGATGGTAATATTTGCGGCTGCTACAAAATAGTTTCCTTCGATTGTTTTTGTTTCTCCTACATAGATTGAGGTGCCTTTTTCAGCTGTAAAGGCAAATGCGACAATCGGGGACAAGAAAAAGAGAAAGAGCAGAATGAAAAAAATGGGTTTAAAATTTTTCATAAAGTTTTTATTAATTATAAAATTATTTTAAAATAAATACGCCTGCATCCCCGACATTCGTTCCGGTATTTTCGGTATTGATTAATGAATTTTTCAATTTTTTTAAAAGATTATAGGCATCAAAATCATTCAAATATTTTTCATATGCCAAATTCGCGCTTTGCGCCTGATGAAGAGAATTGTTATCAATAATAGCGCCACCAACGCCGGCGATGTAATCCCGTCCGTCCGTGCTGATGCTGGCTAGCACCCATTCTTTGTCAAAGTTTTTTAGATACGGCATGAATAGAGCGGAAAAATGCTGATTGCGTCCACCTTTACCGCTTTTCCCAAGAACGTTTATCAAAGTTTCACCGGCAAATAACAAGACATCATAATCTTTGTACTTGCCTGCTATAATATCGGTTGCCAATTCCTTGGCCTCGGTCAGAACATCACGGCACATGCGCGAAGTAATGACGAGCGGTTTCATTTTCTGCTTTTTAGCAAGCAGTGTCATCGCATCCAAAAGCTCCAGATTGGAACCGATAATAAAACTGCTGGCATTGGGAAGTTTTTTGGGCGTATCCCGAACATTTTCTTGCGCGCACTTTCTTAAATAATTTTCAACTGCCGTCGGCACTTTTTGGATTAACTGGTATTTTTCCAAAACCGCGTAAGCATCGTGATAAACCGTCTTGTCAATCGCCCCCGGACCCGATGCGATTGTTTGCGGATCATTATCCAATACATCGGAAATAATCAATGAAACGACTTTGGCCGGCGCGAAATATTCGGCCAAACGTCCGCCTTTTATCCGCGACAAATGTTTGCGTACAGTATTAATCTCGCGGATATTCGCGCCTGATTTAATCAGGATATCTGTAGTTTTCTGCTTATCATCCAAACTGATGCCGGAAACAGGCGCAGGCAAAAGCGCTGATCCGCCGCCGGAGAGCAGGACAACAACCAGATCTTTTTTATTAATATCATATTCCTCTTTTAATGCAAGCATTTTCTCAACCCCTAAAACGCCATTTTTATCCGGCAATGGATGTCCAGCCTTGGTAACTTTTATTATTTTCAATTTGCTGTTTTTTTCCAATGCATTAACAAAACCCGCGGTAATATTTTTTTCACCGATAACATCCTCCAAAGCCTCAGCCATCCGTCCGGCCGCTTTACCGCCGCCCACAACAAAAATCCGTCCGCTAATAATATTAAATTCCGTATTCTGCACAGTTAAACAATTGAATTTTTCACTGTACAACAAAGATTTTTTCATTAAAGAAAACGGATCAATCGCAAAAAGACCGGCCTCCAAAAAACTCAACGCCCGCTCTCGCATCCGTGTAATCCCTAATTCTTTTTTATTTTTTATAAATTCCATATGCTATTATATTAGCATTTTTTTATGCGATTTGCAAAAAAATAACGTTCACTTATTAAAAGATTAAACGTCATTTTTTTTCTAGCAAATCTTAAATATTTCTTATTTTTACTCCGAGGACTGTTCGAGCCTAAACAATGACTGGATTATCTGGCGGTGTGGGCGAGTTCCGCAGGAGGAAAAATAAGAAATATTTAAGATTTGCGTTCGTGATTTAAAAATAGTTTCAAAAATTTTATACAAATTTTTCTGCAAAATAAACACTTAAATTTTCCAAACTAACCCGCTCTTGCTGCATAGTATCCCGATCACGGACGGTTACGCAATTATCTTTTTCCAAAGTATCAAAATCGATTGTAACGCAATACGGCGTACCGATCTCGTCTTGACGACGATAGCGTTTGCCGATATTGCCGTTATCATCAAACTCGCACATATAATTTTTTGCCAGATTTTTAAAGACTTCTTCGGCCTTCGCAACCAGCTCCGGCTTATTTTTTAGCAAAGGGAAAACCGCTATTTTAACCGGCGCCAAACGTTTGTCGAATTTTAATACAACGCGCATATCTTCGCCCTCGCCTTCCTCGGTATAAGCCTCGTGCAAAAATGCAAAAAACATACGATTGAGACCAACTGATGTCTCCATGATGTGCGGAATAAATTTCTCGCCGCTTTTTGGATCCGTATAATCCAATTTCTGTCCTGAAAATTTACTATGCTGTGACAAATCCCAATCACCGCGTTGATGAATACCTTCCATCTCCTTGAATCCGCCAAGTGCTGTATAGTTATATTCGATATCAAAAGCCGCGGCCGCGTAATGCGCGAGCTTAATATGCTTGTACCAGCGCAGATTTTCCGCCTTAATGCCATATTCCAAATACCACTGCCAACGCGCTTCTTTCCATTCCTCGTATTTCCGGTTCATGTCGGATGGATGCAAAAAATATTGCATTTCCATCTGCTCAAATTCGCGCGTGCGGAATATAAATTGGCGCGCGACTATTTCATTGCGAAAAGCTTTACCGACTTGGGCAATACCAAACGGCAATTTAACCCTGGTTGAATCCAATGTATTTTTATAATTCAAATAAATTCCACCACATGTTTCCGGACGCAAATATACCACATTCTCTTCGCTTAAAGCATCGGTCGGTGAACCAAGATTGGACTTTACCATAAGCGAAAATCTTTTTGCAGGAGTTAAGTTCTTTTTCCCGCAGGAAATACATTTCAATTCCTTGCCCTCTGTTTTTAATTTTTCAATCTGTTCATTTATTTCTGCCGCACTCATCTTGTCCGCGTCGATTCCAAAAGCTTCGAGCATATGATCCGCGCGCATGCGCGCTTTACAATCGCGGCAATCGATCTGTGGATCATCAAAGCCGTCCACATGCCCGCTCGCTTTCCAGGTTGTCGGATGCATAAATATCGCCGAATCCAAACCAACAACATCCGGACGCAACTGCACCATATGCTTCCACCAAGCCGCCGCCAAATTATTTTTTAACAAAATGCCATAATGACCGTAATCGTACACGGCCGCAAAGCCCCCATATATTTCCGAAGACGGAAACACAAAACCCCGCCGTTTTGCAAGTGATGTGATTTTTTCAATTGTTGTTTGATTTTGCATATTTTTTTGAATTATTATAAGATTACAAATTATTTTAAGATTACAAATTACAAATTGCTATAAATTACACAAATACTTTTCGTTTACATTTTTTTTAACAAAGATAATCACCTAGTTTAAACGTCTTAATTATAACTAATTTTTTAATTAATATTTGTGATATTTGTAGCAATTTGTAATTTGTATTCTTTATAAAAAAAGACCTCGTTCCAATACTTAAAAAATTATTTTTAAGTACTAGAACGAGGTAATTCCCGCGGTTCCATCTAGTTTCCCCGATCGCAACCGGGGCGCCTTGATTGATAAGCAATTTTTTTCGGGTGCCAATCTCCCAAAATTGCTTATATTCTCATTATATATTATTTATTTTTCTTGTCAATAAAAAAGGGCTCTGCTTTTTTTTAGCAGAACCCAGAAATTATTTAACTTGCGTATGGTGAATTTTTTCGATGGAACACATCATAAAAATACAATACATGAGCAAATACCCTGCACATAGTCCGGTATTTTTTTATTGTTACCTGGATTGATTTATCAGGTACTCCTGTAACACATTTTTGAATTACTTTCTTGTTGCTAGCCGATATAACATTAAGACCGTTCTCCGAAATTAATCGAATGGTTTTTGAAATATTTTTTGCCACCGTCCGGTCTAAATCATTGAATTGAGCAATAAATAATTTTGAATATACGATATCATTTCCTTCAGGTATATATTTTTTTGGCAAAAGATCACTATTTTGAAACTTTTCTTTTCCGTTCCCTATAATTTTTGCCTGGCCTCCTCGCTCCAATCCTTTTTCCGTCAAATTTGTAATCATTGAATAAACTTTTTGTATATCGGTTTTTTTTAATTCTTCAATCTCTTGTTTTAATCTGGTAATTTCCGAATCTAATTGCTGTTTTGTTTCCTTCAAGAATTCAATGGTTTTATTGTCTTGGCTTTTTTCCTTTTTTAAACCAGCTATCTCTAATTTAAATTTTTCCATCTCTTCGATTAAGCCGATATTAATTTCTTCAACACTTTTCAAATCTTTTAATTCATCAAGACATTCGCAGTGCTCCGATTGTAGCTTCTTAAATCCATTTTCATAAAAGCTTATTGACTTATGCATTGAATCATTTTCATTTTTTAATAAATCATACTCATCTATCAAAGATTTAAACAAGTCAGAAACTCTATCAACACATTCTTCTGCCAAATTTTTTTCAACGTCTGGCTTGATTTCAAACGAAGGAATATCGACAACTTCGTCATTTTTTCCTGACATAAGTTTTTCAACTTGCTCCCAGCTAGTTATTTTATCCGCAATAAAACAAGATATTCCAATATTCACAAATCTTGTATAACCACTTCTCGTAGCTGTTTCATTGAAATAATTCACAAAATCTGCAATTTTATTTTCTGACTTATCAAATAAAAATTCTCTTGTTTCTCTAATTATTTTTAGAAAATTCCGTATAACTGAAATTGAATAGTTAAATCCTTTTTTTTCTAAAATTATTAAAATCTCCGCTTGTGGCAAATTAATTTCATACTTATCATCAAGAATTAAAAATATTTCTGCAAATACCGCCATTCTGTCTATTTTTGCTTTTGTTTCTTTCATTTCTTCCACAAAACTCGGTGACACTACCAAAAAATTTTTTGCCATTGCTTTTCTCCTTGTTATAAGTTATTACTACTTACCTAAATTGTTAAACAGCTACCAAACAAATTACCAAGAATTACGTTAAAAGTCAAGGCAGATTAAAAAACAAAAAACCGCCCCGGATATACCGGGGCGGAAGGATATGATTATTAATAATTATAACGCCATGTCGCTTGCGCTATTCTGCTCTTCCAGTAATTTTTCAATATCTTCCTGAGTCGCGCCTTCTGGAATGGTTACGCCGTCCATATTGATATCTTCCGGAGCTTCGGGTATAGGTAGATTTTTTAGAGCTTCGTCTGCCATATTTTTTGCTCCGGTCAATATTTCGGTCAAATCCGTAAATTCAATATCAGTCGGTTCTGAAAATAGCTCATCGCCCAAGGCCGCTTCTTTGCAATCATAGCCGATCTGCGCCTCATCCCATTCTTTTACCATCTCATTCCAATCTTTGCTCACATCCGCGGCCTCTTCTTCGCCACTAAGCTCTGCCAATTCCGCGTCATTGATTTTGGTACCTTTTTTTGTTTCTTGATCCCACATATATGTCCAACCGTTAGCGTTTAGCAATACGCCATTTGCGGCATTTGGCTGTGCGCCGGTGGAATCCGGTGAAAAGAATGGAATCCCCTCCATGCGCACTGCTTCGTTTTTGGATTTAATCGCCACTCTGCCGCTTGGACTAAGCACTTCACATTCGATCGCCTTGCCTTTTTTCAACCAGCCCAGCAAGGTATTATTCTCCTTGACTTCCAAACCTCCAGTTGGTGCTGGCGCACTATTTTGCACAGCTTTTTTACCGCAGGCAGTCATGCTCAGACAAAAAACTAAACTAAGCGTAATAATTACTATTTTTTTCATAAAATTTTTAGTATATAAATTAAATAAATTATTTAATAATAATTTACTTAATACTATATACTATATACTTAATACTAAAATTTATTACATCTCATCGATCGTTTCTATACCCAGTAAACCAAGACCATTTGAAATAATCTGGCACGCGGAAACAATCAGTTGCAACCTAGCAAGACAAACATCTGCTTCGACTTTTAAGATCGGAACACTATGATAATAATCGTTCAATTCCTGCGCCAATTCAAAAAGATACCGCGCAATTTCCGAAGGATCAAAATTCTTCCCACCCTGCTTCACCGCCTCCGGATACTTTGCCAGCTTTAATACCAATTTGTGCTCTTTTTCTTCAGTAAGATTACTCAAATTAAAATCCTTCTCACTTCTTACTTCTAACTTCTTACTTAACTCATAGTCTTTCCGAATAATACTCTGCATCCGCGCAAAAGTATACTGCAAATACGCCGCTGTAAAACCGCTAAAACTCAAAGCCTTTTCCATGTCAAAAGTTATCGGTTGATCCTGTCCTATTTTTAACATTTCAAATTTTATTGTGCCCTTAACCAATGCGTTTACGACAGAATCAATTTTTTCTTTTGCCCATTCCGGATGGCGCGCGACCGTTTCCGCGCTAGCCTTTGAAATTAATTTTTCTTTCAAATCTTCATAAGTAATAACATTGCCCGAACGCGACGACATCATACCGGTCGGTAATTTTACAACATCATAACCCAAATGGATCATCGGCTTTTTATAGTCCATTAATTTCATAATCTGAAATAACTGCTTGAAATATAGCGCCTGCCGGATATCCACGATATAGATTGAAGCATCCGGTTCGTACTCCTTGAACTTTGCCATTGCCAAAGGAATGTCAGCTACCGGATAAGTAGCCGTACCGTCGGTACGCAACACGACGAGGACGCCAAGCCCGTATTCTTCTAGATCGGCAATCACCGCGCCCTCGCTCTTGCGCAAGATCCCTTTATCTAATAATTCAAAAACCAACTCCCGCCCGCGATCAATAAATTCGCTTTCATAATAGGTCTTAATAAAATTAACACCAAGCTCTTCGTAAATTTTCGCGAATTGCGCGATTGACCATTCACGCGTTTTCTGCCAAAGCGCGTATTCTTGTCCGCTCCGGCTTTCGATCTTTTTCATTATTATTTCAACCAACGATTTGGCAATTTTATTTTCTTTTAATTCCTGGCTCGCTTTTACATAAACACCGCCCAAAAACGCGCCCCGATTGCCATTATCAGGAACTTTTTTCAAATCTTCGTCAATATCCGCCCCAAGCTTGTCGTCTAGGTAATAAGCGATGAGCGCCCACAATGTTTTTGCCACATGAATTCCGAAATCGTTCACATACGAAACCGGTATGGCCTGATAATCATTTGCGGACATGATCCGCGTAACCGCGTCGCCATAACAAAGATTGCGCAAATGTCCGGCATGATACTCCTTGTGCGTATTCACATTGGAAAATTCAATCAATAGCTTTTGCCTTTCGCCACTTTCGTTAATTCCATATTTTTCTTTTTGTTCATTAATCTCATGAATAACCGAACTAGCCAATACATTTTTAACAAGCTTGATGTTAAAATACGGCCCAAGCGCGCTCACGCCCGCGATTGCGCCCTTGGATTTTATTTGACCTACCAAAAATTCCGCCACCTGCGCCGGATTTTTACCTAGCTGTTTTGCCAAAACAAAACACGGCAAACTCAAATCCCCCATCTCGGCATTCGGCGGATAGACCAGATTTTCAGCCAAAACAATATCAGCACCAACAATCCGATTTACCTCTTCTGCAATAGTTTGTTTTATTTTATTAAGTGAGTACATAAAAAATGTATTTATTTTAGTTAGCAAATGTTTGATATTTCTTATTTTTACTCCGAGGACTGTTTGAGCCTAAAAAATAATTGAACTACCACATGGTGTGTGCGAGTCCCGAAGGGGACAGGAGGAAAAATAAGAAATATCAAACATTTGCGTGACGATTAAAATGACGAGATTATTTTATTAAACTTATTTTAGCAAAAAACTATATTATTGCAAATTACCTCTAAATCTCATAAAAATAAGCCTTTTTTTCCTTTTTATATTTCTTATGCTTTGCTTGAAATAGTTTTTGGTTTTTTGAAAGCCAATCCAGCCTGCCTTTGCGATCTGGCAAATCAATTACTTTAGATGGTTTGAGGCCGACAATGTTAAAACCGGTACTGACAATCAACGCGCCCGGTTTGCATTCAAACTTCAATTTTGCACCCAGGTCGCGCATCTGATCCGGCTCTAAATGACAATAAACAAGGTCTGCTTCTTTATAATTTACATGATGGACGGCTTGATGGATAATTTTTATTGGACTGCGCCTGATAAAAATTTGCGTTATCGCGACCAAATAAGAAAAAAAATACGGCTCAACTCCTGTCAATTTTGCGGTCGGATATTTTTTTGCAAGAACATTAAAAAAACCAGAACGGCCTGAGCTTAGGGCTAAAAAGTTCGGATTTTTTTGCGTTATTTTTAAGTGCGAAGAAATCTGGTCAACCACCCATGGCCGGGATTGGATAAATGGCGAAAAACCGCGCAACAAAAGATCAAAAATAAATTTACTTAAAAAATAAATTATAATCGCTGATATTGCTCCGTAAATAATGTATGTTTGCATATAATTATTAATATTTTATTATCGACACATTCCATCATTACCGCATGTATACGGCACATAACAACCGCCAGATTCACAGCAATGGCCGTTAAAAAAGCCACACTCAGATTTTTTAGTAAAAACCTGCGTCGCGATAATATAGGTATCAATAATCGCTACGCCGATTCCGGTCGTATCATATTCGGCTGTTAAAATATTTTTTTTGTGTCCCGGACTTTCCATCCAACCCAAGACTGTCTTTTCCGCAATTTTCTCTTCACTATGATTTTCAATATTGATTGGCTCTATATTTGCGGAATTATTAAAAAAATTTACACGTTTGGTTATTTCTTTTTTTATAATATTTAATTTTTCGTCGCCTTCTTTCGCATTATTAATTTTTTCCTTAAAATCAAGTTCAGCCTTCTGCCTAATCGGATCACAAGCTTTCAATTCCGCCTCGACATTATCACCCGGAATATATTCGATGCTATAATCAAGCGAAGCAATCAAGGCAATATTTTCACCACTGCGGCTAAAATTATAAATATTGCGATTATTCAATCGCTCGCTATGCGATATCCCAAAATCCAGTCCTTCATGATGAATCATTGGCAAATCGCAGACTTTGTTTATTGATGTAAATGCTTTATTTTCTCTTGCAAGATTTTCACTATGTTCTCTTGCGACAGCGGCAATCTCATCGGAATATGCAAGTTCATTCAAGCCCGATTTTGTTCTTTCTTTATTTATCAAATCATTAATCCGTTTTTCTAGCGATAGATATTCCAATTTATCATAAACAGCCGGTATCTTTGATAAATTTGCATTGCTTATACCAAGTCCAAAAAGTTGTAAAATTGCAAATGCATCGGCAGGACGGCCCAAATAATATCTTTTCAAATCCAAAGGGTTAATATACCAAGCTTGACCTTTGTCTTCGACTGCCAAAAATATTTTACCCTTATGCTTTTTGGCAAATTCCAAATTAAAAGATGCGCGTTCGTCTCTTGTCGGAATTTTCTCCAAATCTTGATTCGAAATTCCCACTCCCTGCTCACGCATAATCCGAAAGGCATCATCCGGACGGCCAAGATAAAAACGTTTTTTAACAACAGGAGAAAAATACCAAGCTTCACCATGGCTTTCAACCTGCAATAAAATTCTTCCGCTTAACTCTTCAAAAACCGCTTTTGTTTCAATAGGACTTAATAAAACTAAAAGCGAACAAACTAGGTATACTATTTTATTTAACATAATTCTTTACTCTGTCTTATTTATTTCATTTTGAATCTGGTTCATCCGTATCTCATTACTTTTGTTATTATCCTTATAATACCCAAAAATATTTGCGGAATATAAAACATAGCTTATCATATACAAGAACATCAAAACCCACATTAATGTCGCACCCCACAAACGATAAACCAAAATCGCAAAAAGTAATGCCGTAATGATTATAATTATCCAAATCTCCTCTGAATTCAGAGAATAGATATAAAATAACACTTTTACAACCCAAGGATAAGCCGAAATTTTATCAATTAACACGCCAAAATATGACATATATTATTATTTTCCTATTTAAATAATACACTTTTTTTGTATTTTAAGCAATTCCTTATATAAAAACAGGTCCGCATTTTTTACGGACCTTTTATCTACTTTTATTGAATATTACACTAATCGAATCTTGGTTTCCTTATATTTTTTTGATGTCTTTACAACCACAGTCCCGGATGGCACCCCATTAAATGAGTTTTTCGCTCTATCTGTTATAAAAACAAACGGTGGTTTTTTATTGTTATTTGAGTGATCTAAAGAACTTTTAAGACATTGGTACAGCTGGGGCACAGATGCGCCAAAATATATATCGCACATTGCGCACGCCACTTTTATTCTTTGCCCATTAAGCCAAAATCCATTATTAACTTCGTGTTTCCAGCTTTGTTTATAGTAATCTGGGGACTGAGTAACATTGGATCTAAAAGCTATGGGAAGTTCAACAGTAGAATTTTGTACTGGCACCAAATCCAAAGTCAGCAAATGCTCTTTTGTTTCATGAACGGTTTTGGGAAGTATTTCTTTGTGTTCGTTGAAAAACAAATTCAATTTTTGATTAATTTCATCAGTCGTTAGTAGTCTACCTATTTCTTCGGCGGTAAATTTTTGGTTTTCCATTATGCCCCCCCTTGTTAATAGTTTTTATAAAAAATAAAATGAACAAAAAATCAGTGGGCGCGGTGGGACTCGAACCCACACAGATTGCTCCGTACGCACCTGAAGCGTATGCGTCTACCAGTTTCGCCACGCACCCCTTTATTTAATTTAATATTTTTGGTTTTAAACTTGTTTTAAATATTAAAATCCCATGATTATATAAATTAGTATAATTTAAAATGTAAATCTCATAATTCAAAATTGCAGTTTAAAATGAAAAATTAATAAATAAATTTTTAAATTTTACATTGCAATTTTGAATTTTGAGATTTACATTTTACATTTGGATACGACGTCGGGCTGCCGAGAATCGAACTCGGGCTACAAGACCCCCAGCCTCGCGTACTACCATTATACTACAGCCCGCATAAATATTCTTTAATCTTACAATATTTATAAATTTTGTAAAGAGAGAAAAATGTTAATGTTTTATAAAGAAAAAGAAAACTAAAAAAGCTCCACCAGAAGCAGTATCCAAGAAATGGCTATATTTAGAGAGTTCTGCAAATTTAATCGCAGATTGTATCCTGTTAAAATCTCTTAGAAATTTTTTTGTTCCAAAAGAAAATAGGTTGATACAGATTTAATACTCTTTATTCCTACCTACGTTTCCAAAGAAACGAAGGAAACGGAAAGCCATGCTAATTATTTAATCCAAATCTTGTATAAACGAATGGTGAAGCTTTTTCAGTTCACGAGAAATATATTTTCTCGTTTTAGCTGATATTTTATTAAAGAACTAATAATTGTTTATCTTTATTTGATTATATCATACCATATCAAATATTAAAATATCATTAAGTCAACATATCTGAAACTCAGTAATAAATTAAAAAATCGCATATTTCCATGCCCCTAGCAAATGCGAGACAAACAAGGTGTAAGCCAAAAGAATTTTTGCCGGAAAGAATATAACGATTAGCCAAGATGGAAAAAACCAGCCGACAAGCATTGCTAACAATAAAAAAATCATAAGCGGTGGGAAAACCCAGAGCACAAGTAAATTAGTCAGAGGCGCTACCAATGATATACTACCAAAATTATAATATATAATCGGCAAAGTAAACACCTGGGCGGCAAGAGTAATGCCAAAAACATCAATTATTATTTTTAAAATTTTTTGATTAGCCAGTTTTTCTCCCAAAATTTTTTCAGAATATTTTTTTATATATGGCAGAACATAAACAATTCCAAAAACTGCCAAAAATGACAATTGAAAGCCAATATCGTCTCTCAACAGTAAAGGATTGATTAAAAGTAAAATAACGGCCGATAACAAAAGCGAATTAAAAATTTTACTTATTCTCCCCAATTTTAATGCCCAAAGAACGCAAAACCCCATTAATCCGGCACGCATAGCGCTGGCCGGCATGCCGATTAAAATAATATAAACCGCCAAAAAAATATTTGTCAGATAAAAAGCATGCTTGCGCCAAAGACCAATATTTAGCAAAAACGACATGACAATGACAGCTAGTATACTGATGTGTGTTCCGGAAATCGAAACGATATGACTGATTCCGGCCCGAGAAAATATTTCTTGCCACTCTTTTGAAATCGCGTTCATATCTCCCAAAATAATCGCTTTGGCAAAATCCGCTTCTGTTTTTGATAATCCACCCTCGATTAGGTATCGCATTTTATCTTTGAACAAAAAAATATTTTTATAAAAATTTTGTTTTAGACTAAATTTATTTTCTGATTTTATTTTTAATATTTTAGGATAATAACAAACAGAAAAAATATCATGACGCGCCAAATAACGGTCATAATCAAAACCGGAAAACGGCTCGGGTTTTTTTAAATCGCAGGTAATTTCCAGTTCTTCGCCATACGCATATGCCGGAAACAATTCGGTTGTGACCAGCACCTTCCCCTGAACCTTTTTCGTGTGGTTACTCATTATTGCCAATTCAGAAATTTCCAGTTTTTGATTATTTAATCTAGCATCAGCTTCTTTGTTTACTAGTCCGCGAAAGGTAATTAACTCACCATTATAATGCCAAATATTTTCTAAAGTGTCTTGCGGTAAATAAAAAGCATAACGCCATAATGCAAAAAACAAAACAGCAAAGATCAATAGAATTAATTTAATTCTTTTTTTATTAAAAATAAAAATTAAACTGGTGAGCAATACAAATATGCAAAAAAATAAAAAAATATTTTTAATAATTTTTTGCGGTAAAAACGAAGCAACAAGAATGCCAAAAATGTATGATATGCAAATATAATAAAAAATCCTGATTTTTTCCTGATATTCCATTCAATTTTAGCAAAAACCCCGCCCTTCACGAAGGGCGGGGTTGTTTGCACAATAAAAATTAAAGCTTAATATTCTCTTCAATAAATTTCATAGCTTTTTGCGCTACGTCCTTGTATTGGAAATTTGCCATCGCGTGCGCGCGTCCGTTCTGACCCATCTCTTCACGCAGCTTGTCGTTGGTCAAAAGTTCCAAAGTGTATTTTGCCAACTCGGCAATGTCCGCGCGATAAGCAAATACTTTCGGTTCGTCAAATTTTACCTTGTGATCTGCTTCAAAGCCCATGCTTTCATACGCCCACTCCTCTGTCAAAGCGACTGTACTGCCGATTGACGCCAAATAACCGGTCTTGCCATGAACAATCGTATCTACCGGACCGCCGACATTAATGGAAATAACAGGCACTCCGCAAGCTTCCGCTTCCATTTGAATCATGCCAAAACCTTCCAGGCGACTCGGGGCGGCGTATATATCCGCGGCCGATAATAGATAGGCCATAAAATCATGGGAAAAGGCGCCGGACAAAAACTGGATTTTGCCGCGATCCAGCCCAAGCTGGTCGATTAGCACGTCCTCTTCCTTGCCATGAACCTCGGCCGACTCGCAATCCCAGTGTTTAAGAACGTATTTCCAATCTTTGAAAGTTTTATCAACCTCAGCCAAGGCATGAAACATTTCTTGCGCCCCTTTACTGGTTACGTCGCCGCCGACTGTCAAAATCATCTTTTCATGCGGCTGAATGCCGAGCATTTCGCGCAGCTTGATGATTTTGGGATCGCTCTTTAGAATTGGGCGCATCTCATCCGCATCAAAACCGATTGGCAAAGTGCGAAAATTATTCACATTAACACCATCGCGCTTATACGTATCTGTTACCCAGTTGCTAGTCGTAAGAACCAGCGGTAGTTTGCCAATAACATCGTGATAATTTGCCACCCAGCCATCGGCCACAAACCACGGCACAGGAATTACGCCATGATTTTGCGGACTGTAGATAATATCCGGCGTATAGGTCCAGCAACCGACGCCGATCGCGATGTCCGGCTTATAGGCGTCAAAAAGCCATTGCTTTTGAAAATTTGGAACATAGTGGCATGGCATAACATCTACTCCAATCTCTTTTAGTCCTCGATAAAGCAGGTTGCCCTGGATCGAAAGACCATCCGGTTCGACCGGATACGCGTGAAGTACTGCGATTTTCATAAATTTTATAATTAAATTTAAAACTTTATAACTTTTTACTTTTTACTACGCACCGCGTAAATGCTTCCGGATTTGTGCAGTAGCCGACATCGATTCCATCCGGTGCATATCCGTACATTTCCGCGACAATCTGTTTTTTTTTCAATATCTCATCCTTGGTCAATTCAACAGTCAGGCTTTTGTTTCCTGAAATTAATTTTGAGCCTTTTTTTGTATAATCAAAATAAAAAACCGCCTCCGGTTTTAGTTTCTCTTCTTTTATCAATTCGGCAACCGCCTTGTGGACTGCGATATGAAGCAAGTGTCCATATTCGCCATTTGTACCGTGCGTAAAAATATAGTCATAATTATTTTCTTTCAGCGTAACTGTTAATATTTTTTTTGCCTCTTCCTTGGCTTCGTTTAAATCAAGCTTGCCCTCATCGTCAAGATCGGCAATCAAGCACTCGGCTTTGTAGTACGCACAAACACGGCGAAATTTTGGCTCGCGATCTTTGTCGCTTTCACGGCACAAAGAAAAAATAGTCCATAAGACATCGGTTTGCTTGCGGATCGTTCCTCCCATCCAGATTGTCTCGTCGTCCGGATGCGCGACTATCACGAGCGCGCGCTTATTCGCGATTAGATTCAATCGATTCATAGTGCTTTAATTATAACAAGCGTTAAAAAATATTGCAACACATAGCACGCAACACGCATCAAGCAACATGCAACAAGCAATACGACACAAAACAAACAGCACGCAACTTATAATTGTTGCGTGCTGCGTGCTACATGTTTCGTGTAAAATTATTTTTTCTTTGGCAATTTGATTTCTTTCTCAACGTCAGTCACTTCTTTGTTTATAAACTCTTCGGAAATATCAAGCGACTCCTGCAACCGCTCCTTGACGCGGCGCTCGGCATCGGAAAGCCCTGGTTTTTTGTCAGCCATCTCAATCAATTCATCCACTTCTTCGCGCAAAGCCATGAAAATTTTGGCAAGTTTTACCTTTACTTCTTCTGTTTCACGCATAATCCTTCGCTTTTCGTCCAAATATTCCCGGCGTTGATAAATAATATACAAGACCAAGGCAACGATTATCGTTAACAGCAAAATAATAATCCAAAGGCTGAATCTTTCTATAAAAGAAAGGGAAATGACAGACAAGATATATCTGGTACTATCCGAACTTTGCGCGCCGCGATCATCAACTATTTTTGCCCATACTTCATAATTACCTTTTTCTAATATTTCATTGCGGAAATATGACCAATTGCCATCATCATCGGTTTTTACAGATGCTTCGATCGGGTCATTGCCGTCCTTCATGATGAAAATTTTTACATTCACCCGCGGATAAAATGATGTGCCGCGTATTACCAATTCTTCTTTACTATTGACTGTTTTTGGTATACTTGTAATAATCGGCGCTCGCAAAGGCTCAACTAAAAATTTTACTGTCGAAGACGACACATTACCGGCCTTATCAAAAGCGGCGATATCTGCCAAATACTCACCCGGCGCAAGCGGCTGAAGCTGATAATAGCCTTTTTCCATATCTTCCGGCTTTATCTGCTCAATTTTTTCATTAACATTCAATTTGTAATAATCCAAACTAGATGCTTCATCAATCGTTTTGAATCGTAACTGTGGCACAGGATTGGTTTCATCTCCCCCGTTATCAACGGTAACATTAAAACTCTTTGGCGGTGTCGCGTCCACCAAAAGCTTGCGGTGAGCAATCTGTCCCCAACCACTCTTGTTCTTATATTTAATATGAAAATATTGTTCACCATCCGGAACCGCTTCTTCAAAAAGCACATCCTCGATAATACCGTCGATTTCAGCCCCCGGATCAGCTGTTGGATTAGTGCTAATATCGTAGCTAACACCGATCAAATCAGCTAATAGCTTCCAAGAAAATTGCGGATGATTATTCATGTACCAGATATCAGTTTCAGGATGAGTTTCCGAGGATACTTCCGGCAAAGGCGGAAGCAATCCTTTCGCTGTCGGTTTTTCTTCTTCTGCCTTTGGTTTTTCTATCGGCTTTTCTTCGGTTTTTTGCGCTTCTGTTATATTAAAACTGGCATTGCCAAATCCTGAGAAAACATTAGTGCCCTTGCCATCGGCTGCCAGAACAATACCGGAAGTGAAATTGACCGCAGTCGTACCAGCTTTTTTTGAAGTAAAAGAAATCGTAAATATTGTCCCGTTATTGCCGGTATAAGGCCCGGGGGATCCTCCGCCAAAGCTGATAGTCCCGGCGGAATTTGAAAATGTAGGATCCGTTGTCCAGAGCTTGAAAATAGAGCCGGTGTCTGCGACTTTTGTAACTGTCAAAAATGAATTGTCGAATTTAATCAAACCCTCGGCCGCATTTATGCCAGTACCGCCGCCGCTATTAACTGCGACTTTAACTGAAAAACTTGAATTTACAGTATAAGAACCAGAATTAGGAGACAAAAATAAAACCGCATTCTTGGTCTGGGCCAATGAATCGGTAATCGGTAAAATATTTGCGTACGATAAAAAAAACAAAAGAAGTACGCTAAAAAATTTCTTCATAATTTAAAATAATTTCAACATTAAATATTTACACAAAAATCCTAGGCGTTGTTGATGGTAATCTTTTTCTTTCCTTTTGTCTGGAGCAAAAGCATGGGTAATCTTAATATTAAGATGCCTTTTTTAAATTTTGCCTCTACCTCAGCCACGTTTATCTCTTGGGGTAAAATTATTTGGCGATAAAACAATCCCCATTTGCATTCCTGGCGCAAAAATTTTGAATCATCATCTTTTTCCTCACTTAATTCTGTTACCGCAGGCCGGTCTTTTTTGCCTTGGATAGTTACTACATCGTTTTCATTTTCAATACTTATATCAACATCCTTGATATCAACACCCGGCATTGGAGCAATCACAAAAATATCGGAAGCAGTCTGAAAAATATCAACTTCAAGCTGCATAAAACCTGCGCTTTTATCAACTTTACCGTCTTTAATCTCGCTTGTGTCTTTATTTTCTTCAACTTTTACTTTTAATTTATCTAAAAAACTCATAGAAATTTTCGAATGTCGATTTTCGAATGTCGAGTGTCGAGTGTCGAATTTCGAGTGTTAATTTTAAAAATAATTAACAAAATATTTATAAACATATTATAACATAAATTAATAAGAAAACAAAATTAATAAACAGTTATTAAAATTCGACACTCGACACTCGACATTCGGCACTTTCTCAACCTGTCCAATGGAACATCATAATACTAAAATCCGTCAGATTGACAATCCCATCATGGTTTTGGTCGGCACATTCATTGCTTCCACCCCAATGATATAATAAAATCGAAAAATCCGTTAAATTGACCTTGCCGTCAAGATTAAGATCCGCCCCCGAACATACGCTTTCTTTTACAATCGGCGCAGCGCCAATGCTTATTTTCAAAATTTTTCCAAAATCGCTAGTGCCCTTGCCATTTATTGTTGTACGCGCTTTTACCAGATATGCACCGTCATCCAAATCTTTTGTATCCAGATACAATGACCAATCTCCGTTTTTACTTGATAAGCCTATTTTTTTTACAATCTCCAAATCAAGGACTTTGATATTTTTTTCTGGATAAAGCCATGCTTCAACATTACTTTCCGGTACAGTCTGTCCGGAAACTTCCAGCATCTGCCCGGCTGTTACAGCTGAATTAGTTACGGAAATCGTCGGAGTTAAGATAATATCCGATATTGTTGTCTGGGTGTTGGCTTCCAGCCAAAAAGTGGTTGAAAAAGTGCTTGAACGGCGCTTTAACGAATCCTCTGACCAAATTCCAAAAGTATATACTCCGCGAACCAACTCCTCGACATAAGCGGAAAAAGAAGCGTCTGGTTTTGCCAATACCCTGCCCTGTTCAACGCCGTCCTGCAAAAAAACTACTTCTTTTCCAGGATATGCCCAGCCGGTAAAGACAACCCCCGGCGCTCCCGGAGGTGGGGGGTAAGGCAAATACATCGATGGAGCCGAGCCGACACCACCGCCTCCTCCACCACCGCTGCCTGTGCCAGTGCCGCCGCCATGACTGGTGCCTGAGTCAGTTTCTTCCGGGTCGTCTCCGCCCTCACCGTCGTCAACTCCACCGCCTTCGCCTGCTTGTCCGGAAATCGAAAAAGGAATATAATAATCAACGCATTCCAAATAAGTAACAGGGACGCCGGATGCCGTAAAATACGGCGTAGTACTAGCACTGGAATAAAAACAATCATTAACAATATCCCGGACACCGAATTGGTCCGTACAGCGGACATAATAATAATAATCTCCACCGTTTACCAAGTCATCCAAAATAACCGTATGATTAAAATAATATGCCGTAGTAGAAGCATAATTAAAGCTTTCGGTCATGCTTGAATATGGCGTGCCTGAAGCAGTCGCATAACGACAACGGGCTGGATAATTTGTAGTCATAGACATAATAGTTTGTGTCGTACCAAAATTCAGCCAGCCGACCGGTGAAGCGCCCAAGTATCTCGTCTTGGAATATGTGCTCATTCCAACCGGATCAACAACGGCGATGATGATTGAAGCAGCCTCCAAATAGTTGTTCCCTGAATTATAAATTCTCGCATTTATATGATATGAGCCAACGACTGCCGGATTTATAATGTTTCTTGTTCCAACAGATCCATAAACGGCTTGATTTCCGACAATGATCCGCATGTATCTGCGCGCTAAAACTCCGTCCGAGCTATTCAAATGAATCTCTATCATTCTTGTTGTTGTCGCAATCGCAATTCCATCGTCAACAATAGAGCTGGTTGTTGCCAATTGCCGATCAACATAAGGCCCGCTAGAATTATCCGCAACCGTAAAATCAATATCAGATAAATCCATCTCATTTGGAATCATGAAATCATCGTCAAAATCAAGTACAATTTTTCCGCCAGCCGGAATTTCATTAACATTGCGAAATTCAAAAATATGGTTCGCTCCCGTACTGGGCCAGGAAGTAGATATCCTATCACTGGCACGATACAAAGCATTCGCCGAATTATACGATGCAAAAAGAAAACCGCAGATGCAGATAACAACTATAAATAGTAAAACAAATTTTTTTAACATTTTTTACTAAGTATAAAGTTAAAAGTTATAAAGTATGATCTTCAAAATTTAACTTTACAACTTTCAACTTTATACTTTCAACTTTCAATTTTTTATTACTTCGCGCACCGGAACCCGACGCCGGTTCCGGCGAAAGACGGCGGAGAAACCAAGTACATAGAATACAATCCAGCATCAGACTTATTTTCCCAATATCCGCCGCGAGCCATGCCGCGCACTTCATTATTCTTAATCCAAAAAAAGTCTTCATTATAATTTTCATCTGCTTTTTCTTTGTTTATTTCCGTAGGTAAACCGCTGCTGTCAGCAGAAATAATATACCCTGATTCGGGAAGAGCGCGTCCGTCAAGCATGCCATTGTTAATTTCACCTTTTACCCACTCCCAAACATTGCCGATCATGTCAAAAGCGCCGAATGCCGAAACGCATTTCTCACCTGTTCCGGTAAGTCCCGGCTGATTTGGCCAATTGTTATCCACTTGGCAATCATCAGAATCCCAATCAGTATTCTTGTCAGGACTGCCTTGCGAAGCAACAAACCATTCCTCGCTAGTCGGCAGTCTTTTGCCGGCTTTGGCGCACGCGGCAATCGCTTGCGTCTGGGAAATAAAGCGCCACGGCTCGGCATTTTTTACTGAAACCGGAAAACAATCCGCGTAATCAAGATTTGACCTGGTCTCCGACTGATTGGTCACGACTTTGTTCTGGCATTTTTCATTCGGTGAATTTTCATATTTATCTATGCAAAAACCGCCGTTTTCCGATGGTATAAAAGCCATTTCTTCGGGACAAGGACCTTCCGGTTTGCCGAATATCACTTTTCCCAAAATCGATTCGGGAATGTTGTCATAATTATCAGCAGCGTCAATCCCAACCGAAACCAAAATTATCGCTGCCGTACCAATGCTTAAATATTTCAATATTTTAAGAAATATTTTTTTCATTTTTTCTTCTGCGATAATCAAGAATAAAATTGATTATTATCAAAATAAATAATATGAATATTCCAACAATAACCACCCACAGCAAAACCGTCTGATTAAGTCCGCTGCGGCTATTCAATTCCGCCTCTCTCGCATTCAAGGCCTGCTCTTTCTGGCTTAGGCTGTTTTCTTTGTTCTTCAAATCCAGCGCCAGCTTGTTGAACGGATTTTCCGCTACACTGGACGACATACCGACTGCCGAGCCGACTTTGGATCCATAAAAAATCCCGACATCAACGGGATTGATGCCGGCTGACGCGAAAAAAACGATGATAATCGCAAGCAAAAAATATACTCGGAGCTGATGGATGATTGATATTGATTTGTGTAGCATATAGTTTAGTTAATTAGTTGATTAGTTAATTAGGGAGTTAAAAAATTACTTTTTCATCTCCAAACACCTAATTAACTAATTAACTAATCACTATTTAACACACCGAAACCCCACGCCCGTACCGGCAAAAGACGGTTCGGAAACAACGTATAGCGAATATTGTCCGGCATCGGACGCATTGTCCCAGTAGCCGCCGCGCGCCATGCCGCGGATGCCTTTTTGCTTTATCCAAAAAAAATCATTATAATAATTTTCATCTCCGGATTCCGCGCGTGTTACGCTTGGCATTGCCTCGTCGTCTACACCCAGAACAAAACCGCTTTCCGGCAAGGCCTTTTCTTTGTATTGCCCGTCATTAACTGTCCCTTCCACCCATTCCCAAACATTTCCGATCATATCGTACGCGCCCGCGGATGATTTGCAGTTTTCTCCGGAACCGCTCGCGCCCGGCTGAACTTGCCAATTTTTCGCAACCTGACAATCATTTGTGCTCCACGAATTATTTATATCCGGTGTTCCCAATGACGCGCTTAACCATTCATTATTCGTAGGCAAGCGTTTTCCGGCTTTTGCGCATGCCATTGCCGCCTGGTTCTGTGATATAAAGCGCCACGGCAAAGCCTGCGGGCGTGATTCCGGCTTGCAATCGCTATAGTCAAGATTCAGGCGCGTATCGGTCTGATTCGACGGATCTTGGTACGGACAGCCTTTTCCCGGAGCAGCTTCATATTTGTCTATGCAAAAATTTCCCGAACTATTCGTTACCAAAACCATACTTTCTTCACAGGGTCCGCTCGGTACGGCCGCGCTTTCATTTGGATTAAGCAAGGTGTCGCTTGCTTTGATACCGGCCGTTGTCAAAACCACGGCAGTTATCATTACTATAAGCTCTCGTTTTCCGATCAGGCTTTTCTTTTTCAAATTAATGGTTTTTCGCATTTGTTTTTATTTTTTCAAATTAATCACATCGTCTTTTTTTTCTGGCTTTGACTGACTCCTTTTAAAAAATATCTTTTTTGCAGGTTCTGATTTTTTGCCGACTATTTGCGTATTCAAACCGGTGGTATTTCGGATTGCGCGCCGGATATAAAGACGAATTAATACGGTGATTAATAATATAAATATAATAACTGCTGACACAGCAAATATAACCGGTTTTGGATAAATAACCCAAAAATATATGACGCGATTATCCGCCTGGCGGCCTTCTTCGCCATAACCCAATATCAGCTCGGCGCGATAACGTCCCATTTCCAATAAATTTTTATCTCCCTTCCAATTGAATTCCCATTTGCGAATGCTTTCTGGGAGTACATTGCCAAATTCGGAATTGTGGTTGATGGTTATTGTATTTTTTAGCTTATTAAAAGGCGCATATATTTTTATTTCTCCCAATGGCTGAAGATGGACATTGCCCAAATTTTCAAAGCGCACTTTGAACCCAACATCCGTCTTGTCATAAAAAACCTTATCTGAAACAAATTCACGGATAACGCCGCGTTCTTCGACATCGCCTTTTACATTCAAAAGCACCAAAGAAGCTAAAAGCGATGATACCTTTATTACCGAGCCGCTAACACTATCTGCCGGCGGTCGCGTTCCCGCCAAAATAGCGGCATAATGCCCGCCAGGTGATGCGTTCTCCGGGACATCGATAATATAAGGAATTTCGCGACTGCCAAATGCCGGTATCACAACTTCGTTTTCTTCAAGCACTATCCATTGACTCAAAAACGGACTCACACCTTCCGAAGATGTGCCAGTTTTTTCTGATGACAAAAATTCAACCACGCCATCTTCTTGTTTAGCGCGAAAATCAACCGCCTCAACATATATAGTATGTTCCTCTGGATTATTGTTAGCCACCTTGATCGTACTCTTCCAAATATCCCCCGGATTCATGTTATTTTTGATTAGCGGAGGAGTAATGGATAAAGTGATCCCCTCTTGCGCAAAAACAAACGGAACATTAATAAATACTAACAAAAATATAAATACAACTACTATTTTTTTCATACTGTAATCAAAATAACAATAAATATTAAAACTTGGAAATTATTTTTTTCTGTCATTCTCGTGTAGGCGGGAATCCAGATTCGGACGATAACCCCTGGATTCCCGCCGGAGTTTATGCCCGGAGGGGTACGGGAATGACAAATGGGGAAAATTAGTATTAAATAATGAAGATTTTTTTCAAATCTCAAATTATTAGAATATTGAATGAATATTGTATATTGATTATTGAATATTGAACATTGAATATTACTCAAGCTTTCTTAAATTAATCACAACATCCTCCTCCTCATCTTCATGCTTGTGCTGATGATGAATATATGTCCGGCGAAAAAGATAATACACCAAAACCGAAACGGAAATAAATAAGCCCCCGATAAAAAACAAAACAAAAGGCAGAGGCAATATCCAAAAATAAACCGTATCCGCTAAATCGTGCTTCTCTTTATCGCCATATTCAAGCTCCAATTTAGCTTTGAATTTTCCAATTCCCCGATTCTTGTCCCAAGTTATATAAAAATCTTTTGTTTCTCCGGATAAAATATTTATATTTTCCGGATTAACATCAATCTTTTCCAGATACTGTCCACGTCGATTAAAAATACTGATCGTACCTTTTGGCGCAAGATCTACCGTACCGGTATTTTTTAGACTTGCGTTAAACTTAACCGGCCATTTAAAAAAAGTAGTCCGCTCCGCTTCAAAGGTAATCAACTGCGCTTTCTCAACCGACACGTCTTCTATCTCAAGATTAATTAAAAGCGAAGTTGTATTGTTCTTTTTTAAATTTTCAGCCGCTACCTCGGTATTCGCGCCTGCCGGAAATGAAACGATTGCGTATCGCTTGCCCGGAACCGCGCTGGCATTGACTTCGATTTTAAACGGCATTTCCGTTTCCTCGCCAGGCATAAGTTGGATCGCACCGCGCTGTATCCGAATCCAACGCGCCAATGAAGTGGACTTGTCCAATTTTCCCGGATCTATAAATTCCTGTTTTCCTCCTTCGGAAGATACGTCGTTTACCATCGGATAAAGATCTACTTTAAACTCGGTATTATTTTTTATCTTTATCATCCTCTCAATCTGTTCCGAAGCCTTGGCCTTTTCATCAATCACATACGGACTAATCACAATACCGCCCTCCTCAGCCTGAACCAAGCGAAAACAAGAAAAAAACAATATTACGATTATTATCATTTTGATTCTTTTTGCAAACATTATTTTAAGAAAAAAACAAGAAATATAATCCACTCAATAAAATAAACATCATTATAAATACGATTACCAGGATAACCATAAAATGCACAGTCGGTGAAGAATTTTTTCGCGTTTTAACATAACGGACATTAGGTAATCCCGCCCTTTCCATGGCTTTTCGCACTGCCTTGTTCTTGTACAACCTGATAAAAAGCATAAATGTTCCGCTGATAAACAAAAGAATCAACGTTATCGGGATTAAAATCCGCCAAGGAATAATCCAAAATGTTTTCACGGAAACCAAGCTATTTTTTCCTTGTCCGCCTTCATCCGCTGAAACACCATAGGTAATGCCTAAACTTGCGGTATATTTTCCAAAAGCATTGTCTCCGTTCCAAAAATTTTGGCCAAAATTTCTAATTGATTTAGGCAAAATATTACCGCCTTTTTCATTAATCTTTACAATTGAGACCTCTTTCCCAAACATGTTTTTGATGGATATTGAACCGCGCGGCTTGATATGAACATTGCCGATATTCTCGATCCGAACCGTAAAATCAACGGAAAAGGGCGTAGAATAAAAATCTTTATCAGTATTAAATTCAACTATTTGCGCGTCTTCATACACGTCGCCTTTTACGCGCAACAACACCAAACACGCTGTTTGCTGGGCGATTGCCATGCCCGCTCCCTTGTCTTCATTCTCCATCTGGATGCGTGGTGGTTCTGTTCCAAATACGATTGCTCCGAAATACCCCCCCGGACCGACTTCAGCCGGAACAATGACTTGGAAAGGAAACGTTTTTGTTTCTCCCGATTGTAATAAAGTCCCTTCATTGCTAATAACAATCCAAGACGCCAAATAATTGCCTTCTTCCGTCCCCGGTTCAATCAAACGCGCACTTCCGGACTCACCCTCGGATTTAAAATCGCGCAAATAAACGTAAAATGTCTTTGCCTCACCCGATTCGTTAGTCACACTTACTTCAGAGTGTAGTGCCTGTCCTGGATCAACCATCTCTTCAATCCGCACCGGACTAATCTTTATCCCCGCACCTTCTTGCGCGAAAACAATATCAGTTTTAAAAAAAATTATTGCCGTCAAAGCGACTACAAACAAAAAGCCTTTTTTTATTGTCATTTTACGTTTTATTAATCATTAAATATAAAAATTAACACCTGTGCTTAAGTGTTTTTACTTTTTATATTTTAACATTTTTTAGTCAGGATTACAAATAATTCTTAAACAAAAAAAACACCCTCTCAAAATAATTTAAGAGGGCATTTTTATGTAAACTATCAAAAAATTTTCAACAATCTATTTGCAAAAGATTTAGTATGTAGGCGTGCAAATATAAGTCAATTTGTTTTGATAATCACCGGCTTCCTGCATTGCGGAAACTTGGATTTTAAAACCGACAATAGCGGTACCTGTACCAGTGCCGGTTGAATTGGTCGGTCCATTATGGCTAAAAATGCTTAAGGCATTTACCCCGTCAAAACCTCTATATGTATTTGATGTAAATACTCCAGAATCATCAGATGTTACACCCATATGACCCCAAGTATTTTCATTATCAATATTTGGTGTAGGTGCAGCCCATACGACTGCGGAAGATGTTGAAAAACTATCAATATCTGCCGCTCCCGCGCTACGTAAATTTCCATCTTGCTGCACGGTAACATTAAATCCATCATCAGCGTTAGTGGAGACACTCAATACTTGACCCATTAACTTTTCGGTTGTGCTAAGAGTTCCAAAAGGAATTGATGTTGGACTGGAAGTTCCTGAAAAATTTTGGCTATTGAGCGTATCATCAGGAGTAGTAGTACCGATTGTAAATGTCAAAGTTGCGGGCACATGTGCGGTAACCGTAACTTCGTCAATGATATAGATCTTCACTTCAGAAGATTCAATTTCGGTACCACCAGTCTGATGCGTACTGATGGTTACGCTATAATCGTTGGAAGTAGCGGGATTTACTGCGTCAACAACGATTGTTGATGTAGCGGTTGTGGACGCCAAGGTTTGTCCGGAGTCTACTGTACAACGAATTACTTGCGCGCTTACAACCGATCCGGTCGTATTAAACGGGCAAGTTGTTGTTGCCGCAGTTAAAACAATTCCGGATTCAAAAGTAAAGTTCACATATTCGCCTTGGCTCAGGGCAGTGCCCAAATCAAAAACGATTGTATGTGTTACTCCGCTTGAACTTGGTGACGAATCACTGATCGTATCCTTTGCCAAATCCAAAGAAACGGCTTTGACAGTCGGAACAGACCCATAAATCGCCAACATCGAAAAAATCAAAACAGCAACGATTGCAATCTTGCTTCTTTTTATTTTTTGCATGGGGATAAAATCTAGATAATAAAATTATAAAAATTTTATTTGCTAAATTCTTAGAAAAAATAAATAATGTCTTACCTTTATAAAAAGGCAAGAAAAATAAGCTTATTTTTAATGTGCATAACAAAATTTCGACCTTTTTTATCCACACTCCTATGGATAATTTTGTTATGTTTTTTATTATAACACAAAATTAAATTTTTCACCAATAAAAAAACTCCGCCTTTCGCGAAAGGCGGAGTTTTTTACTGTATCGCCCTAAGAGCTAGAAGATAGGCGTACAAATATAGGTAAGAGTATTTTGGTAGTCACCAGCTTCCTGTAATGAACCGATTTGTACCTGGTAAATCACGTTTGTTGTACCTTTGTTTGGTGTCAGACCATCAGAAGGTCCGTCATGATGCATAATCGGCAAAGGATCAGAGGCATTCAAACCGGCAAACAAGGTTCCGCCATTATCAAAGTTTTGATTTGTATAACCGCCAAGAGTGTCTAAGTCCGCATCTTCGGAATGCAAACCCATGTGGCCATATGTATAATACTGGTCCAACAAATTTTGTGGGGCTAACCAAGCCGCAGCCGTAGTAGAACCAGTATTATCAAAAGCGTTGTTAAAGCTGTTGATATTTGATCCGGAATCAGAGGTAAGCTCATCATCTTCAAATACGGTCACAGTATAGCCGTCGTCCGCGTTTGTCGTTACTTTAAGGGTTTGACAAACTGTTGAAGTAGCGTTGACAACCAAGGTTCCAAAAGGCGTATTTGTGGCAGTTGATTCATTTGAACAAGGAATGCCACCTACTCTGCCGGCAGTTGATGTTCCGCTCACGACAAATGTCAAAGTGGAACTCACTCTCGCCGTCATTAGAACGTCTTCGATGATTGCAACCGCAACATCAACACGTTCCCTGACATTTCCAAGACTATCATAATGGGTAATACTAATATAACGTGACGCTTCGGAAATAGGATTTATAACGCTATTTATAGTTGTTGTTGCCGCTCCCGCCGCTCTTGTCGCGCCTGTTCTGGTACATCGTAAAGTTCTATCGCCATTTGAAAGAGCCTCAGTCCAATCCGTACCGCCATCAGGACAAGTAGTGTTTGCCAATGTTGTAGTTCCGAACTGGGCAGGCAAAACAAATTCTATATAATCGGTTGCTGGGGTCGAGGTGCTAGTTGTAAAAGTCAGCGTGTGGTTAGCGGACACGCCTAAATCGGAATCGCTAATCAAATCGCGCGCGTCAACGATTGCGTCGACTGCGTTGGCATTATTCGGGCGGGGAATAAAGCCATACATCGCAACCATAATCGCTACGACGAGGAGAGTTGAGATGGCTTTTTTTTGTTTTTTAAATTGGTTCATATTGTTTTATTTTTATATTAAATAGTTGATCGGCTATGAATATTTCGGAAATAATCCGAGCTTAAGACTAAATTTATGATACTACTGACTTCGTTTTGGTTATAATACCGCCATCCGCGCGAGTCCCGCTTGGCTTCGGGTATTAAACCTTCTTTTTCCCAGCGTATCAAGGTAGTCTTGTCTCGATCGATTTTTTCCTGAATATCCTTTAGGCGATATTTTTTATCTTGCATAAAGTTTATTTTTTAATTTTTATTTTTGCCTTCCGGCATTTTTGTTTTCGACCTTTTTTATTAAGATTACAAATACACGAATTTATTCACAAATACACGAATATTTAATAAAATTCTTAAATAAACATTTGTAAATTTGTGAATAAATTTGTGCATTCGTAATTATTTTTAAACAACAAAAAAAACTTTTCCACAAAAAAGTTTCTGAATATATATCTTAAATTGTATTTGATTTTGGGTTTTCATTTTTGTTTTTCGCCTATTTTGGGCAATTTTTATTTTTTTTGATTTTTTTCTTTTTTTAATATAGTACTATACTACTATACTTAATTTTATTATACACTATTTTAGCAATAAGGTCAATCTATATTATTGTTAATAACATGATTAAATTAAATATTAGCTTTTAATTTTATTTTTTAAAAAAAATTTATTTATTTTATATTAAATATTTAATGAATATTGAATATTGAATATTGAATATTTTACCAGCACTGTGGATAAACTATTATATCCGCGTGAATCAGCGATTATCAAAACTGCGGTACCAATATATATACAATGCTTGTCCGATAATCCCCTGCCGACTGCAAGTCATTTACCTCTAAACGATACACAAAATCAACGCTGTCATCACTGACCGGTATGGGGCTATACGAGATTTCTTCCAAACTGCCATTAAACTTAGCAAACATATTATCCGGTAAAAACCGCGATGGCGAGTTTCCGGAAAGAGTATCATCGCCGCTGTGATAACCAAAAGCGCCCGGATCCGGATTTTCCGGCCAAGGACCGGGATTATTGTTCGTGTACGAAATGGCGCTGATATATGCTCCGGTATTCGAAACCAGGTCTTGTCTTTGATACACAAACAATTGATATCCGCTTTCCGCGTTTGTTGTAATTTTAAAACGGTGCGCGCCTTCAACTCTTGTATTTAACGGCAGGGAGCCAAAAGAAACACTGTCAACCGTGGTTGGAAAATCCGTAATTATACCCTCGGTATCCGTACCACCTGGTAATCCTTCGATTGTAAAATTCAAAACCGCGCTGGAAACGACTACACTCGGATAAGCGCTCGCGCCGTTTTTCAAAACCGCTTTTTCATAATCACTGTAAACGCTGTAATAACTGCTGAATGCCCGAAAATAATAAGTCGTTGATGTCGCCGGGCTATTCGCGTAAAGCGTAAACTCCCACTCGTTTGCATCCAATGCGGAGTGTGCAAATGAGGTGGTTGAAATTCCGGACTCATTATGGGTTGCTTTAATTAACGAGTCTGTCAATGCCAAAGTACTTATTAAATCATTGTCGTTATCAATGCCCTCGCCACATGTCCAAAGCGCGGTTGTTGAGCCTTTTTCTCCTACCCAGCTGACATCCGAATCGAAATTTGAATCTGTGGAGTATTGCAAGCGCATTTTTACATTGGCACCGGAAATGCCTTCTGTTTCTTTGATTGTCATTCGAAGTTTTATAAGGTTGCCATTGCCAACAATTTGCGGAGAATAGTTTTCCAAGGCAATCGGAATAAGCGGCGTTTCCTTGTCTTCATCATGATACCAGCGCCAATTTTGTGATTTTGGTGAATACGATGGGCTGTCATCCCAAAGAATATAGCCGCGCGGATCGCCCGAGTCGCTGTCAAAAGCCTCGCCGGCAAGATTTCCATAGTGCGAAACGAATGTCCAAGGTGCTGTCGGTATTCCGCTTAACTTTACATTATTGCCATTTGCTATTCCCGTGCTGGTTGCAAAACGAATATTGGTGCTGGTTGACCATGAACTTGCGTTGATTGTTTCTGCTGTTACGCTTATTAATGCGCCACCTTCCACATCAAGCTCAAAATCACCGTTGTTAATACTACCAAGCGTAGTTGTACCGGAAATATTTAAGCCGTTGCTATCTATGTTTCTTATTTGAAAATAATCCATAGTTAAAAAAGTATCGGCAATTGACAAAGAATAGGCGCCGGAACTTTGATTGGCAATTGTCGTTGTCGCGCCACTCGTTCCGACAATTTCCAAGACAGAACTCGAATAATCAAGATTTGATCCGCCAAAAATCTGAATTTGGCAAGCGCGTGGCGTACCAGATATGTCTGCGCCGTCAAAATCCTTTGCATAACTCCAATAATCAGCGCTTTCCAATGAGTGGTAGTCTCCCCAAATGCGCAATGCGCCATTCGTACCGGCATAATCCATTGAATAAAGCGATCCGCTTGAATCAACACTAGCTGTATCAGACCCGGAATTCCACATCCGAATATCCGTATCAGCGCCGATTTTTAAATTTGCGTAGGTCTCCGCGCTTTGATTTTTTGTCGCGACCGTATAAGCGCCGCCATTATTCAAATACAGGGTTGAACCGGAATTCCATGTACTAATATCCGGTATCGTGTCTGCCAAAATGTATTGACCCCGTACTTCGATGGTCTTATCCGCGCTAACACTAAAAGCGGATGCGCTAGTCATAATCCAATCCGAGCTTGAAGTTGCATTTCCGATAATATTCCAGCCGCCGCTTGCGCTATTAAATATTATGCGGTTAAACGCGGATTGTCCGGGATTTATTATTTTTCCGGTCGAGACGGAATCAAATGTCGTTGTCGCGTTTCGCGCGTTATACACGCCGTTATTAATCCAATTGCCGCCGGCATAAATATCGTAATTTGAAGATGAAACATCCAGCGTTGAGTTTGCGCCAATAGTCAAATCACCGGAAACTTTTAGCGGATACCCGCCAAGCACCGTTGTCGTAGCCGCAGTTTTCGCAAAACTAAGATTATAAAAATCGTGATTTGCGTCAATTCCACCTGTACTAATAATTCCGCCGGTCGCGTTGTCAAAAGTCGTCGTGGAGTTTCCAGCAATAAACGTCGCGGTCGGCAATACCGTCCAATTTGTGCCAAGCGTAATAATAGTTCCATCTCCCTCACTATCATCAATACAATCAAGCGTACCATTAACTGTAATAAATCTCGTAATATCTAATTCATAACCGCGCGCAAATAAACTGTCGCCGCTGTTAACGGTTAAGCTATCAGCAACCATATCGGAAGCAAGAAAAGTTGAGGCAGGCGAATGCCCGATTATTACATTACCAAGATTATTTTTAACGTCGTTTTTGTCTTCAAATACTCCTTGACCAAGATCCTCAAACACAAACACCCCAGTACCACTGGCTTTTGTAAAATTCGCGCCCAGTTCGATTATCAAACTACCGGTTTCAAAATCAACATCTCCACCTTGGACTAGCGTTCCTTGACTTATGGTCGTCGTCGCGGTCGTAGTCGCGCCGTCAATCAGTGTCCATTTTCCGCCAAGACCGTCAAATTCCAAATTATAAAATTTTTGTTTGTTTGTAACAATTACATTGTCCTGATCGTTTGCTACAAATTTGACGCTAGAAGACGCCGCATTAAATATGCCATTCTCCGCATTCCAATTACCGGAAACTGTAATAATTTCGGTTGATGAAGCGTCTAGCGTGCCTTCAATTCGAACATCAAACAAAGTCAAGACGCTTGCGTTGTTTTTAAAAGTTGACCCCGGCCAAATATATAGTTCACTGTTACCAAGTATGCTAAGATTTCCGCCATCGATTTGAATCATGATGTCCGCATCTTGATCATTGTCGTAGGTTTCAATATGTTCATTACCAATTACCTCAGATCCATAATGGCGTAAAACGACTCGTTCCGAATAAATATGCATATCCGTCACTTCTCCCGCGCCGCCATACAGCGAATAAGTCGCGCCTTTCATGCTGTTGCCATTGACATAAACCAGCATCGGCGTGCCGGTTGCTGGCGGATCGATTTCCCAAAAGATAAATCTGCCGTTTGCCGCCGATGCGGACACGGTCTCCATTACCGCACCGTTGACTACCATAGTAACATTCGGTGCTGTCAAAATTGGCGTAATACCATCAGCGGCATAAACAATACCGGAAATAGAGGGTACGAGTTTGGTTGTAAATTCTCCCACGGACGCGGACTTGTTGCCGTATTTATCATAAGCATAAATCCGAAAAACATATTGCCGATTGGCAATCAAATTATTTATCGTCGTACTGGCCGCGCCGTTATACAACACATTACCCAAATTTGGATCAGTGTTAGATGCATGCATAGAATCAGATTCGGTAACTCCACTCACGCCTTCCTTGTAATAAATCCGATATTCAAAAAAATTCAAATCTGAAGAAGTCGCGCCCAATTCAATAGTAACGCTATTGATTGTCTTTGACATCAGGCTCAGATTTCCCGGTGCTGTCGGCGCTTTGTTATCTATCATTACCGTCGTAGTCGCCGGTATGGTTTGGTCGTCAAAAAGATCATTAGCAGTTAAACGCAGGCAATATTCTCCTTCAATCCCGCCAAGATCGCCACCGGAAAGCCAATCAGAATCAACGGTATTTTCGCCATATTGCGTCAAAACATACGCAAGACCGGTTCCGATCTGATAAGGTGCGTCATTATCAATCAAGGGGTCGCCATAGGTTGCGCTTGTATTCTCATTCAAAATATCAAATGTTAGGTCTCCCGGCTGGCTGAAGTCGCACAAGGTTCCGGTCGCATAATCCATTCTTAGACGCAAATTCTGATTACTATAATCATCGGCTGTAAAACGAACATCGACGCGTCCGCTGCCGTCGTCTCTCTGTACCGCTGAAACAAAATCGCTTAAGGGAGGTGGCGTCAAAGAAAATTCCGGATAAACCCCATAATCATCGACACCCGCGCCCTGATTAACCGCGCGAAAACAATATGTTGCGCTACGACTGGCATCAGTTGTCGCGGCTATCGTATATTCCAATTCCGAATACTCATTTCCATAAAGCGTAATCGTTCCGGTCTGACTAAACGGTGCTTGTACCATATATCCTGGTCGGAATGCATAGCCGTCGCCAGTTAAACGCGGCGTTGTTGACGCATTTTCAATAAAATATACACTTGATTTCATTTCAAAATGTTCACCCGCGGCAGTTGCCGGCACCAAAGTCCAAGCGGAAACATTTTCACAAGTTCCATCTTTAATGCCATATTGCAAGTCATACCGATAATCTTCGGTACTCCAGGTCCCGGAATTGGCTACTGCCACGCGCAATCGGACAGTCTGCTCTTTTGAAGCATATACTCCAGTAGTCGGATCAGGCGTATCCTCGGTCTCGCGCCAGGTTGCGCTGACCGCTTCCAAGGTTGAGCTGGATATCTCGCCGCTTGCAAAAGACTTATTGCCAAAATCATCATAAATCCAAATATTAAAAACATAGTCCGTATCAGGCAAAAGACCGCCGATTGTCGTTGACGCGGCTGCGCCAAAATCCTCTATGCCAAGGGCAGCGTCGTCATTCTTGTCCCATGCGCTATCGGTTTCCGCTACGCCGCTTACGCCCTCTTTATAAAAAATCTTATACTCTTTAAAATGCGTATCACTGCCAGCCGAACCAAAATCAAGCCGAATTGTCCTGACATCGGCATAACCGATCGTTAAATCAGCCGGTCTTTGCGGAACGGCGTTGTCAATCGTAAGCGTCGTTGTCGCGCTATGCGTATCCGACCCGTCCGTAACGGTCAGGCGCAGACAATAATCGCCGTCCGCTGTCGGCAAATTGCTTTTTGACAGCCAATCCAGATCAATGGTATTGGAACCTTGGTCTGTGATAATCGGCGCACCCGCTGTGCCGATTTGATATTCATTTGTATTTGCGATCCCCAAAGGTTCGTAATCAACAGAAATATTTTCTGAACCTTCATCTAGCTCCGGGTCGCCCGGACTAGAAAAATCACACGCCGTTCCGGTCGCGAATTCCAGCTTGGCATAACAATTGTCCCCATCCGTATCGTATATTTCCAAAGAAATGTCCACTCTTCCGCTACCGTCGATTTTCTGAGCCGCGGAATTGAACGAGGAAGACGGATAAGAATTGGTAGTAAACGTTTCTTGTCCGGATTGCGCTTTATTGCCATAAATATCATAGGCAAAAACGCGGAAGCTGTATTGCGTATTCGCAAGCAAACCGGAAACAGAAGTCGTAGCCGTATTGTTATAATTTTTATCAGCCAAATCAGAATCAATTAATTCCAGATCGTTTTCATTGACCGTGGATACGCCTTGCTTATAAAAAATCCGATAGCGCAACCAATTCGTTTCCGTGCTGGTCGCGCCAAAACCAAGAACAAAATAATTTCCATGGCTTTCAATCAGGCTTAAATTTCCAGGCGCGGTCGGACTGAGATTGTCGATCATGAGCGTGGTTGTGGCAAACACACTGTCTTCATGGCCGTCATTTGTTCTTATTCGCAAACAATATGTTCCCGATTGATTGGGTAAATCCGTATTAGAAAGCCAATCAAAAGAAACCGCATTTGCTCCGCCCGTCGTTACGATCCATCCGGACGCATTACCAATCTGATAAGCGTTATCATTTTCGATCTTGGCATCGGCTTGGCTCGAGGTCGCGTTAGCATCAATTTCATCAAGCGTCGGGTCTCCGGCAGATGTAAATAAACAATCTGTTCCGGTCGCGAATTCCAACATAGCAAACAGATTTTCCACGTCCGCGTCATTGGCTGAAATTACAATATCAACGCCTCCTGTACCATTGGTTTTTTGCATAGCTGATACAATATTGCTTTGCGGTTTGTTATTCGTAGTCGTGCTAATTTCATAAACCGCATAATTTTTATTTCCGGCCTGGTCATACGCCCAGATATTAAAAAAATAAGCGGTGCCAGCATTCAAACCGCTAATAGTCGTTGTAGCCGCGCTATTAAATAAAATATGCGCCAAATTGCCATCTGTACTGGAACCGTGCTTTGTGTTTGTTTCATTTACGCCGCTTGTGCCCTCTTTGTAATAAATTATATACTCTTTAAAATTCTCTTCTGTCGTGGTTGCGCCAAAATTCAAGGTGATACTATTGCTCGTATAAGCGGCAACGCTTAAATCGCCGGGAGCGGTCGGCGCAATAAAATCAATCTTGAAATTCGGAATCGCGTCATTATAACGCGTCCATTCCGAACAGACGTTGTCATTATCACAGGCAATAACCTGCCATTTAAATCCGCTGTTGGAATTTGGCAAGTTCGCCGGACTAGTTGTTCCGCTGAAAGGAGCTACTGAGTAGTCGCCGGCCACGGATGTTACTTTCCAAATTTTACTTGCGCAATCCGACCAGGAATCATCCGGCGCGCAAGCATTGAATGGCACGGTCGTCGCAGTCCTAAACGTATCGCTATTCGCAAGTAATTCAAAATAAAGACTGATATTTTCGCCGGCATCGCCGTCATTAACCTCGGCTTGTATCGTCGCGATATCTTCTATCGTCCAGCCGTTGTTTACAATTTCCGTTACTCCGTCCGCTTTGTATTGTCGAAGGTTTGTCGGCGCGGAGGGAATATGGTTTGTGGTAAAATTCACATACGAAGAGCTGGCGGCGTTACCATAATCATCGTACGCCCAGATCACAATACTATATATAGTGCCGGCCATCAAATCACTGATTGTTGTCGTTGCCGCGGTATTGAAAAATTTATCAGACAAATTAATATCCGTACTTGATGACAAGACGCTGTCTGATTCATCCGGCGCAGTACCATCCGCGATCTTATAAAATATCTTGTACTCGGCAAAATTGGTTTCCGTAGAGGTTGCCCCAAATGTCAACACCAGGGTTTCAGTATTTTTTTCAGCCAATGACAATGCGCCGGGCGAACTTGGCCTAGCATTATCAATATACACGGTAGATGTCGCAGGAACCAGCTGGCTATATACTCCGTCATTCACGGTCAGACGCAGACAATAGTTTCCTTCAACGCCAGACAAGTTAAGCGCAGACAGCCAATCAAAGCCTACATTATTCGCCGCAGGCGCTGTCAAAATCCATTCACTTCCGGTACCAACCTGGTACGCTGAAGCATTATCAATCAAAGGGGCCGGTAAATTTGTCGCTGAAATATTCGCGCCGTCTTCATCAAGATACGGATCCAAAGGCGAAGAAAAATTGCATGCCACGCCCGACACATAATCAATCCGCGCCCGGGAAGGGTTGTTATCAAGGTCATTCACGATTATCCCAATATCAATCCTACCGGAACCGTCCCGCTTCTGCTCGACCGAGTCAAACAAACCAGTCGGACGATTTGTGCCGATCTCTGTCGTAACAACAATCGGCGTAGCGCTCGCGCTTTGGCCGGATTCATCAAAAGCCCAAATATTAAACTGGTATTCCGTATCGGCGGTCAAGAATGGAACCGTAGTGGTAGACGCTCCATTAAAAAGGATATTTGACAAATTCGCGTCGGATGATGTCCCGAAATACGAATCATTAGTAGAAACAACATCGCCGCCATATTCTTTGTAATAAATGCGGTAATCGCTGAAAAACGATTCCGTGCTTGTGCCCGACAGGTTAAACGTAACGCTAGTTGATGTTTTGGAATTTTCGCTTAAACTGCCCGGCGCTGTCGGCGGCGTATTATCCACCTTGAAATTCGGCGACTCTTCATTATATTTTACCCATTCTGAACAGGCACCCAGCTGGTCGCAAGCCATCACCTGCCAGATATAGCCGTCATCCGATTCGGGAAGATTGAATATGCGGACGGCATCCTGCGCGCCAAATAGGGCAAACGAAGCCAAATTGGATTGATTGTTATAAGCTGTTTTTACCCAAGCATCGGAACGGTAAACATTGGAAATGCGGACCTCGTCAATCAAACCATCCCAACCAAGCGCGGTTGTAATATCTTTTCCGCCCTGCCCGATGCGCAAAGTCGACGCGCCGGAAGTAAGACCTGTGCCGGCCGGATCATTAGAAGTAGGAGTATCCAAATCGCCATCAACCAAAAGCTCATATTGCCGGCCACTTTCCCAGCGAAAAACCAAGTGCTGCCAATCGGTAGTCTGGGAAAAACTCGAACTTTCCATCTGAATCTCGCCAGTTACGGTCGTCGTAATAGCCCCTTTAATCACATCATTGCCGCCGCCGTTAACTCCGGCATCATCATAGCGCAAGGTAAAAAAACTATCGTTTCCAGCCGGGGCTGAACCGATAATAAATCCGCGATCAGTCGCAATCAAATCAGATTTCAGCCATAGCTCTACCGTAAACTCCGAAAGTCCATTAATATAATTTTCGCCATCCGCGTCCTCCAGGTAATCGCCTGCGCCATCAAATTCATAAGCATAGCCGGTATCGGTTTTGACACGCTTACTAGCTCCCATATTAAACGAAGTCATATGGCGGCTATTGCCGGAACTATCTTTGATATCATCCGCAGATCCGGTCGGCTCCTCATCCATATGCCAAACACCCAAGTAGCTCGAATCCCAAACGCCGGACGCGCTTGACTGGTCCGAAGCGACATCCGCGTTTCCGTAATACATATAAACGATCGTGTCTGTTGAAGAAGAAACATCAGTCTTTACCCAGGCAATCAATTCGCCATCGCTTGAATCATATACCTTTCTTTCATACGAAAGCTTAGTAACGCCATCGGCCGCCGTAAACAAAATATCGTGTCCGTCAGAACGGGCATTTCTCCGCAAATCATCATCAACCGTATTGGTCAAAATCGGAAAATCCTGCATATCATCTTCGATTAAATCCGAGTCAATGACTATTTGCTTGCGATACAGCCATTCCTCGTTATACCAATCCGGACCGGTGGATTGTTTCCAAATCTTTTCCGAACACTGCAAAAATCCGGTTCCGGAATTACAGCTGGATGCCGGAACCGATGTCGCGGTTGTCAGCGTGCCGGTCGCGCTGATGACTTCGTAATAGTAATCAAAATATCCGCCTTCCGGATCTGTTGAGCTGGCCGACAATACCATTGATTGATCGATCGCCCAAGCGTTGTTGGAAACAACCGTAAAATTATCATTCAATCTTTGTTCTAGATTATCAGATAAAAGCGGTAAGTAATTCGTCGCAGCCGAAAGTTCCTCTGTCGCCTGTGTCTTATTACCGGCTTGGTCATATGCCCAGATATTAAAAACATAAGCAGTCTGGGAAAGCAGTCCCGTTATCGTCGTTGACCCATATCCGCTAAAAAGAATATGCCCTAGATGTCCGTCATCGCCCGAATCCCAACGGCTGTCATTCTCGGAAACTCCGCTTGTTCCCGCCTTATAATAAATTACATATTCGGAAAAATTGCTTTCTGTTGTTGTCGCGCCAAAATTAAGCGTAATGGAGTTATTTCCCCTACTATAAAAACCAAGGTTTCCCGGCACAGTCGGCGCATGACCGTCTACACCCGGACGATTGCCCGCATCGGCCGTCGTATAGGTCGAGGAATTATTACCGTTCGTATCAACAAGTACGACGCTGATCGGCAAATCACTACTGTCTAAAATATCATTATGTCCTTCGCTGACGATATAGTTGACCGTATAATTATTTCCGCCGGCCGAAGCCAAACTTGCGCTCACGTCAACGCCGTTAATAGTAATCGCTCCGGCCAAATAGCCGGATGCATCCGCGGAAATCGTCGCTGTCGCTATATCGCCGATCTTGAGCAAACCGGATGTGATATTGAAGCTGACATTGGAAATAACCGGCGCGTGCCCGTCAACACCCGGACGATTGCCGGCGTCTTCTGTCGTATAAGGATTCGAATCGTTTCCGGCAGAATCTCTCAAAACGATATTAATCGGCAAATCATTCTCATCCAAAATATCATCGTGCCCTTCTGCCACAGTATAAGCAACGGTATAATTATTGCCGCCAGCCGAAGCCAGCGTGCCGGATACGTCAACGTTGTTTACTGTAATCGTGCCAGCTGAGTATCCTGTCTCGTCGGAATATATCGTTGCCGTTGCTGTATCGCCGATTTTGAGCATACCCGATGTGATATTGAAAATTACATTGGAAATAATCGGCTGACTGGCATCAACTCCTGGACGATTAGAGGGGTCAGAAGAATTAAAAGCTAGTGAATAATTCCCAGCCGCGTCGGATACAACAAAATAAACCGGCAAGTCGGCAATATCATTAATCGGGTTATCGCCCTCGCTAACGGTATAAACCAAGCGGTAATCACCGGAACCGATTTCAAAAAAACTGGATGCAACATTAATATAGTTGATTGTCGCACTGATAATCGAGAGATTTTCTTCTGCATCCGCGACAGATAATGTAGCGGTGGCGCTTGCGCCGATTTTCAAAATTCCCGATGACGGGACAAATACGGCTGAATTGATTACCGGACGATGGGCATCCACTCCCGGACGATTCGCGGAATCAATCGTTACGTAAGTAACGGAATTATTTCCGGCCACATCCCGAAGCACGATGCTGATTGGCAGATTGTTTGCATCCAAAATATCGTTATTTCCCTCAATAACAATATAGCTGACAGTATAATCATTGCCGCCGGCTGAAGCCAATGTGCCGGACACATCAACACCATTGATAGTTATCGCGCCGGCCGAATATCCGGACGCATCCGCAAAAATCGTGGTCGTGGCAATATCGCCGATTTTGAGCACACCCGATGTGATATTAAAACTGACATTGGAGATTACCGGTTTGTGTCCATCAACGCCCGGACGATTACTGGCGTCTTCTGTCGTATATGGAATCGAATCATTTCCGGCCGGATCGCTCAAAACTATATTAATCGGCAAATCGTTGGCGTCTAAAATATCATCGTGTCCCTCGGCCACGGTATAGGTAATCGTATAATCATTTCCTCCGGCCGAAACTAACGTGCCGGAAACATCAATGCCGTTTACGGTAATCGTATCAGCCAAATACCCTGTCCCATCGGTATAAATCGTCGCTGTTGCCGTATCGCCGATTTTGAGTACGCCGGATGTGATATTAAAAGTTACATTGGAAATGACCGGACGATTGGCATCGACTCCCGGACGATTGGTCGGATCAGAAGATTGAAAAGCAACGGATTCATTACCTGCGCTATCGCGTAAAATAATATTGACCGGCAAATCATCATTATCCGGACGATCAACGTCGCCTTCTGCGACAATATAAACTATCCGATACTCTCCACCACCAAGTTCAGTAAAGCTGGCTCTTGCGTCTTTGCTATTAATATTGATTGTCGCGCCCGCGCTCAATCCGGTTTCCGCGCTCGCGGCCGTAATCGTGGCGGTTGCCGTATCGCCGATTTTCAGAACTCCGGAAGACGGCGCAAAACTAAGCGCTGAAACCGCCGGCGCATTCGCGTCGATTGACGCCGTATTGGCGGTAATCGCGGTAAAGGCGGGATCATTATACTGCTCCAGCTGATCTTTTAACATCAGCGAAAACGGAATCGTTCCAGCCGAGCGATCCGTATGTCCGGACAAGACCGTATAATCAAAAGTATAAGTTGAGTTATCATATTTTTGCAAATTACTTGCCGCAACATTATTAACAGTTGTCGTTCCAAGCGTATAGGCAGCCACGTCAGCCGCTACCGTCGCAGTCGCGCGAATCGTATCGCCGATTTTGTAAACAAGATTTGGGATAACGATCGAAAGTATCTCGGGTTTGTGCGCATCCACTGAAGCCGTATTCGCGGCCGGTGTAACATAGGCCGCGTTCTCATTGCCATAATTATCGCGCATGATTATCGAAATCGGCACATTCCCGGCCGTTCTGTCCATATCGCCTTCGGCCACGATATAATATGCCTGATAAGTCGTATCTGCTAGGTCCGAAAAGCCGGATAATGTCTTTCCGTTCACGGTACTCTCTCCCAAAGCCAAACCCGTTTCCGCCGTATCAATGATAATCGGCAAACTGCTGTTTATACCATAAGCACCGTTATTCAAATAAACGGCCTGGATAATCGGAGCATGCGCGTCCAGCGATCCATTCGCAAAAACACCGGCATACGGCGCATTGATATTGCCATAAGAATCGCGCAAAACAATATGATACGGTATCGTTCCGGTTGCGCGATCAACATTGCCTTCGGCAACCGTATATTCCAGCGTATAGGTTGTGTTATTGATCTTTGTCAGATTCGCGGTCGCGCTCGTTGCGGCATTAAGCGAAGATGTCTCCAAAAGATAAAGGCTGGCATCCAAGGCAGTCGTTATCGTTGCTGTCATAATGTCTCCTATACCATACATCAGATTAACAATTTCAACCGCTGTTATCTCAGGAGCGTTAGCATCAATCGATCCGCCGCTGAATGATCCGGATGATGACGCGCTTTGGTTAAGATAAGGATCCACCAAGGATATTTCAAACGGGATGGTATTGCTCGCGCGATCTGTCTGTCCGCTTGCTATCAGATAATCGGCAGTAAAAGTCGTGTTGTTAATTTTCTGTAAATTAAATATTGGGCCGCCATTTATTTCAGAGCTAGTACCAATTGTCAGTGCATCCGATTCCGCCGTCGCTAGCGTGATAGTCGCGGTCATGGTGTCGCCAATCTTGTACATCCGATCAGGAATCGCAACACCAGAAATTATCGGATCAAAATTGTCGATGTAAACAGTTGTAGTCGCCGATACCAGCTGATCATTTGTTCCGTCATTTGCGGTCAGGCGCACGCAATAAGTGCTGGATGCATAAGGTATATTGGCCTGACTAGTCCAATCAAAATTGACCGTGCTCGTACCGAAGGTAGTCGTAATCCAACCGGTCGTGGTACCGACTTGATAAGCATTCGTATTATCCACCTTGGGGTCGCCATAAGTAGCGGTAGTATCGGCGTCAACCGTGCTGATAGTTGTCTTGGCAGACGAACTAAAGGCGCAGGTGCTTCCTTGTTCATATTCGACTTTAACGCGCGCGTCATCCAGGTCGCGATCCGATACGTCAAAAGCAAAATCAACAACCCCGGATCCATCCGCGCGGAAAGATTTGGAATTAACGACGCCAAAAGGCCGATTAATATTCTTGAGCCGTGTACTGAACGCGGCCAAGCTCACCTCGTCGCCGACCTGAGTGGAATTGGGCACCTCAATCGCGTCCAAACTGATTGTCTGTCCGGTTGTCGGAATGCTTACTCTTGCGACAATATTATGTACCGGCTCGTCCGCGGCGTCATAACCGGTCCGGTATCCGGCCGGCGACTGCCCCCAGCTCCAGCTGGTCGGCACTGTTACCCCATTCACTTGCAAACGATCGTCCGATTCATTCGTATTTGCCGTAATATCATTTATAAACGAAGAAAAGATCAGTTGGTCGCCACTTGTCTGCGGGGCGTAATTTCCCCCGCTATTCAAATTACCTATCACCGTCCAGGTACCGTTGATCGCGGTCGAGGGAAGATCTGCATAATATGTTTTAAAGCTTTCAAAACGGTTCAAATTCAAAGCAAAAACGCGGCTGCGCAAGTGCGTGTTAACATTGGAAGTGATTGAATAATTGCGAATACTAAAAACCGTATTTTGCGCCACGTTATCAAATGGTCGATATATGGCGTGCGGTAAAAATTCATTCGTATTTTCACCTTCTCTTTGAAATGACATAGAGGCGCTTGCGCCATTGTATATTTGGCTGACATATTGTCTTAACGCGCTTGAAATATCAATTTCCGCCATCGCAAACACCAGCCAATCCTTGACGCCATCAGCGTTATTCATGGTAATGTTTGCGTCCGCGGTTACGGTTGTAGTTAAAGCGCGCGATGTTGAATTGACGGCATATTTCCAATCAGTCGTTTCCAGGTTACTGATATTCATTGCCACAATCTGCGCGTTCATTATATACGAAGTTCCGGAAACAGTGCGATAACGTAAAATAATGTCCTCAGGGGTTGCCGCCTGATCCATTACATCAAACCAAGAAATCTGCATCGCGTCATTCGCTTGATCCCCGGATGCTTCAATTGAGCCGGAATATTGGATCGTGCTTCCATACAAAATTTCAAAATTCGAAATTACACCGGCCACACTTCCTGAAAAACCAGCCGTCACATACACAAAATATTTCTGTCCTCCGCTAAATAGCGTGGATGTCGCCTTAACCGCTTCTGTCCAATTTACAGTGTCCGCCGTACCGGCATCAATCGCAATCTTCTGTGCCACAATCACCTGATTCTCGCCGTCCGACGCGATCTGCCAGCTGCGATTTTCCCAGCCTATGGCTGGTCCGCCTTGGGCGGAGATTGCTTCAAGCGGACCCAGCAAATAAAATTCCGGAAAAATATCCGGCGCGTCAAACTTATAAATCAATGTTGCCTCATCTCCTTTTTTAAGAATAATATTCTCCAAAATCAAATTTTTTCCAGCATCATCTATTTGTAATTTGTAATTTGTAATTTGTAATTGATTAGAAATTAGAAATTGGAAATTAGAAATTTTAAAATCCTCCGGCATTTTTTCGATAAGGTTTCCGCTAAAATCCTCATTCGCCCTAATCTTCACCATCATCCCATACTCCGCTGTCGGATTGATACGCGTCGGCCCGATGCGCTCGACAACAAAAGGCGATTCGGCCTGCACGCTAATAACATCGCTTATCTCCCAAGAACCTTTTTCCGTAGTAGCGATTAATTTCACAGTATATTCACCAATCTCTCCCAAACCATAATTCGCGTAATAATCCGGAGTTAAAATAACATTATCCGGCCCGCATTCCGGGTTGCGGATAATCAAACCGTTTTTTGTACTTAAAACCGCCTTACCTTTATCCGGTGCGGTAATAATCATCTCCAGATCAGCGCCACAAACTGTGTGTCCAAGCTCATCCAAAACCCCCATCTGCAAATACGCATTTTCATCCGGTTGATAAATTGATTTATTACTATTAAAAGCCAGAACACCCCAACTAAAATCCTGCACAAAACTGATTGTTTCATTACCGGTTAATTTTTCGTCTTTCAAAGTAATAACTACTTTATGCAAGCCTGGTTTTACCTGCCGTCCTTTTGGCTTTAATTGAACTGAAAATTCACCGTCTTCCTGATAAAAAGTTTCAACAAAAAAATCACTTTCTTCACTCTCGCCTTCTACCATTTCCGCGCTAATTTCCGCTTTCTTAAACTCATCCACAAAAAAACCTTTAAAAAAAGCGCCAACAGCTCCGGGCAGTTTACGCTTCTTTTTAAGTTTTAGTTCCAACTCGGAATTATTGCTCTTCATATCGCCAATTTCAGAAACTAACTCTAGGGACATGTCCTGCTTCCCATAAATTATTTTTTTATCTGACGCAGAACTGGGAATTGCCGAAAAAATAAATGTTATAAACAAAAAAATAATTACCCCAAACAGTAACTTTTTGCAGTTATTTTTTAGCGTTCTAAACATTGAAAATTAATCTTTAATATTAGCTCATCTCGATACTCGAGATATAACATTTTTCTAACTATATTATACCATATTTTATGCTTAAAAAGCGAATATTTCTTTCCGAATTATTAATAAATAAAAGTTTATTATTAGCCAAAAAATAAAACAAAAAATCGCATTTAAAAAAATACGATTTTACTAATATTAAAATAATTATTTTTGTGGATAACTAATAAACATTTGCCGTAGAGACGCCCAAATTGGGCGTCTCTACATGTGATGTTATTGACAATTGTTTTGGATATGGTATAATATATATACTAATTCCAAAACAATATGAAATTAATCGAAATCAAAAATAAAACAGCAAAATTAAGGATTTTTTCAAAAGATATTTTAAAAAATTTTGAAAAAAACGCAAATACTCTTGATGCCAATATAAAATACTGGCTAAATAGTGACGATTTAATTGCGCTTAAAAACGGTTTATACACCTTCAGCGAACAATATAAAAATGAAGTAAACAAAGATGCTTTTCTAGAATATGCCGCCGGCCAGTTGGTTACTCCGTCCTATCTTTCTTTGGAATATATAATGTCAAAATATCAGCTTTTATCAGAACCAGTTAGATCCATTACATCCGTCACCAACAAAAGCACCAGGGAATACAAAAACAAATTAGGTGTGTTCAGATATTATACTATAAATCCTAAATTGTTTTGTGGATACGAAGCCAAATTTATCGACACAGCGCCGATTATGGTTGCAACCAAGTCCAAAGCGGTTTTTGATTATCTTTATTTGCGATTTATCAAAAACACACCAATCAACGAAAATGAGATCAAAGAATTAAGGATAAACTGGGAAAATATATCTGCCAAAGAATTTGACGAATTGGCGGGATACGCTGTGTTTGCCAGAAGTAACAAAATTAAAATGGCAATTGCTTTAATTAAAAAAATGTATTATTAAAAATCTATGCTAGTCAATATTTTAAAAGAAATTGTAAATGAAAAACAAAAATTAGGAATTCCCAATTTTGTAATCATAAATTTTTTAAAGGAATTTCTGCAATATCCGGTTTTAAATTTTCTTTATAGCAATAAGAAATATAATGATTTCATCTTTACCGGCGGTTCTTGCTTGCGAATCTGCTACGGCCTACCAAGACTTTCTGAAGATTTAGATTTTGATTTACCGGCAAACAGTTTTCAAAAATTGGATCTTAAATTATTATCCGACGAATTGGTAAACTATTTTAAAATAAACGGGCTTTTGGAAATTGATGTAAAAATTCAATCCGACAAAAGATTATACTTAAAATTTCCAGTCTTGAATAATTTAGGATTATCAAAAAATATTTCTGAAAGCGATTTTTTATATGTTAAGCTAGAATTTTCCAAGTCCGAATATACAAAGCCAAAAATCGAAATTAATCCAATTTCAAAATTCGGCTACAACACAGTTGTAAAAAACTACTCTCTTGAATATTTAATGACCGGAAAAATTCGAGCATTATTAAACCGAAGCTGGTTCAAAGGCGATAAAAATGAAATAAATATCAAAGGCAGGGATTTTTATGATCTGTTTTGGTATTTACAAAATGATATAGAGCCAAATTGGAGCGAACTTGCAAAAACTGATGGCATAAAAAATATGGCTGAACTAAAAAATAAAATCAAACTTCTTATCGAAAAAAATGTAACACCGCAAAAATTAGCCTATGATCTGAAAAATTTCTTTAACGACCAAAATTTTATTGATGATTTTTGTAAAAATTATAGGGTGATAATAGAAAAATATTTGTGATGTCTCAATGCAGACGCGTTGCAATGAACATCTCTTGTACAGACGCATTGCAATGCGTCTCTACCACAAACATAAAAAAACGGCACCAGCCGTTTTTTAAATCCTAAATCGCAAATCGGAAATCGCAAATCACTACTCCCCTCCATCATCATTCCGCCAACGATAATGCGTCTGGCTGACAAACGGATAACGTACTTGGTAAAAATTTGAATACATATCTTCATCGGTCGTAGCGCTGTCATTCGTGCTCAAAAGTCCAACCGCATAAGCTGTGCTGGTAGCCAAATAATTTTTTGTAAATACTATATAAAAATCCAAAGTACAAATATTGCCCAGACAATCTGCACTGCTTCCTGTACCAAGCTCTGCCGCGTTACCGATATCCGCGCCTATTTCCGTAAATACGCCGGACGTTTGATCCCATGAGAAAACCAAATCGGAAAATGGCGAAGAATCATCGGTCTGATTTGCCAAGCGCAGATTTACGGTATCCAGCGCAAAATAACCGTTTGTTTCCGAAACTACGGCTCGGAAATTCCATTCATTTTCCGGTCGCGCTACCGCAACGTTTGTATCCAACCCTTCTGTTCGCGGATTTACAAAAGTTAACGATTCATTCTTGATTGTCGCGCTGGTCTTGATCGCAGTTTCGGTTCCTGTTGACATGTTGCCATACGCGTCAAAAGACCAAATATTAAAGACATACCAAGTATTCTGCTCTAGTCCGCTTATCAAAGTTGATGTCGCGCCATTAAAATCGTAGGTATTAAAATGCGTTCTATCGATTTCTGTATCGTTCATTGTTACCCCTGACTCCGCTTTTTTATAATATACTTTGTATGCGTTTACAGTAGGCTCGTTTGTGTCGCTTGAAATATTATCAGTATCATAGGCCAGATCAATGCTATTGGTTGTTACTCCGGCCGAACTTAGCGCGCCAGGTGCAGTTGGATTAACATTATCCAACGTAATTGTCGCGGTTGCTAGGGTCTTTTGAATATCAAAGCTGTCATTAGCTGTCAAACGCAAACAATATGTGCTATCAGCATTTTCCTCGTCTTGCCGCATAAGCCAATCCACATTAATCGTGTTTGCTCCAGGCGAAGTCATGATCCAGCCGGTTGCATTACCAATCTGATATTCATTCTCATTCAACACTCCGGGCAAGCCAAAATCCGCGGATACATGCGCCGGATTTTCATCCAAGAGCGGGTCCAATCCCGGAGCAAAAATACAATCTGCTCCCAATGCGTATTCAAGCTTTGCCGACAGCTGATTATGATCGTTCAAATCGTCTATCTCCAACGAAATATCAACAACTCCACTGCCATCATTTCTTTGCTTTGTGTCCGCTGTGTTAAAACTGCTCAAAGGCGCGTCATTCGTCATTATATCAACCCGCGACGAACTGGCTTTGTTGCCGTATGTATCATAAGCCCAAATCGCAAAGCTATATGTCGTACTGCCGACCAAGCTAACATTGATTGTCGTGGTAGATTTATCATTAAAAAATTTATTATACAGATTAATGTCTGAAGAGGATGCCCACATATTGTCGCTCTCGGTCGGATCCGTGCCATTCGCGATTTTATAAAATATCTTATATTCATTAAAATTTGTTTCGGTCGTTGTAGCTCCAAAATTCAAAGTTACGCTAGTCCCTGTCCTGCTATTCAGACTTAATTGTCCAGGCGAAGTTGGTGGCAAAGTGTCAATATATACGGTAGTCGTCGCCGGCGCGCTCTGATCGGCAAACGTATCATTCGCTGTCAGCCTGAGGCAATAAGTTCCCTCAACCTTGTCCAAATTTTGCTTTGCCAACCAATCAAAAGAAACCGAATTCGAGCCAGAGGCAGTTTTAATATAGCCATTAGCAGTTCCAATCTGATAAATATTATCATTCTCGATATATGGATCGGCAAAATCAGCCGTAATATTTTCATTTATTTCATCAAGCAAAGGGTCACCGGGCGCACTAAAAACGCAGGTCGTTCCAGTAGCAAACTCTAGCTTTGCGCGCACGTCATGATCATCAGCATCATCAGCCTCTACATCCAAATCAACTGTCCCGCTGCCGTCTCGCCGAAAAACTGCGCTATTAAAAGAGCTTACCGGAGGCGTATTGGTCCAGCCGTAAGTATAGGTCAATGTCCCGTTCATTTTCGCCGAATCCGTTGTTATAGCCGTATTATCACTGGCATAGCAGGCGGAATACGCTTGATTATCATCCGTTGTCATTGCTCCGCTGACGCTAACTAGCATTTCTGTTGTCATATTAACACTATCAGGAATCGCCCGATAAGCCGGTGAACCGCAATTCGGTGTTCCAATCGCCAAATTTGCCGTTGACAAATGAACGGTAGTGCCCATCGCGGCTGAGCTGTTTGAGTTCAAATAATGCGCGCGCAAACCGGCTGCCAGTAAAGTCTTGTTTGCCGATTCTGGAAACACAGAATTGGCGGTTGCCAAAACGGTAGAAGTTGCCGGCGCGCTTGCCGCTTGTCCGCCAAAAAGATTCAAACTGGAAAGATACCCAGACTGCTCGCTGGAATAAGTATAGGTAATCATAAGCTCCACGGATGCGCCATTAAACAAGGCGTTAAGATATGTCAGATTCACGACAACCGCCTTACCGGATGTGGCTGTCGCGCTTTCCAGCTCTGTATAATCACTTGAAGGTATTATATGGATTATATTTAAAACCGGACTAGTTACGGCAACCGAAGAGCGAAACTGATAAGCCAGATTTCCGGTAGTAGTATTATTTCCGGTTTTTGTCGATACATTCGCGGTATAGGTAGTTCCGCTAACCGTATGTCCATTCGCCGTTATTCTAACCCAAGCACTCTTGATATCAACCGTACCAGTCGCGCTTCCATTTTCCGGAAAAAACACATTTGCTGTTTGACTATTCAAAGCAACGGTATTACCGTTTGAAATAACACCCATCGGAAAAGACACAGTCCGTGTTTTTACCGGCGCGGAGCTAGAGGCGATATAAGTTTCCGTAACCTCGCCGCCCAAAACATAATTAGTCGTATTGACATATAGTTCGGTTTGTTGCGCCAAATTCTCGGCGTATCCGGATCCTGACCAGTCCGAAAAATACATCGGCGGCGTACTGCCATTGCCAGAAAGAGCTTCTTCAAAATGAAAAGCACTGCTATTGTTATTTATGGTCTGAATATCTAGATATGGGCGCAAATCAGTTGTCGTATTGGCAGTAGGCGCGGCAAACATTTTGAACCACTGAGAAACCCTATTGCTTGAAGTCGCGACTCCCGACCACTCTGGCAATGTCATATTATAAGAAAATGTCGGACAATTGCTGTCAGCCGTGCAAGCAGCTTGGGCGGCTTGCATAGAGCCATAGTTCGTACCGGTGTCGGAATCCAGAGGATAAATAACCGTATTAGTAATATTCGGCGAATCAATATCATATGTATACGTGACTATCAACATTGCACTGGCATTCGCTATCGAAGAATAAGCCGAGCTGTTTTTTAAGCGATAGCCAAACTGCGACTCCATCAATACGCCATCACCGGTATAGGCACTAATCTGTGCCTCGTTCGTCACATCCAAAAGAAAGCGCCCGTTGTTTGATTCTGTATCATCATACACAAGCGCATTAGCATTGTCATCTGCTATTTGACCGCCCCCGGCGCCAAAAGCCGCGGCTGTACAATCTTCAACGCAAGCATCAAATCCAAGCTTATAGCCGCTATAAGCAACACCGGTAGTATTATAAGCCTCAAACTGCGTTTCCATAACAACATAAGCGTTCTTTATCGTAACGCCGCTTTCTGCCAATTTCCAATTAAAAACCGGCAAAACATGGTCATTATTGGTATTCTGCCCGGTCCCGCCTGCCACGTCATTATAAACCCCAGCCTGAAACATAACAGTTCGCGCTCGCTTAACAAACGAATCGGACGCGATCTGCCAGGAGCGATTTTCGATTTCCGATTTTCGATCAAGACCCGATGTCCCATCGGGACTTTTCGGGTTTTCGATTTGGATTGAGAGCGGCCCAACTAGATACAATTCCGGCGACCGATCCGGTGCATCAAAAGTATAATTGATATCCAAAACCTCCCCAGCTTTTAAATTCACATCTTTAATCGTAATTTGGCTTCCATTCTCTAACTCGTCAATTGAAAATTGAAAATTTTGCAATTCATTAGAAATTAGAAATTGGAAATTAGAAATTTTAAACCCTGTCGGAACAGTCTCAACTATACTTCCAACAAAATCTTCTCTACTAAGAACATTCATCTTCATCCCATAATCCGCTTTCGGCCAAATACGCGTCGGCCCAAAACGCTCCACGCTAAAAGCGCCCACATCTTTCACCTCAATTGTTTCAAAAATAGTTTTCTCTCCGGCAGAAGTCTTGGCTGTCAATTTGAATTCATAGTTTCCCTTATCACCAAACTGATAATGCATCGAATAATCCGGTACATTCGTAACCGTTTCTGGACCGCATTCTTTGGAAACGACAATTCGCTTCGCTTCATCGGTTTCGCTTGTCGAAAATATTTGCGTATCGCCATTTGCATCTTTGACCTCAAGGTTCACCTCGGCGTTGCAAATCGTATGTCCGCCGTCATCCAGGACCGCCATCTGTACAAAACCGGTTTCCGCGGCCTCGTATTCGGATTTATTAAAATTCATTGCCAAAACTCCCCAATAAAATTCTTGTACTTTTTCAAATTCCTCCACTGCTTCACCTGAGCTGTCTTTGATAAAAAACTTCAATCGATATTGGCCGGGCATAAGCGCGAGCGTATCCGGCAAACGAACGGTAAATATTCCGTCGCTCTCAAATATCGTAGTCAGATCAATATTGGTTTCAGCTCCGGAAGGATCAAACAATACGATTGCCAAATCAACATTCTTCCAAAAATTGCCAATACCCAAAAACTCTCCCAGCGTTTCCCAAATCCGCTCTTCATTCTTGTTGTATTGGAATTTCAACTCGCCGCCTTCACCGGCTTTGAATATCAAGTTGTCAGACAAAACGTCCAAGGCCTCTTCCCAGCGCTGGCGCTGTTTTAGCTTGTCCAGTTCGGACTCACGTTCAAATACGCTCTCAACCCAAACACTATCCAGATAAATCAAGTTTTTCCGGCCATTATCCAAAACTTCCAGCTTAATTTTTAGATTATCTATATCCTGCCAAGATTCCAAAAACGGCGCCGCAAAACTGAAGTATCCGTTATTAAGGGCATTGGAAACACTGCTCGATTGAATCACATCCAGCTTTTGCCACAAAAGATTATCTGTATTGCTTGCCGCGTCAGAATCAGTTTCCACGGCTTGTTCGCCAAGCGAATACCAAATAGTTATTAAAGAATTATCAAAATCGGATTCTAATTGCCCCGTCTCCGCAGTATCAGCTTCCGGGCTATCCATATTTTCCGCAATAACATCACCGGCAATATCTCCGGAATGGATTGCCAAAGAAAGATTAATTACCGCTGATTTAAATGTCCCCAAATCTTCCAAAGTTTTAATTTCCGCGCTGACAAAGCTTTGCGCGTTCGCGGCTTTTGCAATAAAATATTTTTTAAATTTGTCTAAATAAGAAACAACCTGCTCGGCAACGGACTCATCTGTCCCAATCACCTCGGCCTCGGGTTCTGCCCCTGATTCATTAGATCCGACTACTTCGGTTTCCGTTTCAACGACTGGAATACTTTCAATCAAAACCTGAGTTTGGCTATTGTCAAATGGTTCTACAACCGGTTCTGTTTCTTCCGAGTCTTTAATTTCACTCTTAGTCGTTTCTGAAGTAACATCTGGTTTATCCAGATTTTCTGATTCAACAAAACTATCGTCAACAATGTTGTTCGCTTCCTCTGTCAAATTTGAATCAGCCGAATTTATGGTTTCTTCTTCTTGATCAAAATTGTCATCACCCTGTTCGTCTGACAAAAACACATTTTCGTCTACCTCATTCAGATTAGCTTCATCACCTGAATTGACTTCATCTTCAGACTCGGTGTCATCTTCCAGGTCAGCAGACTCATCAACTATTTCCGCACCTTGTTCTTCTGCCAAAATATCTTCGGCTTGTTCATTTTCAATAATCTTATTCGCCGCCTCTGTTAAAAATTGAAAATTCCCGGCAATCAAGCTAAAATTTCCGCCAGAATAAAAAGCGGAATTTTCATCGGAAAACTCGAGCATGTCCGCATTCGGACCAAGGTCTTGCAAGCCGCCGGCTTTTTCTTTGTTGTGCCAGCCTTGCGCAAAGTCATCCGTTTCTTCAGATTGAATATAGTTGGCATACAGGTTGATTTTTTCCGTTTGCCCACCAAAGGCTTTGATCGAATTTAACAATCGTCCGAACGGAAAAAAATAAGCAAAAATCGAAAATATGATAAAGCTTGCGAAAACAAAACGCCAGCCAGAAACGTAGACACGCCTCTGGCTGGTTATTTTGTTTTTATGACCAAAAAATCGAGAAAAATTTCTCACAATTTTTCGATATCTGTTCTTGCGCACAAGCATGGGGATGCTTTTTATTTACAAAAACTACTTATTTATAAGTTTTTTTGGGCTTTATTAAATAAATTTACGCGACATTCTGAAATATATTTAATTATTTTTTTAAAATTACTCGCCTTTACGTCTATTACTATTAGCGTGTATGTTAAAGTAATAGTTTAAACATCTTGTCTTGTGCTACCATTTAAATTTTTAAAGTTTAAAGGCTTAATTTTAAAAAAATAATTAAATATATTTCAGAATGTCATACCCGATCTAGACGAATTGTTAATACTTTTTGAATTAACATTTGTTTTTGCGCCGATTAGGTAAACGACAAAAAAACTGATACTGATAAAGCTGATAAAAATTACTAATAATAAAGGCAAAGAATGTTTGAATGTTTTAAAAAATAGCTTGATAATATCAAATTCCATAACCACCATTCGCGCTTGATTCGCCAGTTTTTCCTTGATACTTAATTTAGCGTCAGCATTGCCTTTGTTTTTATAGGCAGTAACGGCATCAGCGGTTGTCATCCAGGCAACAGTGCAACACACTTGTTTTCCGGGTATCTTTCCGGCTCGAATCAACTGTCCAATATAATCCGCTGAATACCCAGATATTTTTGCCGCATCTTTCAAGGATATAAGGTTTTTTTCGTCTTTCACGTTGTTTATTTAATATTAGTCATTCTCGATACTCGAGATAAGAATTTTTACGTCAAATCTCGACCTACGAGATTTTTCTTTTCTAAATATATTGTACCATTTTTAGCCACTAAAATACAAGCGTAAGATCTATATTTATTGTCTTATGTCTGTTATTAACAATTAACTAACATTAGAAAAGAAAATTTTTAAAATTAATTCATTTTTAATTCTTAATTTTTAATTTTTAATTTAATTATTCTCTTGTGGATAAAAATATGTTTCCATGCTATATTAAAAAATATCTAAATACTAAAAAATAAAAAATTATGTACTTATTTTTTGACACAGAAACAACCGGTTTACCAAAAAACTGGCAAGCACCGATTCATGATACGGACAATTGGCCACGCATGGTCCAGCTTGCCTGGGTTGCGACTGATGATAACGGCGAGGTCTTATCCGGGCAAAATTATATTATAAAGCCAGAAGGATTTTTAATTCCTAAAGAAGCTTCTAGCGTTCATGGCATTACAACTGAACGGGCGTTGACTGAGGGAATCGATTTGCATAATGCCTTGCAAGAATTTTCCGATTCGCTTAATAATTCCGAAATGCTTATCGCTCACAACATTAGTTTTGATATAAAAATAATCGGCGCCGAATTTTTCCGCAAAAAGATCGAAAACAGCTTGGATGATATTGATAAATTCTGCACCATGCAAACCGCTACCGATTTTTGCCGCATTCCGCATGCAAACGGCCGCGGTTTCAAATGGCCAAAACTGACAGAATTACATATCAAATTATTCGACGAAGGATTTGACGGAGCGCACGATGCGCTGGCGGATGTAAAAGCTTGCGCGCGGTGTTTTTTTGAATTGAGAGGACGAGGGGTAATATAAATCGGATGAAACATAAGACAGAAAATATGTAACATTAAAAAATTTTATTTTTCAAATTAAAAACCCTTAACGTAAGACGTTAAGGGTTTTGTTTATTTTTTTCTGTTTACCTATTTTCCGGTAAACACGTTATCCCATTTTACTGGGCGGGAAGGGTCAATAGTCTGCCACGCCGGATGAGTACCGCTAGCATCCCGAATTTCAAAAATCTTTTTCTTTATGCTATTTTGCAATTCAGACAAAGCAGAAACCATTTGAGGAGTGCTGTATACCCTGGTAAATAGGATACTATCCACTGAAAAAACTTCCGCGGATTGGCCACTTAAGGTGCCAAGATTATCATAGGAGACTTTTCCAACTCCATAAATACTGTTCAGACTGTCTTGCGTCGCCTTGTTAAGATTCAAAAGCTTAAACTCTCTCTTTGGTAGTGCCTCAACAAACGGTGCCGGTGTGCCGACAACGGCAATAATTGCGCTAGCTTCATTATTGTTAATTTTTAGCTTAGCCTCTTCTAAATCTTCTACTGGAATAATCTCATAACCAATGTTACTCATCAGCTTGATAATTTCTGCGGTTTTTATCGATCCGCCCCATGCTACCACTTTCAGGCCTGATAACTGACCAATATTTTCCAGAGGGTTTTCCACTACTCCGTAAACCGCTTCTTTAGCGCCAAAACCGAATTTTCCCTTTGTCGCTTCCTGAACAATTTTTCTGACAATAGTTGGAACAATAATATGTACATATTCTTTATGGAGTGGTACCAACGCCTGAATCCGATTCATGTCTTGATTGTTCATTTTTTCCAAATGAGCAATATCTGCCTGAATAATTCCAGCATTTATATTATTATTCAGTAAATTGCGCAGATTTTTTACAGAACCACCTTCAGGCTGTTTTTTTGCCGGAGATCCACTTTCTACCATATAGTGTTCAATTCCCAAAGTGGCAGAATTGCAAAATTTTCCGATTTCCTCGATAATTCGATAATATACGCCGCCTTCAGCGCCAGAGCCAATATTCAGTGTGGTTTTTTCAGCAAAAGACGTTCCAACGAACAATACAAATAAACAAAAAACATAAATAATAATTCTTTTCATTTTCTTTTCTCCTTTAATTTAGTTGAGTTTTAATTTCTTCATTGATTCAAGCTCACTGGCATTGCTTTCTTTTTGAGCTGGTGCGGGAACTGGTATTTGCTGTACTGACTGGCTTGAACGTGGGGTAGCCATGTTTAAATTACTGCCGTTTGAAGCATTGTTGGAGATATAAAAAAATGCGCTCAACAGCAAGGACAAAGTCACTCCAAGAATTAAAATCGTCTTCCAATATTTAGACATTCTTCACCTCCGCGCTTTTTTTGCTATTTTTTTCAGTTCTTTCTTGACGGCTTTTCCGTAAACTTGCCTCAACCTGTATTGCAGACATCGCAGAGTTTAGCCTATCACGAACAGCATCAAAAGCTTCATCAATAAGTATTTTGCTAACAACTTCTTCTTTTGAAGATTTTGTTTTCGCAGTTAGCTTTTCTGTTGACATCGCCATTTTTAGTCGTCGTTCCCTGACTTTGATTTGACCAGCAAATGCCAGCAAAGCACCCTCAGCTTCACCGAGCTCAATCTCCTTTTCCTTATACTGTGCCTTTGCTTCGGAAAGGGTTATTTCGTCGGAACTCCAATCTTCGTTTGGAAATTCGTCCTTGGATTTTTTAAGATCGTCTTCCGTGTTTTTAATTTCCGAATGAAAATCACTCAAGGCAATTTTTCGTGCATCAAATATGCGCTGACTGCTAATAAGCTCATTTTGCAACTGTTCAATCGGATTTTCCCTAGCTTCTTTTTTACGCAAGCCCATTATTTGGTTGTCCAGCTTTTGTCCAAAAAATACAACAAATTTTGACATCGCTAATCCAACTAAAACAACAGCTCCGATACCAAGCAGTGTCATGCCACCCAAAAAAGCATTGACCAGCGTCGGGAGTAATAACCCAACACCGCCAATTACCGCGAGCGCGCCCACTCCTTTTACAACAAGCGAACCTTTGTTCAGTTTTTGTACTACTGACATGTTTCCAATGTCTACAATGTCATTCATTTTTTCCTCCATCTATTTGGTTAATATAATTGTCAAAGACCTTCCTCTACTTATTTAAACACTAACAAAAAAGACATATTTAAATATCTATTTTTGCTAGTATTTAAATTACTATAGAATTTTTGACACTAACATAGTATAAAATTTTTGTCAAGAGGTTTTGTCAAGAACGACACCAAATATTAAATCTTGTTTTTTAATAAATTTTTATTTAATATTAGATAAATTTTTTATTATTTTTATCAATTAAAAGGCCCGCATGAAAGTATCATACGGGCTGTAAAATTGTTTTAATTATCTTGCAAATATTCTATTCGCTTGCCTACTGTCTCAATCCAAAGTTTGGGTTTTAAAGCATCCACCCAAACCACGTCTCTACTGTCAGCTTCTGCAATTGCAACTTCTGGAATACTACCGACAATATATCCGCTATCCAAAGAAAAATCTTGAATATCTTTTTTGTCTTTTGGATTATTTTCAAGACTGTCGTTTGCAGTATTGCTTCTAGTGACAGGGGTTCCTAGCCAAAAAAATCTTGATTTTCCATTTATCCGTTTAATCCATGGTCGTATTTCAGCCAAGTGATTTTTGTTTGTTTGGAAAATTTCTTTTCTAGAATTTTCGATAAAACCAACTATCGCCCTCGGTCCATTTAAGACCTGCTTTAAATCAGCATGTCTACAAACATATACTGGACCGATTCCGTCACCTGGTATCATAACACTGGTATTCAAACCGGTTGAACCAGATTGATATGGTTCAAGGGCAAAGTAGGAGTATAATTTATTTTTACTACCATCACTTGAATCCTCCCATTTAAAGAAAGTGGTAAATGGTTGTTTGTGCATATCAACTGCCATATCCGGAATTTGGATATCTCCCCAATGAATACCAGGCAGCGGAGCAAAAAAACCTTTTTGAAACCGGAAGCTTTCACCGATAAAACGACTAACCTTATTGGGCGTCAAATTTTGCCCCACCAGAAAAGGATAATTTTTTATTTCCTCTGGTTTAATCCATTTTCCTTGACCGAAAATAAGGGTTTTTATTAATTCCATCCAAGAATGTTCGGTTTGCGATATAACGCATACCCCGCCAAACTCCGGAGTTGGAAAAAATCCACTCCACCGTATTAGTGAAACAACCTGAACAATATTCCCTTGATCATTGACAATATATTTTGCCTCGCATGTTTCATAGTTAAGAAAACGCCACAAACCAAATGTTTTAATGACATTGGTATACACATTTTTTCCTAACTTTAAATTTTCACCGGTAAAAAATAAAACCGGATGACGATGTTCTTGGGAAAAACTTATTTGTGGTTTATCAGCATCAATAACATACACCTCCTTAACGTTACCCGAATATTGATTATACCAATAATTCGGTTCAAGCCCGATAGTAAATTGAAACCGGCCGTTTGGTCCGCGAACAAAATGCGGTTTTCCAATCCAAAAATTTTCATTAGCATTCTTTTTTGCAATCGTATAGACACTGTTTATCGGCTGTATGCGCTCATTATCTGTTAAAGGCATTTCACTCAACTCGACAATATTAAGACTTTTGTATTTTGCATAAAGAGTAGCATGTTCAATAATATCGAAACCTAATTTTTCTTTTACAAAAAATCCTCCTATTACAATTGCAATTATTACCAACGGAACGCCATAACGAATTTTTTTTTGTGAGGCATGGCTCATTATCATTTTTATTACAACAACCACTGTCATCAAACAAAAAAAATACAACATGTTCATGCGGATATAAACCAATACAGGCTGCCAAAAAGCACGAAGAACAAAAATAATCGTAAAAATAGAAATGAGAATTAGAAAAAAAGCCAACTTGTGATTCTTTAAGAATGTAGCTAATCTGGTACGAGCATTCCACCAAAACCAATATAAACGACCATGCTCAACATCTATTTCGTCCATGTCATCTCCTTTTTTTAACAAAATTATCTATTGCCTCCCGAGGATCAATCGGAACATCCTTTTTCGGTGGCACTTCATTCTCATTTATTTTTGTCTGTTTATTAACATCATCATCAGAAATATGTATTGCTTTTCCAACAAAATCTATTCCTTCTCCAATTTTTTTCCCAATATCAATTGAACCTTTATCAAAGGCATCAAAGAATTCATCTTTTTTATTCCATATAGGAAAAATTTTTGGTCCCAAGTAAAAACCCAACATGGCAAACGGTATCTCTGCAAAAAGCATTGCCAGCTCGCCTAAGGGATTTACATCCGCCTTCCAGATCATGAGAAAACTTTGGATAGTAGATATAGTTGTCAATATAGCAACCTTCTTTTTTGTTGATTGGTTGTGAATAAATCCCAATTCAACATTTTCTGGCAATGGATTCTTATTTGTCCAGTTATACCAAATACGATATATTTTTGTTCCATAACGCCGATCAAAATGATAGCCAATAATACCAAAAATTGTAAACAGAATAAAACATAACGCGACATATTCCTTCGCTGATAGCATTGTAATATCTCCTTTCTTTATTTAGTGTTTTGTTTTCTAGCCTCTTTCCTGGCATGATAGTTTCTTGTCAGGACATCTACTGCCCATGATTGTCTGTTGCTTGACCATGAACGATAACGATCAAGAAATCGAGCTTTGTTGTAAACATACAACGTAAAAATATCTTGCTCGACAATCTCGATCAACAATTGCCATACCACATCCCTTACTATTTGAGGCAAGGAACGTGGCGGGTACAAAATTGACAATCGAAGAGCATCAGCCATGTCTTCCGAATTGTAGTTGCCATGTCTTTGCAGCTGTAATTCAAGACGCTCTAGCTGAAAAAAAATCGGTGGCAAGTGCCCTCTCAATTCATTAACATAGTACTCTTTTTGACCACTGGTTAATTCAAGCGGATTGACTTCTGGTCGGTGCACTGAAAGTGTTTCAATGAAAATACTGTCCAATTTTGCTGGAAGGCGAAAGGGATAAGCCAAATAATATTTTGGATCCAACGAAATTAGCTGATACTTAAACAAGTAATCCAGCAGTGTCGGATCATTAATCCAGAACACATTATCGCTAGGTTGACCAAGATCTTTAGCCGCCTGCTCGCTCGATAGCACTATCAGTGGTTCTCCGGTCTTGCCTTTATGACGTAGAATATATACCCCGCCAAATGCCATTGTATAAAATGTTTTTACCGCATCATATTGGAAGGGAGATAAAAGCACATGCCGTTGACGTAAATCACCATACTTCGTTGCGCTGTCAATAATTTGCTTTCGAAGCTTTTCATCGAACCAATTGTGGTCATCATAAAAAGTTTCTATTAATTTGCCTTGTTCTTTTGCACCGTCCTGTAGGCCATCATTCGTAAACGCCGCAAGAGAAATCGAATCAACTACCATCAAGTCCAAGGGACTGGTGTAGTGCGACAATCCTTGATTTAAATCCAAAATCAATGCACTTGTTGTTGTGATGTCTCCGATTTCTTTGTTAAAATTTTTCCAAAATGCTTCAAGCAAGGGACGGGTAAACGAATGGAAAGGAAAATAGTTCGGCTGACCACGTTGTTCTGGGGTCAAAATAAATGCGTACTGATTTGCTTCTCCATTTGAAAGATACATTCGGTCCTGTTTTTCTTTTGCAATCTCCGGACTCCATCCCTGACCGTCAATCATAAAGACAGAAAGATTCGTTGGTTCTTTTCCGATAGCTTTAAGACAGCTATTATACCGACTTACAAGTGCCGGCTGATTGATCATAATCAGTCCTTTGCCAATCAAGCCAGCGTCAAGCAATTTTTTCATCTTACTCCTCCCTTTTCAAACGTTTTGTTGCACGTTCACGACCCAGAAAATCAATTTCACAACGTTTTGCCGCTTCTTCAACTGCGCGTTCCATTCCGGTTTCCTGGATTCGTAGCCAGGTTTCGATGTAACGTATAAGCTCTTGATTTCTGATTTCCCGAAATTTAAGTCCGTGCATATTATTTTTCATCATTTCGACAATAAGACTCTTTTTTTCATCGTAACCCTTTCGATAAAACAATTTTGGGTCATTCATCCATTCTTCAGGAAAATCAAAATCCAATAATCTCTCATCTACTGCTCGCTGTATGTTTCTTGCATCGCGTGAACTAAATCCCGGATAACGTTCCTTGGTTAAATGATAGACTTCAGCAAAAAAACCATGGTTCTTTTCATCGTACACTTTTTTAGCTTTACAATAAATTTCTTTTAAAGCTTCGTGGGTCGGCTCATCTCCATTTGTCATAGTCTCGGCTATTGAAGCAACGAGCTTTTGCGCTGAAAGATAAACATAATTTTCCGGATCTTTGAGATCATCCAAAAAACCAGGCTCCAGTTTTTGTAATTTCCGCCACCAAAGATGATCTTGGTCAAGAAAATCTGCCCATGTTTTTGCTCCATCAATCGCAAACTTTTCCTGAACACGCGAAAGTACGGCCTTGTCAATAATTTCCGGAAGGTTGGTAAAAAGCTCCATTACTGTGTTACCATACCAAATTGCATTTGGCCCTTCGACAGTTGGTAAAAAAGTATTAATTATTTCATGAACTCCAGCCGATACACCCGGACGCGTTCTTTCCTGAAAATTTTGCTCAGCATCATCAATCGGTCCATAACAAATATGATTTGGATTCTTAAAATGACGCATCCAGTCAATTGCTCTTTCTGCTGAACCACCCTGATAAGTCGAAACCAAATTAAGCGGCATTGGATTATAATAAAATGTCAATCCAGTTAATACTTCGCAACGTTCTTGAAGCAAGGTCGCAACATATGAAATGTGCATACCCTTACCAGTCCCAGGAATTCCAAAACCGGCGCGCAAGATAGCCAAACCGCCCATATCACGCATAGGATTCGCTTTTTTCTCTTTGTCGTAACATAGAATACGCTCAACAAGACGCCGTGCCTTATGTTTAGCATCTGCGTTTCCAACAATGTCCTCAGCTTTTACTTTGTTAAACTCAATTTTCGGACCAGATACATTCACTAATGGTTCAAAACCATTTATTATGAATTCTGACTTATCTAGTTTATAATTTTTGCTAACAAACGCTTCGGAGTGACGAAGTGCTGCAACTCGGCTAAGAATTTCGTTAACAGTTGACTGACAGTAAAGCATAGTCAATTTAAGAAAATCGACTTCATCATGAACCAATCCTGATCGATCAAGACAAGCTGTCAAATAATAAATAAAACAACGTTTCGCAAGAATAAACGAGGAGAGTGAAAATTCAGGAATAACTGGCATGTCTATATTTCTATCAACCAACTCTTCTCCGCGATACTGGTTAGTGTCATAAACAATAAAACTTGCTGACGTAAAAAGAAAAATTGCGGCAGCAGTTTCGTTTTTTTCACAAAATTCAGTTTTCTGTTGTGGTGTAAGTTGATTTTTATCATTGTATTTTTGCAGATTGTCTAAATTACTGGCTTTGACATAAAGATCTGTTAAATACTGTCCAATTCTCAAGCCCTGCCAAATAGTTTGTAAACAATGATTTATACTATTTGGAAGGATAATTGAGCCATTACCGTGCTTTAAGGCTGTTTTTACAAGCGAAACCGTATCTTCTTTTGCTTGAGTTCCACCAAGCAAATCGTTGCGGTATCCAGCGGCACTAAAAGTTTTAGTATTGGCGTATGGATCTTTCTTTATCATCCATCTTACCGTATCAATAATTGCATTTGCGCCATCATTATATGAAGCTAAAACGCTTTCATCAATTGGTAAAAAGTTTTCGGCAGTTTTCGGCATATACTTCTCCTTTTTCTTTCCCTATGTAGGGAATAATTGTGTGATTACTATAAGCATTATGCATTCCAGTAAAATCAAGCAGTTGATGAATACGATGCGGTAAAATCAAGTAGTGGTGAATCTGGCTAACTTTTTTAGTATAACATTCCAAATCTATTTCCGGCACAAGAAAGACTTCTCGTATTTTTCCCAATGACAGCAGTTTGCCGCTCCGCTTCTGTTCGATAGACATAATTATTTCATCATCAAAAAAAACAATCGGTTCATGATTTTCGCCATTTTCCTGCAATAGCTTATATAGATCTGCTGGATTTTTCGAATAATCAAGCGAGCAAATAGGTCCAATTTGAATTCGTTTTAACAACTTGGGATGAATTTCGCTTATGGCCTCGTCAATACCAGTCGCTACATACAGAAGACCGCGATTGCCTGTACTTTGTCGCTTTAATGTTTCAATCAATGCATAAAAGTTTACATCTTCATCTTCTAATAAAGCTTCTCCTTTATCTTGATCAAAATTCATCAAATATACAATCGGACGATTAGTCGGTTCATCAAAACAACTCCAGGTTATAGAATAATTACGTTTTTCATCATTTTCATTATTCTTCTGAAGCTTGCCAAATTTAAATGAGAAAAAAAGGTCACGTGCTTTGAGATTTTCCAAATATACTCTTTCGCTTAAACGCCAGAGAATGTCTCTTGGATCTGCTTTACTGATCAATAATCGATCAAGTATGGCTGATTTCAAAGTATCGGCTGGCGGTAGTTTTGCCAAACGAGAATCACGTGTTCTCAGGTCAAGCTCGATGCTGTCAAAATTTACAAAACTCGGAAAACCAGAATTTGCAATATCAATTGAAAGCTGATCAGACGGATTGTAGGTATATTTAAGACGCATAACCTCTACTGTATTCAAAAAATTTCGACAAAAACTTTGTAGCGCATTTGCCTCAAAACTTCGTTTTCTGTCTTTACTGGCACAAACAAACACTTCAAGCACTAGTCGTAAAACTGATTCTAGGTGCTCAAAATAATGTGCATGATAATCTTGGCCCGGGGCATGGCTAAAGCTTATTACATCAGTATCATTCATTTTCTTTTCCTTTCATGAGAAAAATGCGGGAGTGTTTTCTCCCGCATTTTTAAATTGTTGTTTGTCCTATTTTGTTTTTTCGTACGAAAAAAAACTTGAATCAAGCGGATCTATACCATATTTGTCCATAAATTGTTTATGCAATTCAGCCAATTGAAATCTATCATTGGCAATATGTTCCGCCAAAGCGTCCAAAACTTCAGCTGCTTTTTTCATTCTTTCAGGATGACTTTGTAATTTTTCTAGCCTTGCCTTGTCTGAAGCAATTGCTACTTTTGCAGCAAATTCCATATTATCTTGATCAACTGCAGTCCCAACTTTATCAAGCTGCTTTGTATACTCGATATCAGACATGGCTTTTGCAAAATCAAGTCGATTTTGAAATGTTATGACACGATTCAGAGTATCTGATCGTAACGATGCAATCCACATTCGATCACCATCACGTAATTTCGTCGCAGTAATTACTTCCGCAAGGTGTTCTTCTGCAAAATATTCTTCTGCATTAAATATCGCATGCACTACATTATACTGCCCACGCAAATCTTCTACCTTAACACGCAAGTTTTTTACTTTTGTATCCTGAATGGCATATGCTTCACTATCGGCATCAAGCGTTGTTTGCAATTGTTCTTCTTCGGATAGTTGGGCTTCGGTTTTAATTATTTCCTGGTCAATTTCACTCATTTCTTTTGCTGCTTTTTCTTTTTTGTCCAAACTATCGCGACGTTTTAAGTCTGACGCCTGATATCGTGATTCAATAATTTCAACTCTATTTTCTAAGATTTCGATCATTTGTTCAGCCATGTACTGAAGGTCTTGTAGTGAATCGCGCATATCACTAGTATAAAGCCTTTCACGACGCATTTCTTCTGCCTTTGTTTGCGCTTCACGTATATTTTGTTCCGCAATTTTCTCAGCAGCTGCTCGTCGAGATGCAAACCATTTTTGCTTAGCCTCTGTCAGTTCTTCTTTAGCCAAGTCTATAATTGCTTGTTCTTCTTCGGTGTAAGTTTCCAGCAACTTAAATCCTATCCCAAGCTGTTCAACAAGCGCCCTCAAACCAAAAACTGCACCTGCAATATCCTGTACACCCGTCTCTTGATCTTTTTGGACAGATTGAATTGTCGCTGCTAAGATTACTTTTCGAATCCGATCTTTTTCCACCGGATCTTCAATATCCGCTGTTTTTTCGTCCAATCGCTGTTTATATGTTTCATATTGCGATTCAACATCAATTCCTTGTCCTACGGCAGCGTTCTGAACGCTCTTTATTCTTTCTTCAGTCTCTGCTTTTAACTCTGCCAATTTTGTTTGCATTGGGCTTCCATTTTCTACCATTTTGTTACTCCTTTTTTTAGGTTTTTTGGTTATTATTTGTCTACAATTCTTATTCTTTATATTCAATTTTCAAAGTACAACTCGAGAATCATTTCCCGCAAAAAAATAACTAAGAATTTAAGCATAATAATAGTTATTTTATTGCTGAAAATGATTATTAAATCATAAGTACAATCAGCCAAACTTATCATTTTTATTATTTTTTGTCAATATCAATTAAAAAACACCTTAGTGGTGTTTTTTGATAAAAAATATATTCTATAATTTGATTAGATAGTCAAATTTTCTTTTAATATTACTTCAATTCCCCCACCCACTTTCCAATCACTTCCTCGAATCTCCCCCGATTCTCCGTTTTTATAGGCTCACCCGGCGGCAATACCTCTCGCAAGGGATTGACTTTGGCGCCGTTTTTTACCATTTCATAATGCAAATGCGGTCCGGTTGAAAAACCGGTGGACCCGACATAGCCGATTATCTGGCCTTGTTTTACTTTTTGTCCCTTTTTTACAGCAAATTTAGATTGATGGGCATAGTTTGTCGAATAAGTCGCGTTGTGCCGGATCGAAGTCAGGTTGCCATAGCCCGCGCTGGACCAGCCGGCAAAAGTAACTGTGCCGTCACCAACTGCGCGGATCGGAGTTCCGATTGCCGCCGCATAGTCGACTGCCCTGTGTCCGGTCGAGACGTTAAAAGCCTCGATATAGCGCTGGCCGGTCGTAAATGGCGACGAAATATATTTGAAAGCGACCGGTGCTTTCAAAAACATTTTTTGCACGCTGTTTCCGTCTTTATCAAAAAACCCTTTGTTGCTTTCGCTTTCTTCAAAATAATAAACGTAATATTCCGTGCCGTCATTGGTATAGCGTCCGGCAAAAATTTTTCCCGGCATTACATATTCGCCATCCAAATATCGTTCTTCATAAACAAATTTAAAAGTATCGCCAACGCGCGGATCCTGGGAAAAATCAATCGTCCACTGGAAAGCATCGGCAAGCTCGATAATCGCCCTAATATCGATATTGTTATCCAGTGCCGCCTGATACATCGATGACTCAACCGTGCCTTCTACAGTCTTCTGGCGAATCTCATACGGAATCGGTTCGATTTTGGCTTGCCATTTTTTATCCAAGGCTTTTTCCGTACTGCTCGCGGCACTATCTTCTTGCGCGAGATATTTTACATTACGCACATGTAGCTCATCTTCAGTATCAATCTTATACCTCAATTCTTTCAGCTCATCCGTGTCCCTATCATAAACCAGCTCCAAATGCCGCCCAACACGAATTTTTACCAAATCATAAACGTTTTTTGCGTCATCATAGATCTCCATAGCGAGAGCGTATTCCACTCCGCTCGTCGCCATGAGGGCGCCGTAAGTGGAATTTTCGCTAATCTCAATTTTCTCTATCCGGTCAAGTGAAATAATTTTTTCTTCACTTTGCACTACCTCTGTATTTATATCATTAATCTGTCCGATTTCTTCTTTATCAAAAAAGCGCTTAGGCAAATTTCTACCCAAAAATAAAAAAAATATTATTAAAAATAATATCAATACTTTCTTTTTCATACTTAATCAGTATATCGCAGTTATAAAAAAATGGGAAGGGAAAAAGTTAAAAGCCGTGGTTACCAAAATGGTTACCACGGCTCTATTTTTGAAAATATTAAGGGTTACCGGTTATCGCTTATTGCCTTAAGCTGACTTAACCGTGTCAATTCCTCGGGGGACATGTGCTTGTCAAATTCCGAAAGAATGTTAATGTACGTTCCGGTATACCGATAAGCAAATGGATCGTCAGGGGTTGAAACCATAGCCGTTATGCATTTTTCGAGTTCAGCAAATATCGTATCCTGCATCCGGCCAAAGTATTCATAGCGCAAAAAATTATAACGATTTTTTTGCTGATTGCTTGAGCAAAGTTTCTCCTGCTCAAGTGCTTCCTGAAAATACGAAACAGCATAGGCAACAGTAAGCCATTCATCTTTTTTCGGCTGTGCAAAATAAGACTCATACTTATCTTGTCTCAGTGAGCGGAATTCGCATTCCATTGAAACATCATTCTTTTTTCTGGCATCAATAATTATTGCCGAAAGATAGATGATATCCGTTACAATCGCCTTATTGAATTTTTCCTGATCAAAATCTTTTCTTTCAGAACAAAATCCTGCTCCTGCGAACAAAAAAGAAAACACGATTGCCATTACTGTACATTTTAAAAAGTTCATTTTTCCCTCCAATTTTTTGGTTTATTGTTTTACTACTTAAATTTTCAATAAATATATACTAGCATATTTAATTAATATTGTCAAGTATTTTTAGGCTAACACGTTATTTTTTATTTAATTTAAGCTATTTTTATTTTATTATTTAAAATACACAAAACCCGCTATTTTAATAAAATAGCGGGTATTTTAAAATATTAATTCTACAATGAAAATTATAGCATTCTCAACCTCTCCAAATACCGCCCCCGATATTCCTCTCGCCTATCATTAATATACAGCTTCAAAATCTTATCATTAACAATTGTTCGCGTATCAATATTCATTGCGCGATGCAATGCCTCGGGCATTATGTGAAGCTGGATACGTTTGACGATCGAGTCAGCACCGCCAATCAGCATATCAACAACGTCACGGTAAAAGTTTGAAAAACCAGGACCAACATCGCGCATATGTCCAGAATGATATCTCTGCCAATTCGGTAGATACTCGGCTAACCATGCGTTCGCTTCCATGAAAGCGTTATATGTACCCTCCCTATCATAAATCGGCACCAAATTTGCCAGCCAATTAACATAATAAATATCATGACAAACCTTGTTTTCAAGCATCAGCCGTCTGGTATCCAGATTTTCTGAAGTAATGTAAAAACTGAGACAAATAGTGTCACGCTTCTTGCCGGGCTGGGGGCGCAGTTTTAAAACTTTGGCTATGCCGGCACAAAACCAGCGTGTTATCCAAATCCTTTTTGGCTCGGTAATAATAAAAAAATCAATATCGCTTTCATCGCGCAAATTATTCGCGCCCATCTGATTGCCAACCGCGATCATTCTAATCCATGGAATCAGTTTAAACAAACGCGCCACCCGAAGCGCACGCTTAAACTTGCGATTCGCATGATTATAGTTTTGCAAACGCACCGCGACGGTTTCTTCACGTCCCTGCAAAAAATAAAACCCGCTCTTCTGCCCCAAATGCCGGATATCATCCAGCGCTTCGACAATATCCGCAAGAGAGCACTCGATTCCACAATAAGACCAGATCTCAAAAGGAGTGAGGGGGCAGTCGAATATGTCATAAAAGACAATTGTTTTTAATATGGGTTCTTTTAGTTGTAAACATTGATTCTCCATATTTTCACGTTCATTAGGGCATAGGTACTTAGGGAATAGGGTTCTTTAAACAAAACAATACTTACATACCCCATTCCCTAAGTACCCAAGTACCTAAGTACCTAATTTCTAATTACCTAAAACCGGCCGATCAATCAAAACCGGTTCCACCACATGCTCCCCGTCCGTAATCCGCACCACGTCTTTATCGATTTTTTTAAATTCCGCGTATGCACTGTTGTAATGATTCACCGTCGTCGACATGCTCGCTCCCAATTTGCGCATAAAATCGTCATAAGTAATTATGTGGCGCCCAAGTTTTTCAACATTCGCTTTGATCTCTTTTGCACTTTCCTCAATCTGCAAAGCACGCAATCCTTGAAGGACTGTTTGTAGATATGCCAAGAAAGATGTTGGTGAAACAATAATCACATGTCTGTCTTTAAAAGCATACTCAATCAAATCACGCGTATTCACCTTGACCGCACCGACTTTGTTTACAAGCAAATCGTAATAAATCGCCTCGGAAGGAATAAACATAAAAGCAAAATCCATGGTATTTTTTGAAGGCACGACATACTTACTGGTCTCGTCGATTCGATTTTTCAAATCTTGCTTGAATAATTTTTCCAGCTTTTCGCGCTCAACAGCGTCATTGCAATTAAGAATGCGCTCATAGTTTTCCAATGAAAATTTAGAATCAACCGGTATCACTTTGTCTTTCACAAATACAACCGCATCAACGATCAGTTCTTTTTTCGTTGCTTTGTCAATGCCAAGACTATACTGCATCTCATAGGAATTTGGCGGCAAAACATTTTTCAAAGTTTCTTCCAAAAAATATTCGCCCAACACGCCGCGCTGTTTCGGATTTTTTAAAATATCTTGCAAGTTTTGCAACTGCCCCGAAAAATTCATAACCTGCTTATTGGTTTCATCCAGCTTGGTTAATTTCTCCGTCACTTCCTGTATAATCTTTTGGCTTTGCGCATGCACACTCGCCATCGCCTTTTGTGTTTGGTCTGTCACACTCTGCATTATACCTGCCGTCTTGCCAAAATGCTCTTGCGTAGTTTTGTGCGTTTCGGCAAGTTTAGTATCAATCGCATCGCGCAAAGAACGATTTTGCTCTCCCAAAGCTGATATTTTTTCCATCATGGTAGCCAATTTTTCATCGTTATTCCCATTGTTACTTTCTTTTTTTCTCAATAATAGTACAATCACCGCAACAATGCCGATTATCAAAATAATTAACAAAAAAATAATAAAGATATTTTGCATATTTTTTAAATATTTACTTATATACCCAGTTTACCAAGTTAATAACCAATGAGCAAGTATTTAATAATAAGAAAAAACAGCCTTGTTCAAGGCTGTTTTTCGCGCAAGAAATAAGATATAACGCTAGTGGAGTAAAGGCTTAAATTAGTTATTATCGAAGCGAGGACTGTTTGAGACGCTTCCAAAATAAATTATAAAGAAAAAAGTCGAGTTCCGCAGTGAGAGAATAACTAATTTAAGCCTTTACGGAACGGGTCAATTATATAGTCAACGCTGAACTTATTAATATACTAAATCGTAAATCCCTACGCCCAGGTAACACAAGCCACCTTATCCCCCTTGTCCTTAAACCGCATCAACCTTACACCCTGCGTATCCCGTCCAGCCTCGTTCACACTCTTGAAAGGCAAACGAATCACTTGGCCTTTTTCAGAAATAATAATCATATCGCGATCTTTCATTACTTCCATATTTACCACAAAAGCATTAACCAGCTTTCCGGTTTTTGAATTTATTTTGGCAGTTTTGATGCCGGATCCGCCACGACCTTGTACTTTGTACAAGGAGAAAGCCGAACGCTTGCCAAAACCCTGCTCCATGATAGTCAATACTTGGCATTTTTTCAAATACTCTTTATCCGTATTGACCACACTCATGCCGATAACCGCATCACTGCCCTTTAGGCGAATACCATGCACACCCGAAGCAGTCCGACCCATTTCCCGCACATCCTTTTCTTCAAAACGTACAGCTTGTCCACCGGCAGTAATCAGCTGGATCTCATCAGTACCGCTAGTCGGCTTTGCCCAGATCAGTTTGTCTTCCGGGCGAATCTTGATGGCGATAAGACCAGAACGGCGAACATTATCAAATTCTTTTAACTCAACTTTTTTTACCAATCCTTTTTCCGTTGCAAAGAATAAATATTTCGCATCACCAATCTTGTCCAAGGGTAATACTGAAGTTACTTTTTCACCAGCTGACAATTGCAAAAAATTCACAATCGCCTGCCCTTTTGCGGTTCGCTGTGCCTGTGGCACTTCATATGCCTTTAGCTGAAATACTCGACCGCGAGTGGTAAAGAATAATAAATCAGTATGCGTCATGGTCGTAAACATAAATTCGATCATGTCTTCCTCTTTTGTCGTTAAACCGATTACGCCCTTGCCACCACGTCCTTGTACTTTGAAAGTATCCGGGTCCATGCGTTTGATATAACCATCGCGTGTCATCATCACAACCGCTTCTTCGTTTGGCACAAGATCTTCGACAGAAAATTCTTGTACGCCATGACTGATTATCTGCGTCCTGCGCTCATCACCAAACTTTTCACTAATTTCCGTAATTTCTTCTTTGATAATATTTCTGACCTTGGTCTTTGATGCCAAAATTGATTCCAAGTCTTTAATCAATTTATGTTTTTCTTTTAATTCATTTTCAAGCTTCATGCGTTCCAAGTTCGCCAAGTTTTGCAAACGCATTTCCAGAATAGCAATCGCTTGTCTCTCGCTCAATTTGAAGGTTTTCATCAAACTAGTTTTGGCAACTTCTTTATCCTTGCTGGCTTTGATTATTTTGATAACCGCATCAATATTGTTCAAGGCAATCATTAACCCCTCTAAAATATGCGCCCGTTCACGCGCTTTTGCCAACTCATATTCAGTACGACGGCGTACTACTATTTCCCTATGCTTGATATACTCTTCAAAAGCCATTTTCAAAGTCAAAACGCGCGGTTGAATTCCGTCAACAAGGGCGAGCATGTTTACATGAAAAGTAGTTTGCAACTGTGTATGTTTAAACAAGCTATTTAAAATCTTTTTCGGATAAGCATCTTTTTTCAGGTCAATCACGATACGCACGCCTTCTTTGCCGGATTCATCGCGCAAATCTTTGATGCCGTCGATTTTTTTATTCTTTACCAAATTTGCAATAGCCTCTACCAATGTCGCCTTGTTTACCTGAAAAGGAATTTCCGTAATCACGATTTTAAAATACCCGCTCTTATTTTCCTGTATCTCCGCCTTGCCACGAAGTACGATTCCACCCTTGCCGGTCGCATAGGCTTGCAAGATATCTTTTTTATTATAAATAACACCGGCAGTCGGAAAATCTGGACCTTTGACAAATTTCATCAGATCTTCTACTGAGGCATCCGGATTATCAAGCAAATGGCTAATACCACCGATTAATTCTCGCAAATTGTGCGGTGGAATATTAGTAGACATACCGACTGCTATACCCATAGTACCATTCAAAAGCAAGTTCGGTAGTTTTGCCGGTAAAACGCTTGGCTCTTTTTGTGAACCATCATAGTTGGGAACAAAATCAACCGTATCCTTATCAATATCAAATAATAATTCTTCCGCCAAAGCCGACATCTTTGCTTCAGTATACCTCATAGCCGCCGCACCGTCGCCATCCATGGAGCCAAAGTTTCCTTGCCCGCGGACTATCGGGTAGCGCATCGAAAAATCCTGCGCCATGCGTACCATCGCATCATAAACCGAAGCATCGCCATGTGGATGATACTTACCCAAAACTTCACCGATCACGTTTGCCGATTTGCGGAATTTGGCATTGGAGCGCAGGCCGATCGCCCACATCGCGTAAAGAATACGGCGATGTACGGGCTTCATGCCATCACGCACATCCGGCAATGCGCGAGTAATGATAACGCTCATGGCATATTCCAGATACGATTTTTTCATCTCTGTCGTAATCGCCATCGGCTCCACCATACCAAACTCGGTCTTGTGCCGGCCGTTTAGTATAGTAATATTTCCGTCATTGTCCAAAACCGCTTCCGTGTCTTTTTCTGTTTCATTTTTTACAGCTTGAACTTCTTCAGGTTTCTTTGCATCCGCTTTTTTTATCTCTTTCTCCTTGGTTTTTTTATCCTCTTTCTTCTCAATTTTATTTTCTTTTGGCATATTTTTTTAGTACAAATTTTGTAAAAAATCTTGTCATTCCCGCGAAGGCGGGAATCTCGGTGGATAAATAAATAATTAATTTTTACAATTCAAATGATTTTTAAATATTTTGTTTAATAAAATAATTCAATAATTCTTTCACCAAGATTCCCGCCTTCGCGGGAATGACAGGCGAAAAAAATTCTTAATTCGTAATTTTTAATTATTAATTAACTCCAATTTCTTCTTCAACTCCACAATCTCCGCCTCCGTACTCGTCGCTTCTACGGTACTAGTCGCCTGCACCGTACTAGACGCAATATCCTCCACCAATTCCTCGATCTTGTCCCGCAACACCAAATCAACTTCCGCGGTCCCGGTCGCAACCGTTTCGTTGTAATTTCGAATCTTGTCCAAATCAACTTTCATCTGCCCGATTTTTTCCGTAACATCGCCAAGCATCATGCTTATATCTTCTGTTGAATCACCATTGTCTTCTATCTTTGCTTGAATAATCGTCTGCTTGATCTGAAAAATCCAAATAACAAAAATTATAACCATAAAAAATCCGATTCCACTCCACATAATTAATTTTTTATCCGCTTCCGTCCTTTGCGATATTATTACGGCCGGCCTTGCTTTTGATTCTGGTTTATAATTATTTTCTATTTTTGCTGTAACAACAGTTTTGGTTACATTTTCTTTCACTTCTTTTTCAACTCCAGACTGGATAAAACCATTATCCGTTTTTTTCTTTTTCCAAGTAATCAGTTTTTTCCGCGTAACTTCTTTCTTTTTCTTAATATCTTCGGGTTTATCAAAAACATGCGCAGATTTTATTTCTGTACCGGCTGTTTTTGCTCTTGTTTTACGCGGACTAGTATCCACTTTCACAGTCAAACTAACCTTCTTCGGCGCTTTCTTTTCCACGTTTTTTTTAACCCTAGAACCTCCTTTTATCATATAATAGCAATAAAAATCACTCCCAAATGAGTGTTATTTCTTATGTTTATTATAACAAAGCGAAGTGAAAAAGTAAACGTTGACAAGATTTAATAAATGTGATATAGTGAAATATTGATATTTGAAAAATGTTTTAATTTTATAAAACCATAAACATAAATATTTGGAGGAAAAAATGAAAAAATTGTCTTATCCTATTATCCTGCTTTTTGTTTTTTTAACTATCAGCTGCGGAAATCACCAAACTTCAACGAAAGAAGAAGCTTTATATGCAGTTGAGCACGCAGAAGATTTTCAGGAAATAGTTCAGTATATTTCCATTTCGTCGTTTAGCCCTTTTCCTGTTTTATTAGACCCATATATACATCAGACAGAGCCAAAAAATACTATAAATCTGGACTTAAGTCTAAATCTGCAATTTGTTCATCAAATAATTTATAAAACAACAGATGGAGGTACTAAACTTGTTTTTTTAAGCGACGATCATCCTCCAAAAATAAAAGCGACTTTCATAATAAAATAATAGCTACGGCAGAATTTCTTGATTGAAATCTCTGCCGTTTTTTATTTTTAAATTTTGCAATCAAAAAGACGTTGCAACGCAACGTCTCTACGGTAATATACTTATAACCCAACTAAAGAATCAATTGGAATTTTTAATGCACTATGCAAATCTCGAATCATTTTCAATGTCAATCCTCTTTTTCCATGAAGCACTTCCGAGCTTCTGTTTGCGCCAATTATTTCCGCCAAATCCTTTTTTTCCAAACCCATTTGTTCCATTCGAAACTTGATTGCTTCGATCGGATCAGGCGGCAATATTGTATAATGCTCTTCCTCGTATTTTTCGATTAACACAGAAAGAATTTCTAATTCATCGTTAATCTGCGCGTTTCCTTTCACATCCCAAATCTTTTCTATTCTAGCAAGAGCTTTTTTATAGTCCTTGTTATTCTTAATTGGTTTTATATTCATATATTTTTTGCGTCAATTTTATTATATTATATCAAGTTTACAGTTTACCATCAACTGTAAACCAAAAAGACGTTGCGATGCAACGTCTCTACGATCAAAATTTTCCGCGTAAATCCGCGTTTAAATCCGCGTATATCCGTGGCCTACAAACTCAAAATCACCACCTGCATATCCTCTGCCGGCAAATCTTTTTTGGATATTTTCAATTTCTCCTCTTCAATTGGTTTAATACCTATTTCTCGGATAAATTTATCAACGCCGTCGATATCGATTTCTAGCCCATCAACTTTGTAATGCATTGGAATAACGATACGCGGTTCAATCTGACTCACAACTTCAACGGCTTTTTTTGCATCCAGCGTATATTTTCCGCCAACCGGAATCAAAAGGATATCAACACCGGCTAAAAGTTCCAACTGTTTGTCGCTCAAGGCCTCGCCTAGGTCGCCCAGATGAGCGATAGAAATATTGTCAATCTCATAACGGTACATGACATTGACCGTATTCTTTTCTTTTTCTCCGCCGTGCTTGGATTCAACACCATAAATCGCAACGCCCTTAACGTCAAATTCACCGGCTGTTTTAATTACATACGGCGCACCACGCAAAGCGCCAACATTGTTATGATCATAATGATCATGACTAATAGTAACAATATTCGCCTCAAAACTGGGCGCTTTCAAACCGATCTTTTTATCAAACGGATCAGTAACGACTGTTATCCCGTCTGTGCTTAGTTTGTCTTGAATTTTAAAGCATGAATGTCCTTGCCAAGTTATTATCATATTTTTTTAAAGACACGAATTTAAACGAATTTATTACGAAATTACACGAATCACGAATTATTTTTTATTCGTGATTCGTGTAATTTCGTAGTTAATTCGTGATATTCGTGTATATTATTTCGAAAACAACCGATCAAACGGTTCGTTATTTTTTTTAGGTTTTTCTTCTTCTATTTCTTCTTCAGCTTCATCTTCAAGTTCTTCTTCAACATCACCATCTTCTTCATCCTCATTTTCATCTTCATCTTCTACATTTTCTTCATCTTCCTCTTCTTCATTATCTTTATTCTTCTTACTTCTAACTTCTACCTTCTCTTCGTCTTCTTTAAATATATTTTCCTCATTATCACCACCATCTTCATCACCTTCATCTTCATCATCATCTTTAAACGCCGGCGGTACTTCACTTTCTTCGCCAAGATAATTATCCGGCGCTTTGGACTCGGAACGATTGTGGGTTGGCACGCCGCTAACCCTTTCATCATCAAGGCTTTCTAATTGGCGCTTGGTTATCAATATCTCGCGCGGTTTTGATCCGTTGGCCGGACCCACGATTCCGGCTTCTTCCAGCTGATCAAGAATACTGGCGGCACGGGCGTAGCCGACACGCATTTTTCGTTGCAACAGCGATGCCGAGGCTTTGCCCATATTTACCACTATCTCGCGCGCTTCGTGCAAAAGCTCGTCTTCGTCGCCTGATACGCCGTCTAGTCCGACACCGGCAACGCCGCCGACTTTTTGTCTTTCGGTAATGCCGCTAATCTGTTCGGATTTTCCGCCTTTGGCTTTTACGTATTTAACTACTTTGGCGATTTCCGCGTCAGACAAAAACGCGCCTTGTAAACGGACCGGCTTGGATAGTTCCGCGTTCATAAAAAGCATATCGCCGCGACCAAGTAATTTCTCAGCGCCTAGGCTGTCGAGGATTGTACGCGAATCCGTGCTAGATGCGACTGAAAAAGCGATGCGCGCCGGCATATTGGCTTTGATCAAACCGGTAATAACGTCAACGCTCGGTCTTTGCGTAGCCAAGACAAGATGAATACCGACCGCGCGCGCCATTTGCGCCAAGCGGATGATACTTCCCTCGATATCCTTTGAGGCCGCAACCATCAGGTCAGCCAATTCGTCGATAACAAAAACAATGTATGGCATGCGCACTTTGGCATTTTCATTATAAGTCTGAATATTGCGATTTCCTGAACGGGACAATACGTCAAAGCGCCGATCCATCTCATTCATGCACCATTTTAGGGCATTAATCGTTTTTGGCACCTCGGTAATTACCGGTGCGAGTAAGTATGCCATACCGTTGTAACCTGTCAACTCTACGCGTTTTGGATCTACCATGATAAAGCGCAAATCATCCGGGCTATTCTGATACATCAGGCTGACGATAATCGTGTTCAAACACACCGATTTGCCGGAATTGGTCGCGCCGGCAACCAATAAGTGCGGCATTTTTGTAATGTCCGTCAGCCAGCTCATACCGGCTACATCCTTGCCCAAGGCAATCTGTAGATTATTCTTTCTTTCATTATAATTTTTGCTGGTTAAAATTTCCTTAAAACTCACGATCGCTTTTGCCTGATTCGGAACTTCGACACCGACCAAGCGTTTGCCCGGAATCGGCGCCTCAATGCGAATCGGATGCGCGGCCAATGCCAAAGCAAGGTCATTGCTCAAATTTGTAATACGTGATAACTTAACGCCTTCGGATGGTTTGAATGTGTATTGCGTAACCGTTGGACCTACGCTTATCGCGCCCATTTCGACCATAATGCCGAAATTCTCCAACGCCTTTCGAATAATATTCTTGTTTTCTTCAATATCACCGCTGGTTGGCTTGCCTCTTTTTCCGTCAAGCAAGCTCAATGGGATTTTAATCTCTTTTCCCGTCGGCTTCATCCACCATAACTCCTCAACCTCTTTCACGGGTTTTTTATTAAAAGCCTGAATCGGCATCTCGTCTTCACTATCATTATCGCCCTCTTCATCGTCTTCGTTTTCATCCTCATCTTCCTCGTCATTATGTTCTTCGTCTTCGTTCTCCTCCTCATTTTCATCTTCATTTTCTTCCTCGTCTTTTTCTTCTTCCTCCTCGCCTTCCTCTTCGTTTTCTTCTTCACCTTCTTCGTTTTCAGCGTCTTCTTCTTTCTTTTTAATGCCTAATAGTTTGGCAAATAAAAAATTGATCGGATAAACGATTTTTGCAAAGTAGCTTTCTTTCCCGAATAGTCCGACTAAAGTCGTGTTAAATATCAGCATCCAGGAAATAATAATTAATCCCAAGCTAACTAAAAAAGATGCTATAAAGCCCAGATATTTTATAAATATTTCAGCAAAAAACAAGCCAACATGCCCGCCACCTTTGCCGACTGCTACCGAACTATACCAAGAATCACTTTCAACCAATAAAAATAAAAAGGCGCAGGTCGAAATCAAAAATAAAATCGCTCCCAAATAATTTCCGCCCTTAAGCTCAAAACGCTCTTCATCATACAAAGCATAGCCCCAAAACAAAAGCATAATCGGCAAAAACCAACGTCCCCAGCCAAAAGTATAAATAAGCGCATTTTTAAAATACAGTCCAAGCAAACCGGCAATATCAAAAAGACCCAAAAGACTGATAGCGCCAAGGGCTAAAATAAGCACAATAAAAATCCCTTTTTTTGTATCCGCATCCAAATCCAAATTTGGCATACTCGGCATTCGTAAATAGCTTGATAATCCTCGTCTACGTCTGCGTCTGGCCATATATATGTATAATTATAAAAACAGGTAATATTTTTACCTTTCTAAAAATATTATACTATATTATGAATGATAATTAAAGTACTTGTTTTTTTATTAAAATAACCCGAACATTTCTGTTCGGGTTATTAGTCTGTTTAACAAGTTGTTTAACTTTTGAATCTATTTAGCCTGTTTTTCATAGAATTCAAAATGCTCTCCTAATCCTACATGCGGATAAATTATGTCAAGCTCTTCAACCAGAATCGGAAGCATTTCATACACCGCGGGAACCATACGCCAGGGAAGTTTGTCAACGCCATGGCTAAACATGTGTGTATCATTGCCATTTTTATCTTGTATCTCCGAATAAAAAATTCCACCTCCTCGATGAAACACAACAAATACGTATTTATTAAAACGAATTTCGATAAGCTTTTGTTTTTTCTTCCATTTATAAAATGATAAAGCTGACTCCAGCAAAGAGTAAACATTGTTTATAACAGAATCTGTAGCGCTTACTTGTTTTTGAATATTATTGCAACCCTGAATATACAGTCCTATATCGACTTTACTCATTATACTTCTCCTTTTTAAAATATTATTATTAACGAACAATCATGCCTTTAATTATCCTTTATATAAGCATAAAAAATTTATTTTGTCAATCCTGAAATTTGCACATTAAAATAACCCGAACATAAATGTTCGGGTTATATTTGAGATAACATGTTTTATTAAAAAATAATACAAACCTCATCAAAAACAAGAATAAAAGGAGCAAAATTAATTATAGGTTTATTCTCGATTTCCTTCCAGATCAAATCACCGCAATATGGGCATTTTATTGCTTCCCATTTTTCAAAAGGCGAAGCAATATTTTTAAACATTTGTGTATGCCATTCTTCGCAATTAAATTTATCAATCATTCCAGAATTTTCTGTATTTTCCATATATTCCTCCTTATTGTTATATTTTGTGATATAATATTATTATATCACATTTATAAACCAATTACATAAAAAATAATAATGGAAAAATTTGAATCAAATTATTTAAAAGTAAAATTTGAAAAAATTGATACCTACAAAGGTTATGAGGTTTACTTATATACCCTTGTTCCAAAAGAATGCATTGCAACCATGCTGCCGGATAAAGACAATATTTCCAAAGCGATTGCAATTAATCCAAAGGCCTACAAAATATTAGAATCAAGACCGGATTATTTAGAACGGATATACAAGCATGAACTGCAAGAGAATACGACATCCGAAAATATCCAGCATGGAAACGATAAAGATATTTTACTTTTTTAAAAGAAAACGGTTATGATTTTGGAGATTTTAAATTTTAAAAATTATCCTCTCTTCAACTTATACAAGGCCCCGCCCATAACCGCCAAAAACCCCAAACATCCGACCAATAAATATTTAAACATTTCCAATTTTTTGTCACGCGCGGCAAGCTCCCAGTTGTCCGAGCTTGCGACTTCGCCCAAAACAACGCTTTCTCCGCTGACATCGGTGTTTTGTTTGACAACGTCCTCGGGGCCGCGCGGCAGTAAGCGGATGCCCGCGCTTGTTTGTCCGACAATGCCGGTAAGTTGCAATTTTTCGCCTTCTTTAATGTCTGCCAATACGATTCCGGTCGTATTTTTTATATACGCTTTTATTTCACCCGTACCGTCATCCAAAAAAACAGTCGCGCTTTTACGATCAACAATATCGCCCGTTACACTTACCAGGCGCCCGACATGTTCCTCTTCAATTCGATCACATGTTTCAACCAATGGGACCGGCGCATCTTGATGCTCGATTATCCGCATATCTTCCGCAAGAGCGGTTTTTATCCGACGCTCGCCGCCGCTTTCCGCGATCTCGCCCTTGACTTCAACATAATCGCCAATTTTGAATTTTGGAAAATCTTTCTTATAGCTATATACTTGGATTCCTGGCGAGCCTGCCTGTCCGGCAGGCAGGCCGACGATATAAAAATATTGCGCGCCCAATATCCCGGGTAAAACCGCAACCGTGCCGGATACTCGCACCTTGTCTCCAACCTCCATTTCTTTTAATTTTTCCAAAGTCGTTGACGCAAAATCTGTCAGAGCTTTTTCCTTGCTATATTTCAAGCTTGCACCTTTAACAACAACGCCGGCTATTTCCGCCGTCATTTTGCTATCACCCGTTTTTATAATATTTTCCTCTTCGGGAGTCGGCACTGTAGTCCAAAACCATTTGTCATTCGCGCCGCGGGCATAAGCTTCGCCCTCAGCCGTCTTGGCATACGATACTTCGTCGACAATCTCTCCGTTCGGAGAAAACAAACGAACCGCGTCGTCGGAATTATTCAAAGCCAGTTTACTTTCCAAACGTTCCAACAAAAAATATTTACCGGCTTCCAACAGAAATTCATTTTTAAAAATATACGGCTTGCTCCCGCCCTCCATATCGTCTATGGACCAATCAAGCATATTTATTACAGTTCCTCCATTATTATACAGTTCAATCCACTCTTCTTCACCATCATCGCCCAAGGGATTGGGCATTATTTCATTAATAATTATATCCCAATCTCCACTTGCCACTTGTTGCCTGTTTATTGTTTCCTGTTGCAATTTACTAATTTTAATAATCTTTTCTTTTTTAGCCTCTGTTTTTCCGTCGTCTACTTTCAGACTGACCGTAAAAGCGCCTTCCCGAAAATACGTATGCTCCGCTATCGCCAAGGTATTAGTCGCGCCGTCACCGAAATCCCAAAAAAAAGACAGCTGATCACCGTCCTCATCCGCAGTATCCGAGCTGTCAAAAAGTACAGGCTTTCCCGAATCGACTTCAGTTGGAAAATCAAATGAAACAAGCGGCGCATGATTGACCGTTTTTATCACGTTTGTCTTGCCATAAGTCACTGTTTCACTCCACGCATAGCTGTTTTTCCCAATATGATTATAGCTTTGATTTTCAAAAGTTTTTTCATAGCGGACCGCATCCAAAGCTTTGTCCAGAAACGGCTGATACAAAAAAACCGCATCACTGCTATTATTCAGGGCAATCTTGGTTAACGGCCGTTTTATCGCCCAATAACCTTTGGCTTTAATAATAGTCGAAAAAGCGGCATCGTCCTTGTTTTTAGTTATCGTATATTTCCGACTGCTTTCATCTCCCAGCCGCCACTCGCTCAAATCCACATCGCGTTCACTGTCATTATATAATTCTATAAATTCTTCTTTTGTATCGTCTCCCGCGGGATTAGAAAATATTTCAGAAATAATTATGCTCTCTGAATAATCATAGTTTGCCCGATCGCTCGCGCTGACCTCGTCTTCGGCCAAGTCTTTTAGAACAATGGTATTCGCGCCTTTTTTTGTCGGTTTCACGGTCAAGCTAAAATCGTTACTATTCACAAAAGTATTATAACCGTCAATTTTGCGGGCGATGCTAAATGGGTCTTCCGCCACTTCGGCATTATTCATGCCTCCATTCCATTTTCCATAAGCCACGCTATCAATCAATTTTCCTTGAAAACGCAAAACTATCAAATCGCCACTATTATTCAGACTGCCTTTGGGTTTTTCCATGATAAAATATCGGTTTGTGCCGCTATTGCCGATTGTGCCGGTTAGCATGGTTTTCGCGCCGCCGCCATCTTCAATAGTCCATCCGCTCAGATCGACCGCAAGATTGGTATTATTATACAATTCAATCCACTCAACATCATCGTCCGCCGGGTCGCTGACAAATTCGTTTATCACAATATCTCCCAGATGATATTCACGGCTCGCGACAATCGGCGTACTCGTGCTTTGCGTCGCGCTTTCATCTTCGACTTCTTCAGCTTTTGCTTCCAGTTTGCAAATCGAATTACACCCGTCGCCACCCGCCGTATTGCCGTCATCGCACTCCTCCAAACCTTCAATCATCCGATTTCCGCAAATTTCGATTTCAGGCGTTTCAGCCGGCGCATCATCCCCCAAAACCATAATTAAGTCTTTTAGCCCATCATAAGTCGCTTGACCGATTCCCGATACCGACATTATATCTTCTTTTCTTTGAAAATTCCCGTTCAATGTCCGATATTCAATAATCGCGGCAGCCTTGCTCGCACCGATTCCGGGAAGAGAGTCCAGCTCTTCCAATCCGGCCGTATTAATATTTACCAAACCGGAAGCTACCCCGATTAAACAATAAAAAAATCCTGACAAAAAAAATATCAAGACTAGTCCCCCTCCTTTTAATTTCATAAAATTACAAATTCGCGAATTTAATCACAAATACACAAATATATTAACTCACTCAAGGTGACATTATGAAATATATTTAATTATTTTTTAAAATTACTCGCCTTTACGTCTGTTACTAATAGCTTGTATATTAAAGTAATAAATAAAATATTTTATCTTGTGCTACTATTTAAATTTTAAAAGTTTAAAGGCTTATTTTTAAAAAATAATTAAATATATTTCAGAATGTCAGATCTGCGCATGCATTAAACTAACGCCCCTTAACATCCTCCAACTTCACCGACAATAATTTCGATACTCCATCATCACCCATAGTCACGCCGTAGAGAATGCTTGAACGGCGCATAGGCGCGCGATTGTGAGTAATCACGATAAATTGCGTCTTGTGCGAAAGCTCGTCCAAAATTTTTGCCAAGCGTTCGGAGTTGGCTTCGTCCAAGGCGGCGTCAACTTCATCCAAAACGACAAAAGGCGACGGGTTTGAGCTGATGATCGCGCAGATCAAAGCGATTGCGGTCAAAGCGCGCTCGCCGCCGGAAAGCATGGAGATGGATGATATTTTTTTGCCGGGAGGAGTGGCCTGGATTTCGATTCCGGCCAAACCGGTGGCATTATGTTTTTGCAAGAATTTGATCTTATTGATATCGGGCAATGACGCCATGCCGGATTTTTTGACTTCAGCGGTTTTTTCTTTTTGCGCTTCTTCACCCGTTCCTTCGTCCAAAACCGTATTTCCATCATCTTCTTTTTCGCCATTATCATCCATAACTTTAATGATTTTTGCATTGCCTCCGTTAAACAAAACTTTGAAATATTTTTCAAAATTCTGAGCAATCACTTTAAATTCTTTATCAAACTGCTCTTTAATAGTCATATCCAGCTCTTTGATAATCTTGCGCAAAGAATCGATTGCCTGGCCAAAATCTTCAATCTGCCCGTTCAAAAAATCAAAACGTTCTTTGGTTTCGTTATATTCCGCCTCAGTCTGCGGATCTATGCCGCCGATCAATTCCAGTTGATGTTTAATTTGATTTATTTTTTCCTTTTTTTCTTTCACCTGGACGCTTTCGGCCGTGTCCTCTATTTTCGGAGAAGAATTTTTTATTTCACTCAAAGATTTCAACTCTTCTCTGATTTCTATTTCCAAATCTTCCAGCTTTGTCTCAAAACGGGTTGAATTGATTTTTATTGATTGCATCTGATTATTGACCGTATTCAATTCATTCTGCAGTCCCTGCAAATCGTTTTGCAAAGCAAACAGCTGTTGGCGCTTTTTCTCTTCACTCGCGCTTATTTTGTTTACTTCATCTTTGACAACCGCGATCTTTTCCTCGATCTCCGTAATCTCTTTCTTGATATTTTCCTGCTCCGTTTCCAGCTCTTTAAAATCAAACTTAATATCGCCTTGTTTCAAGCGTGCTTCGATATTTTTCAGTTCAGCCTCAAGGCTTTGTTTTTTTTCATTAAGCATTTTTACGCGTTCGCCTTTTGCGGACAAGCGCAGGTTAATCTCGTTAATCTGGCCTATGCTTTGTTCTTTTGCGCGCAAAAAACCGTTCAAAGCAATCTGCAATTCTTTGAAGCTATTATCCGTATCATCAGCCGCTTTTCCTTCTTTTAATATGATTCTTTTTATTTCTTTCAGCTCTTTCTTGATCCGGATAGTCAGGGTCATAATCTCGTTAAAATCGGTAATCTCCTCAACCTTTTCAAGATCAATAACCAATTTATGCAAAAGATCATGCGCGCTTTTCATCTCAGCCGACTCATCGATTTTTTCAATTTTTGCCATTTTCTCATCCAATACTCTTATTTCCTGGTCAATTTTGTTTTTTTCCAAATTCAAAATCCGGTTTTGCTCTTGGTCAGATGAAATATTATTATTAAGATTATTTATTTCTTCTTGAATGACTACAAGTTCTTTGATTCCGGCTTCTTTTTTGTTAAACAAAAACGAAAGATCATGCTGTCCAGCCGCCTCCAGCTTTGTTTCAACTTGCGCCTCGATCTTTGCCAAGCGCCTATTCAAAATATCTTTTTTGTTTTGCAAAGCAGCAAGCTCTTTCTGCCAATGCTCGAATTCATTGCTCTGTCCGCTCGCGATTTTCATCTGTTCAAGCTCACGATTCAATCCTTCCTGTCTTTTTTCTTTGCCAAATTTAATCTTTTCCAATTCCAGATATTCTTTATTATAGCTATTGAATTTATTATATATATCATGCCAAATTACGCTGTAATATTCGGTTTGTAAAACGCGCAATTCTTTTTCCAATTCTCCCCGTCTTTGCAAGCGATTCACCTGCCTGGTCAGGCTTTTTAGCCTTGGCTCGATTTCGGTCAAAAGCATCTGGGTTTGTGCCAGGTTTTCATAGCTGGAACGAAGTTTGGTCAATGACTCGTCGCGTTTTATTTGATATTGTTTGACTCCGGTTGCCTCATCAAAAAATTCTTTGCGCTCCGCCAGCGAAGTATTCAAAAAACCTTCAACCATACCCTGCCCAATTACGCTATATGTTTTTTGTCCGAATTTCGCGCGCGCCAAAAGCATCTGGATTTCGGAAAGACGGACGCGATTATTATTTAATAAATATTCACTCTCGCCATTGCGATACAAACGGCGGGTTATCACGATCTGTGAATAATCAATCGGCGATTTTTCCTCTCCGGCCTGAGCCTCATTATTCAAATGCAAAGACACCTCGGCCATGCCCAGTTTTCCTTTTTTGTCTGACCCGGAGAATATAACGTCTTCGGACTTTTTCCCGCGCAAAGTCTTCATACTCTGCTCGCCCAGCGCCCAGCGCACCGCATCCGCCACATTGGATTTGCCCGAACCATTCGGTCCGACCACAGTCGTAAGACCGCGCTTTTCCGCATCAAGCATTCCGGGAAACACCAAAGTATTCTTATTAGCAAAAGACTTAAAGCCTTGGATATCAAGTTTTTCTAGAAACATGCTGTGAAATATTCAATATGCAATATTCAATATCCAATTATTAATACATTATTTATTGGATATTGAATGATTATTGAATATTGAGTATTGGATATTATGGTTGATTATTTTCTAATTATATCAGATTTCTTAAAAATAAAAAAGCGGGAAATCCTGGTTAGAGATTTCCCGCCGACTATTAAACCGCTCTAGGTGGATTTGCAGTTTGGTTATTTGTTCAAACAATCAAACTATGGCAGTCCTGCCGCGGCCGGGTTTTGTTTAGATCACCTCCTTGGCACCCACGTCTTTTGTCGCAAAATAAATACGTTTTCGGCAAAAAATTTTATTCATTTTCTTCTCCTTTGCAGTTACGGGTTTATACAGCAATCGCCATACTACTTTCGCAAATACTATCCGTATACATAAAATACAAAAATTCCATCCCAAGTCCCGCTATACTTGCCGCTTCTTGAATTTTATTTTCCGCTATCGCCTTTTTTAAGGCTTTTATGCTTTTGATATTCCATTTTTTTCTACTGTTTCCAAACATAATAGAAATAAAAATTTGAATTTCATCAGCATTAAAACCTTTGAACAGTTCGTTCCAGCACCAGAGAAAATTGCTGTTTACTTTGACGATATCGATCGTTGGTTTGCGCTTTTTATTTGCAAATCTACTTGAAATTTTAAAAACTCGCCTATCCTGAATTCCGTGGTAACCTGCAATCTGCATTGCTTCGGAGATATTATTTTTTTTAATACTAAAAATCACCTTTTTTATGTCTTTTATTGTCCACTTCCGTTTAAAACCGTACAAAAATAAAATAACAAATAGTTTTGCGCCTAGTGGGTTTAAATTTCCAAAAATCTGATGCCAGCAATAGTGAATTTTTCCCGATAAAACAATTTTGTTGTTTTTCGAATTATCGCCAAACTCTGCCCTGGATTCAATATGATGTTCCTGAAATCTGCTCCAGCCTTTTTTATATTGTTCCGGCTTCTTTTTTGAATAATTTAAATTTTTGATAATTATTCCGCTCTTTTTCATTTTTCTGATCTTCATAAATTATCCTTTCGAAATAATGTCAGAAAATTTCAATTTAAAAACGAAATTATCTTTTGGTTATTGTAATGAGCATCTATTAATTATTATAATATCACAACTTATTAAAAAATCAAATTTTAATAAAATTTTAATAAAGAAACAAAAACTGCCCCGAAAATTCGAGGCAGTTTTTTATGAGAACACATTTTATTACATGTATGACATGATGTTGATAATAGCGTATGTGTACGCTACTGTCATTGAGATCGCTAAATAAGCGAATTTTTCCCCAAAGGGAGTGTGTGTTGCTTGAGGCATTTCTGCCTCGGAGATTTGTGTTTCCATTTTGTTTTTGTTTTTATTTTTTAAAAGAGCGTTTTTATCACTCATAAATCAAGTATATCACATTTTACCCTTTTCGTCAATTGTGGATAACCCCAAAAAGGCTATCCACCTTGACAAAAAAATTAATTTGCTGTAAGCTTGAAGAAGGTTTAATGATTCCATTAACTGGAAAAATTAGATTGCTTAGTATTTGTAGAAATTAAGTCGAGTTTCATACAAATCACTAGTTTTAATTAAAATTATTTCTACAAATTTTTATGCAAGGTTCAATCAAAAAATTGACTGATAAAAACTTTGGTTTTATCACTCAGGAAGGTTCTGACAAAGATATTTTCTTTCATGCTTCAGAATTAGACGGAGTAGACTTCAGCGAATTGCGCGAAGGCGACACTGTTACCTTTGAAGTTAGCGACACCCCTAAAGGTGCAGCTGCTGTGAAAGTAAGAAAAGCTTAATAGACTTTTCATATATTCATTTTAAAAACACCCGATTTCGGGTGTTTTTAATTTACTTTATTTAATATATATGATTAAATAAACAATAGATAAATTCAAAATGTAAAAATCAAAATGCAAAATGACAATTAAAAATTTAAAATGTTTTAATAAAATAAATTTTTTAAATTTTTAATTTTACATTGTCATTTTGCATTTTGAGATTTACATTTTCCATTTTTATGATTGTTTTAGGCATTGAAACCAGTTGTGACGAAACCACGGCCGCGGTTGTTTCGGGTTGCCGTGAAAGCGTTAGCGTGCTTTCGAACGTTATTTCTTCACAAATAGATATTCACAAAAAATATGGCGGAGTAGTGCCGGAGGTTGCGGCCAGAGAGCATATTTTGAATATTTTGCCTGTTATAAATACTTCTTTAAAAATATTCAATACTCAATATTCAATATCCAATCAATATAAAAATAAAAAATATCCAATTGATGCGATTGCCGTGACTGTCGGTCCTGGACTAATTACTTCTTTAATCACAGGAATCGAAACGGCAAAAACACTATCTTACGCATGGAATATCCCAGTTGTAGCCGTTAACCACATTGAAGGACACATCTACGCAAATTTTATAAAAAATAAAATATTCGACACTCGACACTCGACACTCGAAACTCATCATTCAAAATTCCCCTCAGTTATCCTTACCGTCTCCGGTGGACACACAATGCTGGTTCTGATGCAGGGACATGGAAAATTCAAGACGATCGGTGAAACACGCGATGATGCGGCAGGCGAAGCATTTGACAAGGCGGCGAAGATGCTGGGGATTGGGTATCCGGGAGGACCGGCGATTTCCGCTTTGGCTGAAAAAGTGTCGAATTACGAATGTCGAGTGTCGAATATTAATAATAATATTCGACACTCGACACTCGACACTCGAAATTCAAAAATCACCCTCCCTCGCCCAATGATTGATGGTGTTGATTTTGATTTCTCATTCTCGGGACTCAAAACCGCATTGCGTTACGCTCTTGAAAAAGATAAACAATGGGAAAAAAGAATTCCCGAATATTGCGCAGAGTTTCAGCAGGCGGTTATTGATGTTTTGATTCATAAAACAATCAAAGCGGCGAAAAAATATGATGCCAAAACAATCATGCTGGCTGGCGGAGTTTCGGCAAACAAAAAATTGCGCGAACAGTTTGCCCTAAAGACTTCTGAATTACTACCTGACACGGTTTTGCAAATCCCTGATCTGAAATACACAACCGACAACGCCGCCATGATAGCAAGTGCCGGCTACTTCAAGGCCAAACGCAAAAAATTTACGCCTTGGCAAAAATTACGTGTGGATTGTAATTTAGCGCTATAAAAAAATCGTATTATAAAAGCCCCACATTGTTTTTGCGGGGCTTTCTTTTTTAATGCACAATAATTGATAGAGGTGGATTATTATATGAGGTTTTAATTAAGTTTTCTCCTTTTGTCTTGTTTTCTCTCAAGATTTCTTGAATTATCCAATTTACTTCTTTATTAATTAAATCAATATTAATATCCTTAGATTTTTTCAGTTTAGACCATTCTTCATCCTCTATATCAATTGTAAATAATTTAGTATTATTAAGACGCTTATCACCAATATAGGTTTTCAAATCAACTTTTATCTCAAAGGACTTTTTCAGAAGCTGGATACCAAGAACATCAATTAAACTAATGCGATAATCAGTCATCCTTACTTTATCAATAAAATAAATCGCATTTTTCAATTCAAAATAATATTTTTTTACCAACATATACCAAACAATGCAATAAAAAAATATTAAATAAATAATTTGGGTTATTATATTATGTCCAAAGAAAAAAAAGTCAGCATTTAAAAGGGACAGACATAAAAAAAGCACAGTAATGTTGTTTATAACTTGGAAATTAAGATTTTGTTTTATTAAAATATCCAAGCGGTTTGCTTTTATACAAATTATCCAATAAAAAACGAATAAAACCATTGTTTCAGTAAAATAAATAAAAGCATTTGCTGGGCCTGATAGTTTAAGTATTCCGCTACTCAACACATGCAAAACAATCAATAATAATAGTAAACCGATTCCAAATACGTTTTTTGTCATAATAACCTCCATTTTTTTTAATTTTCAAACAACAATAAACATATAGTCATATAAGCAAAAAGTACGTACTTTGTCAATCTGCCTATATATTAAAAAATCGGCATTACGCCGATTTTTTATAATTTTTTTTGTTCTTAGTCTAAGGGTTGTATGCCATATAAAGCAAGTAGAATAACAATCCGATACCTACAACAGCAATAGCCAGGCCGATTTTGAAATTAAAGAACATGGCGATAATGCCGTAGCCCATTAAAAATATTCCCAGACAAATCAAAAATACGCGGATGAATATTTTTTTTGCCTTGTGATATTTTTCATAATGCTGATTTTGAATCTCTGACATATTTATAATTCTTACTTCTTACTTCATACTTCTTACTTCTTCCTCCCTTTCATCGCCGCTTCCTTCTTATTCACCGCAATCGTAGTCTTGATAACAGTGTCCGGAATCAAAGAGATCGAATCAATTCCACATTCGACCAAGAAAGTCGCAAAATCCGGAAAATCAGACGGTGCTTGACCGCAAATGCCAACCTTTGTGCCGGTTTCTTTTGCAACATGAATCAGGTATTTGATTAAAGTCTTGACTGCATCGTTCTTTTCATTGGATACACCGGCTACTTCCAAGGATCCGCCGGCATCGCGGTCGATTCCGAGTGTTAGCTGGGTAAGGTCGTTTGAGCCGATCGAAAATCCGTCAAACTCTTTGGCAAATTCGTGGGCCAGAATGATGTTGGCCGGAATTTCCGCCATCACGTAAATCTCTAGTCCGTTTACGCCTTGCTTGAGTCCGTGCTTGGCCATAATCTCTTTTACTCGCCTGCCCTCTTCAACCGTACGGCAAAAAGGAATCATGATTTTAAGATTAGTCAGTCCCATTTCATCACGAACTTTTTTCATTGCCTGGCACTCCATCTCAAAAGCCGGTACAAACTGTGGGGCATAGTAGCGACTTGCTCCGCGCCAGCCAATCATCGGGTTTGATTCTATCGGCTCGTATTCTTTACCGCCGATCAGGTTGGCATATTCGTTGGTCTTGAAATCGGACAAACGCACGATTACGTCCTTTGGGTGAAAAGCGGCCGCGATTGTCGCAACGCCTTCAGCCATTTTGTTAATAAAAAATTTCTTTTTATCGGCAAATCCAAAAGTAATTTCATCGATCTGCTTTTTAACTTTTGCGTCTTTGATTTTGGAATAGTTTAGTAAAGCCAAAGGATGAATCTTAATATAATTATTGATAATAAACTCAAGACGCGCCAAACCAACACCGTCGTTCGGAATGAATGAATCGCCAAAAGCCTGATCCGGTTCGCCGACGTTCATCATGATTTTGGTTGCCGGTCGTTTCAGATTTTTGATATTGGTCTTGTTTATGACAAAAGGCAATTCACCTTCATAAACATAGCCTTCTTCGCCTTCAGCACAGCTGACCGTGACCTTGGCGCCAGATTTGATTTTTTGACTACCTTCTTCGGTGCCAACAACGCAAGGGATTCCCATTTCGCGGGATATAATGGCGGCATGACATGTGCGCCCGCCCTTGTCGGTAACAATTGCGGAAGCGATTTTCATGATCGGCTCCCAATCCGGATCCGTCATGTCGGTTACCAAGACCTCGCCTGCCTTGAAATTATTGATCTCTTTGATATCCATAATCCGCTTCGCAACACCGGCGCCGATCTTGTTACCAACGCTTTGTCCGGTGATTATAATATTGCCGCGTTTATCCAGCTTGTATTTTTCAACCACATTATAATTTCTTTGGCTCTGCACAGTTTCCGGACGTGCCTGGATGATATAGAGCTGTTTATCTTTTCCATCAAGCGCCCATTCCATATCCATAGGGCGATTATAATGCTTTTCAATCATGATAGCCCACTCGGCAAGCTGTTTCACCTGCTCGTCGGTTATGGATTGTTTTTTCTGATCAGCCGCGCTAACTGTTGTGTCTTTGACCGGATTTTTCGGATCGTTATTATAAACCATGCGCAGATTTTTGTGCCCGATCGAGCGGGAAATGATTGCCAAGGTCGGTTTGAATACATAAAATTCATCTGGATTAACTTTGCCTTGAACAATGTTTTCACCCAAACCAAAAATCGAATTGATCAAAACCGCATTCTGAAAACCGGATTCGGTATCGATCGAGAACATCACACCGGATGATGCCAAGTCAGAACGAATCATTTTTTGCACGCCGACTGATAGGGCAATTTTGAAATGGTCAAAGCCTTTGTCAACGCGATATGATATTGCGCGAGTAGTAAATAGCGAAGCGATGCAGCGGCGGACAGCGTCAATCAAACTCTCCACTCCGCTGATATTCAAATAAGTATCTTGCTGTCCGGCAAAAGATGCGTCCGGCAAATCTTCGGCCGTTGCCGATGAACGCACTGCAACATCAACATTGGCGGATTTATATTCTTTGGATAATTTTTTATAAGCCTCGGTTACTTCTTTTTCCAACTCGGCCGGCAGTTTTGATTTTAAAATTGTATGACGGACTTTTTCACCGCGTTTCATGAGGTCCGGAACATTGGTTGTATCAAGTCCGTCCAGTATCTTACGAATCTCTTTTTTCAAACCGGCCTGCTCCATATAAAAATCATAAGCATAGGCAGTTGTCGCAAAACCATTCGGAATCCGAACACCTTTGCTTGTCAGTTTTTGATACATCTCGCCGAGCGAAGCGTTCTTGCCGCCGACCTGGGGAACATCTTTGATTCCAAGCTCGTTAAAAAATTTGATAAATTTTGGCATGGGGATTGTTTTAGGTACTTAGGTACTTAGGTACTTAGGGAATAGGTAAAATTAAAACCCCAATCCCTAAGTACCTAAGTACCTATTCCCTGAAATTATTTTATATAATAAAAATATTTAAACTAGCACTGACTTACAAAATAGCTAATTTAATTTACAAATTAAATTTTTTGCTAAAATCATAAACATACGGAATCTTCCACCACTCGCCGTTCAGCGCTTTTAGGATTCCGAGGATTGATACGACCAAGACGGCAATCGCAAGCGCCCAGCCGATTAATGGGATCCAGAAAACAAAAGTGCCGATTATTTCGATAATAAACAACGCAAGTCCCTGCTTGGCATGAAACTGCGCGAACTTTGATTTCTTTTTTGTGATCAATGGCACAAGGCATAGCACCCAAATATACGAAAGGGCGGCCACAGTCTTGTTTTCCTCAATGTCATTGTCGATTGTTTGTTTAATTTCTTCAGACATAGTTTTCTAATTATTTAATAAAAAATATTTTATTTTATTTTAATTAATAACTTTAGATTTGAAAAAAATTCTATTTTTTAAGAAAAAATTTCTCCATTTGTCATTCCCGCGTAGACGGGAATCCAGATTCGAGAGATAAACCCTGGATTCCCGCTTTCGCGGGAATGACTAAAAAGTGTTTTTCTTAATTCTCAATTTTTCCTTTTACATTTTCATTTTACATTTTGAGATTTAAATTTTTAATTTCGTTTATATTATAACACAAAATTTATAAAATATAAATTAAAATTGACTTTTTTATAAAAATACGATACAAATATATCAGTTACATCGCGGGTGTGGTGAAACTGGTAGACACGCTAGCCTTAGGAGCTAGTGAGGCAACTTGTGTGGGTTCGAGTCCCACCGCCCGCACATATGCAAACACGCAATAAGTTTGTTATATTGCTCTTAAACAAATAATTTAAAGAGGAAAAATGTGCAATTCAGTACCTGTGGCATATTTTAAGGCAATGGATAAATATTACCTTGCCTTAAACGAAGTGCTTAGCGAATTCTCGAAACAAATCAAAAAAGAATTTGAATTATTTAAACATAACCCAAAAACTGAAAAATTTTATATAAATGAAGTCTGTATTAGTCTTCAAGAACTTACAATTCTTCTGGGTGATGAATTATTCAATTCTATACATTTTGGTGATCGATGGTTTTTTTATAGTGAAGAAGCAAAAAGAAAAACTTTCTGGGAAGTCGAAGATTATATTCGCAGTATTCCCGGTGCAGTTTTACCAGAAGTTCCCAAAACTATAAAAGAGTGGCTTAAAAGAATTTAACAATTTATCATTATTTAAATGCGGTTGAAAATATTCAACCGCTTTATTTTTAAAAAATTATTTACATATATTTTATGATAGATTCAAGGATTAACTGCACCACTTTCAATAAATTTGGCAGCAACTTCGTTTGGCGTTAAATAATTTAATGATTTTCTTGGTCGATTATTTAGCTTCTCTTGAATGATATAGATATCATCATCCGTCACTTTAGACATATCCGCTTTTTTTGGCAAGTACTGTCTGACTAATTTATTTAAATTTTCATCTCCGCCTTTTTGCCACGAACAATATCTATCACAGTAATAAGATTGAACATTGAAATTTATTAGGGTGTCCAAATGGTTAGCATTTTCAGTTCCGTTATTTCTCGTAATTGTCAACCAAGATCCGTTCGGTAAGGACTCAATACTATCGGCAATCGCGTTCTCGGTTTTTTGGCAGTTTTGTTCGGCAACTTATGCAATCGGCATAGCATTGTTTTTCGTTCATATTGCGTTGATAATATTTCTTTCTGTTTTGAAAATATCATACTATCTGTTTCCCAATCACCGAATCGTTCTTTGTTATCTGCTTCTTCCGGTCTAGCGTGAATTGATATCCTTTCCGGAATATTGATTTTACTGCGCTTTTTACGATCAAATCGTCTTCGCCGTTTATGCCGACCCGTTCTTAAATGCGGATATAACATTTCAAATCGACCCTGACCGTTATAGATATATTGATAAATGCTTTCATGACTAATGGCAAATCCCATTAATTCAGGTGGCGGTGTACTTTTCAATCTGCCAGCTATCTGATCGGGACTAAGGTCATCGTTTAAATTAGAAACGACATATTCTTTTAATTTTCGATTCTCAAATTTTTCTAATTTTTTCCGATTCTTTTTTAATAGTCGTGCCTCATGCAATCTTTGTGCGTCTTTAGCGCGATACGGAAAAAATTTATTACTGTTTCTTTTTATCTCTCGCGATATATCGGTATGACTTCGACATAACTTATTTCCAATCCAACGATGAGATTTTTTCATTCTTAAATATAGTTCGATTTTTTCCCTTTCATAAGAGGTAATTCTTGATAATTTTGACATATAGGCAATTTGGCTAAAATTAGTTAACTGCCTATATTACTATTATTTTATGGGTGGTGCAATAGGTATTGATTCTAGTAAAATGAGAATATAATAAATAGGGTCATAATTTTTTTTACTAATTATTTATATCTGGCATGCGCAAAACATGTCAAAACTTTGGTGAAAACTGAAGTTTTTTATTTTTTCAATTTTTATGATAAGCAAAATTAAATCTTTTTCTCTCAAAAATTATTTGCCGATTTTGGATGATGTAAAAACTTACAACTTTTTTAAATTAAAAGCAGATCTAATTTCTGGTATGACCGTCGGCATTGTTGGATTACCACAATCAATGGCCTATGCCATGATTGCCGGTGTTCATCCAAAATATGGTCTATACGCAGCTATTGTCCCTTCTATTGTTGCCTCATTTTTTGGAGCATCAAAATACTTGGCGGCCGGTCCAACCAATGCGATATCCATGCTCTTATCATCTTCACTGGCTTCTGTATTCGTTGCCGGAATCGCGGTATCTGATTTGGCGGAAATGGAAAAGATGGGAATGATATTTTTATTATCATTTATGGTCGGCGTTTTACAGTTTTCCATGGGGCTTTTGAAATTCGGCAATCTACTTCGTTTTGTTTCTCATTCTGTTGTAATCGGTTTTACTGCTGGGGCGGCTGTGTTGATTGCATTTAACCAAATAAAAAACTTGATCGGTGTAAATATCGGGAATCATCATGAATTTATTGCCGTAATGAAACATACGATTTTGGCAATTCCGGAAGCAAATTTCTACGCAATCGGCCTTGGTCTTTTTACGATCGCTTTTGTTATTATCGCCAAAAAAATCAGCAAAAAAATTCCCGGACCATTATTGGCTTTGGTCTTTTCCGCTTTTTTTGTTTTTGCCTTAAAGCTGGAATCTTATGGCGTAAAAACTATCGGCGTAATACCACAAAGCTTGCCGCCTTTTTCACATTTTCCTTTAAATTTTGAAAATTTTCGCGCTCTGTTTATGCCAGCACTCGCTATCGCTATCCTGGGTATTGTAGAGGCTTTATCAATGGTAAAATCCGTTGCGGCCAAAACCGGAGAAAAGATCCAACCAGATCAAGAGTTTATCGCGCAAGGCTTGGCAAATATGTCAGCCGGATTTTTTTCCGGCATTCCCGGTTCCGGCTCATTTACCCGCAGTGCCGTAAACTTTTCTTCCGGCGCCAAATCCCGATTTTCCGTTATCATGTCCGGTCTTTTTATTTTGCTCGTTTTACTGATTGCGGCACCGCTGGCAAAATATATTCCGACCGCCAGTCTGGCCGGTATCTTGATTATTATTGCTTATGGGATGGTGGATTACAAAGGAATAAAAAAAGCCATAATTACAACCAAATCCGATCGTATGGTTATCATTATTACCTTAATCGCCACCCTACTCCTGGAACTGGATAAGGCGGTATATGTCGGGGTGTTTGTTTCCATATTGCTTTTTGTAAAAAATGTTTCTTCCCCGGAAGTATACAAAATGATGCCGGACAATGGAAACGCACGCTTAATGCAGGCCAAACCGGGTTGCAAAGATTGCAGGCAATTATCCATATATCAGGTTGAGGGCTCTTTATTTTTTGGCGCAATTGACGACATGGAAAAAAGATTGCATTCTTTTGATTTGGATCATGACAATTGCATTATTATCCGCATGAAACAGGTGCAAATGGTTGATGCCACAGCCATTCACGCGCTTGAGAATTTTTTGGAAGATTGCAAAAAGCGAAAAACTCGCGTAATTTTTGCCAATATAAAACCGGAAGTTCTTGCCACTTTTAAACGCTCTGGATTTATCGACCGGATTGATAAAGATGGAATTGCCGACAATACCACTGCGGCAATCGCTATCTTCTTTGAAAAATATTGCGATGCAAAAATCTGCGCCACTTGTCCTGTCAGACTTTGGAAAGAATGTCCGGGACAAAAAAATGGGACATCGGTTTAAATATAAAATTTTACAAATTGACATTTTGTCTTACAATTGATATATTGTCATTAAGAATAAACTATATGGCAAAATCACAAAAAATATTAGAGTATCCAGCTATTTTTACACCAAACGCAGATGGCGGGTTTGATGTATCTTTTCCGGCTTTTCCGGGCTGTGTTACTTTTGGAAAAAATTTTGAAGAAGCCAGAACAATGGCAGCTGAAATTTTAGAATTATGGCTCGAAGAACTAAGCGCACAAAAAAAGAAAATTCCCACATACCCAAATAGGCCGATTATTGATGCAATCAAAGTCTCTTTACCAGTTAATTGCAAAACAATTTATGCGGCCAATTACTTCTAAAAAATTAATATCTATCCTTTCTGCAAATGGCTATGTTTTGTCACGCCAAAAAGGTAGTCATGTCATATTTTGCCATATCGAAACAAACACAATTGTGCCTGTTCCATTGCATGGTAAAAATAAACCTGTATCAATCGGTGCTCTATTAGCCATAATTAAGCAATCAAAAATATCTAAAGATAAATTCAATTAAAATGCAAACCCCCGAATACATCGTAGTCTCGCTTGGAGGATCTTTGATCGCTCCGCTAGCCGGTATTGACTGGCGGTTTTTAAAAAAATTTCGTGAGTTAATCGTTAAAGAGGTTAAGAACAAGAAAAAATTTATCATTATCGCCGGCGGAGGAAATACAGCACGGACATATCAGACTGCGGCGGCAAAGGTAACCAAGCTGACAGCCGATGATCAGGATTGGATCGGCATTCACTCTACCCGACTAAACGCGCATTTAATCAAAACTATTTTTCGTGCCTACGCACATCCACGTATAAACAAAAATCCGCGCACAAAAGCAGATATTCGCGAACACTTTGCTCACGGCGAATCTATCATGGTTGCGGCAGGCTGGCGACCAGGCTGGTCCACGGATTATGTTGCAACGATTCTTGCAGAAAGACTAGGTGCAAAAACCGTTATCAATCTATCCAATATCAAATACGCTTGCGACAAAGATCCAAACAAATTTAAAGACGCAAAAATAATCAAACAAACCGATTGGCATACTTTTCGCAAAATTGTCGGCAACAAATGGGACCCGGGACTAAATGCGCCTTTTGATCCGGTCGCGTCCAAACATGCCGAAGAGCTTGGACTTCGAGTAATAATTGCAGAAGGAAAAAATATCAAGAATTTAGAAAAAATATTTAAAAACGAAAAGTTTATCGGAACTATAATTGAATAAAAAAGGAGAAAAAATGAAACTTATCGCTTTGCGCAACTTTCGGGGCAAAATGGAAGTGCTTTCAAAAACCGAAATTAAAGACATTCGTATAGAGCTGGGACAAAGAACCGCGGAAAGTTTTCAAAAATTCGCTCATGCAAGAACTTTATCTTGGCACAAAACCAAAAATAAAATTCTTGACTAAAAATCTTAAAACAAAAACCGCCACGGCGGTTTTTTAATTTGTTGTGACTTTTATTATTTTAACTAATACCAATCGCCTTCTTCACTCTTGCCAAAGTCGCCTCAGCAATCGGTACTGCGCGACAGGCACCGTCTGCCAAAATATCAAGCACGGCTTTGTCAGAAATCTGATTATATTTTTTTTGAAAATCTGTTAAAAATTCTGCAACTATTTCTGCCAAATCTTTTTTAAATTCACCATACAACTTACCGGTATATTTTTTTTCTAAATCTTTTATTTCCATTCCGGCTAACAAAGAATAGATAACTAATAAATTGGAAATTCCGGGCTTTGCCGCTATATCAAATTTAATCTCAGAGCCAAGGTCAGTTGTTGCCTTCATGATTTTCTTCATCGCCACTTTTGGATCGTCCAAAAGCTCGATTCGATTGAGTTCACTCTTCACGCTTTTACTCATTTTCTTTTCCGGATTATCCAGTCCCATAATGCGCGCGCCTTGTTTTAATATTTTCGCTTCCGGTAATTTAAAAACATTTGTGTAGTCATGATTAAATCGCTTCGCCAAATCGCGTGCCAGCTCAACATGCTGTAATTGGTCATCACCAACCGGCACAACATCGGTATTATAAAGAAGAATATCTGCCGCCATCAAAACCGGATAATCAAAAAGCCCGGCGCTAATATTTATATTTCCATCACTAGACTTATCCTTGAACTGTGTCATTTTTTGCAGATCACTGATGCGCGCGCTGACTGCATTCAACAACCAGCAAAGCTCAACATGCGCCCGCACATGAGACTGCTGAAAAACAATCGCCTTTTCAGGATCAATTCCGGATGCCAAATAGATCTTGGCAATCTCTATCACTTTTTTTTGCAGATTTTTCGGATCTTGCGGCACTGTTATTGCATGATAATCCACCACGCAAAAAACACTGTCATAATCCGCGTAAATATCCGCCCATTGTTTGATTGCACCCAGATAATTGCCAATATGCAAATTACCACTTGGCTGAATCCCTGAAAATATTCGTTTTTTAGTACTTTTACCCATTTATCTATCATAGCAAAAAAGCCAAGATTTGCAAACTTGACAATATATAAAATATATGCTATGATAATAATCATATTTAAATGATCTTTTTAAAACTTATAAACATAGGGGGGGGGTATGCCAGACAACATCCAAAAAAAAACGATCAGGAAAATTGCCGAAATTTCCAATTTCAAACCGGAAAACATTGGCCTTGAGTGCAGTATAATTAAAGACTTGTATGTTGATTCGATAAATTTTGTTGAATTACTTGCGAGTCTTGAAGAAATTTTTGACATTGATATTGATGAAAAGGAAATTAATTACAATATCACCGTCGAAGAGCTCATAAATTTGGTCAGGGATTTGGCGCTTGAGGACTTAGACAGAATGCTTAAGTTAGAAAAAGCACTTAAGGAGAAAAAACATGAAATTCAATAATTCATTGAAAATTTCTTTCGGTTCAGCCATACTGTTGTGTCTATCTATTTTAATAGACCAACTGTTAGACAAAGGATGTATTATTCATGAAAATCTCCCGGAAATTGCAAACGTTGTCCTCTATTTTTTCAACATTTATACTTTTAAAATTATTGTTGCTCTGGCTTTTGCGACGGCAATTTCTATAATTACCGGGGTCATTCAATATATCATGAAATGTGGTGAAGGAGAAATCGTGTGAAAACAATTATTATTTTCTTGGCACTTCTGTGCCTTGCCGTGTGCTATCTCTCCATCGGCCATCATGCCGGAGCGGTCAGCTCGGTTAATTACTGGCCGATAGCTTTTTTAATCGGTGGCGGATCCCTCCTTTCCCTCGCCTAAACCCGAAAGGCGCTTTGCTTCAACCAATGAAGTCTAAAGCGCCTTTTTTCATTGACTTTTTGTGATTATTGGAGCAAAATATAAGCATAATCATTAAATTAAGACATAAAAAAACCTCTTGTCGTTCCCGCAAAGGCGGGAATCTCGGTGTAAAATAGAAAAACAATAATATTATTTAATAGTTTTATAACAGCATCTTAATAAAAATATTTTGTTATTTTTTAACCAAGATTCCCGCCTTCGCGGGAATGACAAATAAGCGTATGTTCAACTTCCTCCATACTTACAACCCCGAATCAATCCTAATCAACATTGGTCCGATCAAAATCTACTGGTACGGTTTTTTCATAGTTTCCGGAATCTTGCTTGGGATGATTGTGATTTTCAAGCTCGCGGATAAATACAAGGTCTCCAAAGAAACGATTATTGATTCGGTATTTTATTTGATAATAGCGGGAATAATCGGCGCGCGAGCATATCATGTCTTGCTTGAGCCTTCATATTATTTTGCAAACCCGCTTTCTGTTTTCAAAGTCTGGGAAGGCGGACTAGCAATTCATGGCGCGATAATCGCGGGCTTGATTACCACTTGGTTTTTTGCAAAAAAATATTGCCTCGATCTTTGGCAACTTTTCGCGATTTATGTACCCGGCCTTGCGCTTGGACAAGCGATCGGGCGCTGGGGTAATTATTTTAATCAAGAGCTATACGGCACGCCCACCAGCCTTCCTTGGGGCATCCCGATTGAACCGATTAATCGCGTCAATAATTATTTTGATATGTATTTTTTTCATCCGACTTTTCTGTACGAAAGCATTGGCAGTCTGTTGATTTTTGCGATTTTGATTTATTTGCATTCATGGATATTAAAAAAAGAAAAACCAAATTACAAAATAATCGTTTATTCATATCTTTTTCTCTATTCAATCCTTAGGTTTTCTTTGGAATTTATCCGTATTGACCCCACACCGGAGTTTATCGGCCTTCGCTGGCCGCAAATCATCAGCCTAATAATAATCGCTATAATTAGCACATTATTCCTAAAAAACTATAAAACAAAGAACCCCTTGAAAAATATTTAGTCTTGTGTTATATTAGGTTGGTAACTCTCACACCACTCAAAAATCTAAAATCATAATTCATAAATCTAAAATTTATAAAATATGCCTAACAAAAAATCCGCAATGAAAGAATTGCGTAAAAGCGTAAAACGAAAATTTTATAACGACAAGATTGAAGACAATTTGAAAAATCTTTTGAAAAAAAGCCGCAAAGCGATTGATGCTAAAGACAAAGGCGCGAAAGAACTGGTTGACAAGACCTTGAAAGCGCTCGACAAAGCCGCACAAAAAGGCGTTATCAAAAAGAATACGAAAGACAGGAAGAAGTCGCGATTGCACTTGAAACTGAATAAGTCTGTAAAAGCTTAGTTATAAAAAAACCATTGTGAAATATCGATGGTTTTTTGTTTACTTGTCATTCCCGTACCCCGCTGGGCATAAACTCCGGCGGGATTCTTGGTTTAAAAAATATCAAAATATTTTAATTGAAATATACGTTATAAAACTATTTTTTGTCATCTTTATTTACCTGTCTTAACACCGAGATTCCCGCTTTCGCGGGAATGACAAAAAATAATATCAAAACGTTTTAATAATCCCTATTCCCTAATTACCTATGCCCTAATTACCTAAACTAAATCTTCGCAATCATCAAAGCCAAATCCGAACGTAAATCACCCTGCCCGGTTTTGAGACGACGATCAAGTTTGATTAAATATGAGAAAATGCTTTTTAATAAATCCAAAGAAAAACTGCGGGCTTGGTTGATGCTTTTTTGCACGACAAAAGGGTGGAGTTTCAGCTCGCTCGCTATCTTGCGCGAGCTGTGCCCGAGACCGGCCGCCTCTTTTACCTGCAGGAGGATGCGGAATTGGCGTGTTATCATATGGACTAAATACACCTCGGCCATGCCGTTGTCCAATTCTTCTTCTAACAACTTTATGGCAAGCGCTTTATTTTTTTGACTGATCGCGTCGGTCAGAGCAAAAATATTTTCCGCAAATCCGCCACGGACCAATTCTGCGACGTCTTCTCCGCTTATCTCCACGATCTTTTGTTCCTCGATTAGACGCTGATCCTGCGCTTTGCGATAACTGATCAGTTTGTCAATGTCGTTTGATATCTGCCACAGATCATTGCCAACCAATCCAGCCAAAGCATTAGCCGAACGCAAGCTGATGCGTCCACCGCGCCTTTCTGTCTCGCTCTTGATCCATTGGGCGGTTTCCGTATTGGATAGCGGACGGAATTGCTGGACAAATTTTTGTTTTAGCAAAAAATTAAACAATTTATTTTTTTCCATTTTCTCTCCGCTGACTTCATCAAAAAAAATAATAATATTATCATCCTTGCTATCCGCGCTTTCCTCGCGCTTGCCGATTTTTTGGAACAAATCCAAGACAGGCGCATGTAGTGCCTTGTTGCTAAAAATATTTTCAATAATCACCAAACGCTTGCGCACGAACAAAGACGGCGCAGCCGCGGCTTCGATTATTTCATTTATGCCCGCTTTTTCACCATTAATAACAATAATACTTTGCCCGTTTTTATCAACATCGGCAATGTATTTGTTTTTTAATTCATTGAGTTTTGACCGGCTCCGAAACGTGTCTTCGCCGTAAAGAAAAATAATCATTAACAAATTGATTATTAAGTTAAGCGATTACTATTATAATTGAGCTTTTGTGAATAAGTAAGTTTTTCTGTGCATACACAATTGTAGCTATTTTTTAAAAAATTATTCAATATTATATTATAATTCATAATTTCTTAAAAAATGCACAAATTTTGTCAGCACAGAAAAACTTATTTATTCACAAAAGCGGATGCGGCTTAAGTTCAAACTTTCTCCATCTCCCCCCAACTCTCCCCAACCTTCGCATCCACAATTACAGGCACTTTGAGTTTCAAAATATTTTCCATTATATTTTTTATTTTAATTACCGCTTCTTGCACCTTATCTTCTTTAACCTCAAAAATCAACTCATCATGCACTTGCAAAAGCATGCGGATATCTTTGTCATTAATTTCATCCGCTATTTTTATCATTGCCAGCTTGATCATATCGGCGGCTGTGCCTTGGATCGGCGTGTTGACGGCCATGCGTTCCGCGGCCTTTTTTACCATCATTACGCTTGAAGCGATTTCCGGAAGATAACGCTTGCGTCCGAACAATGTTTCGACATAGCCGTGTTCCTTGGCTTCTACAATCTTTTCTTCGATATATTTGGCTACGCCAGTATAAACGCAAAAATAATTATCAATAAATTCTTTGGCGCGAGCAAAAGGAATATCGGCACTGCGCGCCAAGCCGTAGGCGCCCTGGCCATAAAGAACGCCAAAATTGATCGCCTTGGCCTCGCGGCGCATTTCGCTTGTTACCTCTTCCGGTTTGACATTATTGATTTCCGCCGCGGTCGCGCTATGAATATCCGCGCCGTCCTGAAATGCCTTGATCATTTTTTCGTCGCCCGACATATGCGCCGCTAGCCGCAACTCTATCTGCGAATAATCCAATGCCACAAGTTTAAAGCCCGGCTCGGCTATAAAGGCCTTGCGAATCTCGCGTCCAAGCTCGGTGCGGACCGGAATGTTTTGCAAATTTGGATCTGTCGATGACAAACGTCCGGTAGCGGCTACTGCCTGATTAAAACTGGTATGCACGCGGCCGGTTTTTTGGTTTACTAGGAGAGGTAGAGTATCGATATAGGTGCTGACCAGTTTTGTTAATTCACGATGCTCTATTATCAACGGAATTATCGGGTGCAAATCTTTGAGCTTATCCAGCTCGTCAAAGCCGGTTGAAAAACCGGTTTTAGTTTTTTTGATATTATCGGTTGCCAGGTTCAGTTTTTCAAACAATATATGCTTAAGCTGTTTGGTTGAACGCACATTAAAACTCTCTCCGGCATGTTCAATAATCTTGTCTTCCAAAATCTTTATTTCTTTTGTCATTTTCTTGCTCATTTTGTTGAGGAACGCGGAATCAATCTTGATACCTCTGTCTTCCATGTCACCCAAAACGCGAACCAATGGCAATTCAATATCCAAAAAAAGCTTTTCCAATTTTTTTTCTACCAGCTGAAGACGCAAGGCTTTAACCAAACGAAAAGTAAAGTCAGCGTCTTCGCAAGAATACAAACTAAGTTTTTCCAAATCTACATCCGAAAAATTTATCTTGTCCTTACCCGTTCCCAATAGATCTCCTTTGGATATTTTTTCAAAACCCAGCTCCGAAAAAGTCAGAGCATCCAACCCGTTCCCCCGCGCCCCCGGATTGAGAAGATACGAAGCAATCATAGTATCAAACACTAGTCCGCGAACCACAACCCCCTTATTCTCCAAAACCCGAATATCAAACTTAGCATTATGCCCCATCTTTTTTATACTTTCATCCCCAAATATCGGCTTGATTTTTTCCAACCAATCTCTTCTCTCATTCTTTATATTTTTCTTCTCGCCACCAAACAACGACTCCTGCACACATTCGACACTCGACACTCGACACTCGACACTCAATAATCGACACTCGACAAAATAAGCCCTTCCCTCTTCCCAAGCAAAACTAACCCCCAACAAATCGCAAGTCAAAGGGTCCAACCCCGACGTCTCAACATCAAACACAAAAGACTTTTGTTTTTTAAGTTCTACCAAAAATTTCTCAAACTTCTTATCATCATTAATCAACTCATATTTAAAATCCGCCTTATCACGGCTAAACTTATCGTCCGTTGCCTCTTGCTTCTTTTCTTTGGTATCAAGACCAATATCATTAAACATACTCTGCACCCGCGGCAGTAGCGATTTGAATTCAAGGTCAGACAAAGCACCAACTATCCTGTCTTTATCCAAATCAAAAAAACGAGTAGCCTCCAAATCAAACTCGATTCCAACATCACACTTAATAGTCGCAAGCTCCCGAGACAAATAAGCACTCTCTTTATGCGCTTTAAGCAACTCCAATATCCGAGGCTTAACAACTTCTGCCACTTGTTTTGTGTTGCCTGTTGCATGTTGAGTGTTGTGTTCTACATGTTCATAAAGCTTATCTAAATTATCAAATTCCCGCAAAAGCTCCACCGCCGTCTTCTCGCCAATCCCCGGCACCCCCGGAATATTATCACTCGGATCCCCCCGCAAAGCCTTGTAGTCCACCACCTGATCCGCCCTTACTCCCATCTTCTCCTTTACAGTATCCAAATTATAAATTATAGAATCAGTCAGCCCACGACTCATAGAATAGACCTTCGTATTATCATTCACCAACTGCAAAGTGTCCTTATCACCAGTCACAATAATACACTCAATATTCGACACTCGACATTCGACACTCGACATTCGACACTCGACATTCGACACTATCGTTCCAATCAAATCATCCGCTTCAAACCCGTCCATCTCAAAAACCGGAATATTAAAATCCTCCGCCAATTTCCGCACCAAAGGTATCTGCGCGTACAGCTCATCCGGCGCCTTCACGCGCTTGGCCTTATACTCCTTAAACTTCTCATGCCGAAAAGTCGGCGCCTTGCGGTCGAGTGTCAAGACAACATACTTGGGCCGGATATCACGCATCGCCTTGATCAAAAAAGAAGCAAAACCGTAAACAGCATTAACCACGACTCCGTCCTTTGTCATCATAGTCGGAGGCAAAGCATGGAAACTGCGATGAATAAGCGCATTCCCGTCAATTATCATTAATTTGTCTTTTGGTTTGGACATACATCCATCTTATCATCCTTTAAATTTTTTTGCAAATTATATGCTAATTTTAGTAAAAAATGAGCCCAGCTAATTCTGGGCTCAATTATACAAATTTTTAATATTTTCGCAATTCCTCGTAAATGTCGTAAAAACTGCCGGGCATGATCAGTCTGTTTTTTGAAAAATTATCAAACACCTGAATCAAAATCTTGATAATATTTTTGATTCTTTTTGTTCTTGGCGGATTCTGTTTTGATCCAAGCCGTAGATAAAAAACTTCCATAAAGTTTTGTAACCACATGACTTGGCTGTTTTCTACAATATCCGGATATAAATACTTCAAACCTGCCACTACTGAACAAAAATTTTGCATTTCAGAGTTAATCGTTTTTAAAGGACCGAAATCCTCTGTATTAATAAATCTTTCAAGCGTTTCTTTTGCTTTTGTTGAATATTCCGTAAAACTCAATTCAGTATTAGCTTTCATTTTCCCCTCCTTATTTAAAATTTAAAATTACAAATTTAAAATTATATATTGTGGACCAGACAGGACTCGAACCCGCCACCCCCTGCGTGCAAAGCAGGTGCTCTACCAGATGAGCTACTGGCCCAAAATACCCCCACCCCGACCCTCCCCAAGCGTGGGGAGGGAGTTTTTTTACCCCTCTCCAAACTTGGAGAGGGGCAGGGGGGTGAGAGAATATTTCAACTATAAAATATTACCCTAAAACAAAAAAAATTGCAAGATACGTCTTTTTCCCTAATAAAAGCTCAAAAGCGGTGATAATACAAAACGCAACATTCCGCCGATCATGTCTGTAATAAATAATATTCCAATAAAAACAACTAACATTCCAAGTAGTTTATAGCCCATACGCGAACCGCCGGATGTTGCAAGGTGCTCTTCAAACCAGCCAATACGCCCAACGTTGCTCATAAACCATTCGGTTTTTATAATAAATATTAGACCGATTGATAGGATAATTAAACCAATTAGAATGTGCATAATATTTGTTCTTTTCACTTGTCATTCCCGCGAAGGCGGGAATCTTGGTGAAAAAATAATTAGCCATTTTTTCACCAAGATTCCCGATCATTTAGTATTTATTCCCTGCGGGGCTAAGGTGTGTCGGGAATGACAAAAGATAGTTATCTTATATAATCCAAAGGATTATACTTTTTCCCATTTATAATAATCTCAAAATGCAAATGCGAACCCGTTGACCAGCCAGTTGAGCCCATGCCACCGATTGTCTGTCCTTTGGTAACGACATCGCCTTTTTCGACATTGAATTTTGACAAGTGGGCATAGCGGGTTTTTTTGCCTCCCCCGTGGTCGATAACAATCTGGTTGCCATAGCCCTTGCCCCAGCCTGCAAGCTCGACAGTACCGGCGTCAGCCGCATAAAGCGGGGTGCCGACCTTATTCGCGATATCGATCGCATAATGCCGCCAAGAAAAATATTGCGTAATGCGCGAGCCAACGGTCGGCCAGTTCATCTTGTTTCCGGCAACCGGCTTGGCGCTCGGTGCTTTGACTATGTCCTTGATCGCTTCGAATCCCGTATATGTTTTTGGCGCATACGCGGTATAGGTTATTTTTTTACCTTCAGGAATAATTATTTTCTGTCCGATTTTCAAAACATCGTCCGCCTTAATCTTGTTTGCCAATGCAATCTTGTCCTTGTCTATCCCGTATTTATCAGCCAGCTTACCCAGATTGTCGCCGCTTGCCGTTTTGTGTGTAATACCGGTCATCGGCAAGATAGCGAGTTCATCGCCTTCACGGATTATGCTGTACACGCTCAAATTGTTTTCCCAAAGAACGGTATTAACGCTAACGCCGTATTTCTGGGCGATTGTGCTAACAGAGTCGCCGGATACGACTTTGTGAAAAACGATTTCCTCGCGCTCGCGCTCGGTTATCTTGGTAGCCGCGATTTCCGGCTTGACGATTGCTGTGCCGCCTTGAATAGTGGACACTTGGCTGTCATCCTCCTCTTCTTCTAAACTAATCCATGTCTGCGCTTTAAAAGAGCCGAGATTGTCCAAGTAATTCTGCTGTGTCTGCGATATTTCGGCCTCGCTGTCAAAGGTCTCTACGATTAATTCTTCTTCTTCATAAGTACTGTCAAATTTATCGCTGATAAGTCCCGCTAAGATAGTCTTGTTAGCCGAGCCGGTAAGCCCGCCGGCTTTCGTGTCAATCGCGAGATTCACAAATAAAAGCGATATGGTTATCATTACCACAAGAACATGCACCAAGCGCTGGTGGAACATAAACGAAAAAAAATCCTTGCCAATATTGTTCCAACCCAGTTTTTTAAAAACCGCCCGCTGAATAGAATAGGCTTTGACGATTACGCTATAAAAAACAAAGCGCGCAAAAATATAAAGCGGCTTGTAGATTGCAAAAATAAAAAAATAACCGATAAATTTTTTTAAATAACCGGATATTTTTATCGCACAAATAAGAAGAGTAGCCCCAAAATGCAAGAAAGCCTTGCCCGGCTCCGCTCCTCTGCGACGTAATATTTTTCTGTGATTATAGTATTTTATATAGTAAAAATGCTAATTTATTGAGCAAATATATTTGTATTTGCTGGGTGGTATTCTAACATTTTAGTTGAATAAAAGCAAGTATTTTTTTATCAAATATAATAAATTCTTAAAGTCTGATTCGCCACCAGCTGATGGTATGTAATTATAATTATTTTAAAAATTTTTTAACAAACCCCTTCAAATCCGCCTCAAACACCCGATAAGTCTTCCGCCCAAACTTGGCAACACGCAAATCACCGCTGTCGATCCAGCGGTAAACAGTCCGAATATTGACCTTCAACATCGTACTGACCTCTTTGATTGTATATATGTCGCCTTTTGAAAACATTTTAAAATAATTTTAAATTTTAAGTTTTAAATTTTAAATTAAATTAATAATTTATAAATTTAAAATTGATTTAAAATTTAAAATTTAAAACTTAAAATTTGAAATATAATTTCCATTCATCCGACTTCCTTACCAAAAAGACCAAGCCTCGGTAAAACAAGGGCGAAATTACTCGTTTTACGTCAACGGCAGGGCGGAGGCATGGGGATGCGACAATCCGCCCCAGGGGAAATTGATCTAGAAGAATGCAAGGAAGCCGGGTGAACGAAAATTATATACCGCAGATTAACGCGGAAAATACTATAAAAAACAGATGGGGATAACCCATCTTCATTTTACAATATTTTTGTCACCATTGTCAACCATACTGTATTATTTGGTTTTATTTATTATCATAATATATTATTTGTTATCAAAATATCCTATTGTCAAAATTTAGTCTATATTTTATTTATAATTAGCAAATCTATGTATAATTTTTCCAAAGAAAAAACCGAGTCTTTTTTAGACTCGGTGTTAATAATTATTGGTTTAAAATTCTGATGCACGGCATGCCGGCGGGCAAGGCACTAATGTTGTGTGAAACTTGCAGCCGATTGCTTTACATCGTGCGCTGTCTGAAAAACTGCTCATCCAATCTTGATGACAATCAGGGTTGCTCCCCTTTTCACTACAAAATCGGCTAGTGCCTTTACAAAAATATTTTTTGCCGGACCATGCAATTCATGCGGCTTCATTACCGCATAATCGCCGCCAGGTGCGGCAATATCGGAAAGCACAGGACAATTGTCCGGACAATCAAACGAATAAAGCGACTGTCCCAAAGCTTTCCTTGTTTCAAATTCTTCTTTCAATAAACATCTTGAATCTTCACCAGAACATTTAATCCCCATTTTCCCTCCTTATTTATTTGTGTTATTTGTAACAATTTGTAATTTGTAATCTTACTTAATTTGTGTTATTTGTAGCAATTTGTAATTTGTAATCTTAATTAAAAAGAAAATGACAAACATCCCCATCCTGCATCACATATCCCTTGCCCTCTGTCCGCAAAACCCCAAGCTCTCTCGCACGTGCTTCACTGCCGGCAGATAAAAGTTTCTCCCAATTAATTACTTCCGCCCGAATAAAACCTTTTTCAAAATCCGTATGTATCACACCGGCTGCTTGCGGTGCTCGAGCGCCGATCGGCACGGTCCAGGCCTTTGTCTCCTCCTGTCCGGTTGTGATAAATGTCATCAAACCCAATAATTTATAGGCTTCTGTGATCAGTTTATCCAAGCCGCTTTGGTCAAGTCCCAACTCGCGGATATATTCTGCCTGTTCAGACTCATCCAGTCCGGCAATTTCTTCTTCAAGTTTGATATTTAAAATTAAAATATTTTGTTTCGGTGAAAAACTTGCGCCTGGCGTTTCCGTCCCGTTAACGACATACATAATCGGTTTGATAGTCAACAGATTCAAGGGCTTGATTAATTCTTTTTCTTCATCACTAAACAAAACATCTCGCGCCGCGAAACCCTTGTCCATTTCTGTTTTAAGTTTTTCCAAAACCGCATTAAGCGCTATCGCCTCTTTGTTTCCACTTTTCGCTTCCTTACCGGTTTTGGCAAGCCGCTTTTCAATTGTTTCCAAATCTGCCATAATAAGCTCAGTCGCGATCGTTTCCCGATCATCCTCCGGATTAACCTTATTATTCACATGAATAATGTTATCATCCTCGAAATTCCGCACTACTTCGCAAATAGCATCGCACTCGCGAATATTTGCCAAAAACTTATTGCCTAGTCCCTCACCCTGATGCGCACCCTTGACTAGTCCCGCAATATCAACAAACTCAATCGTTGTTAGCACCACTTTTTTTGACTTTGACATTTCCGCCAGCTTTTCCAGCCGTTCATCCGGCACGCGAACAACCCCGACATTCGGGTCGATCGTGCAAAAAGGATAGTTGGCTGCCTCTACCTGTTTTTTGGTCAAGGCATTGAAGAGCGTTGATTTACCGACATTTGGAAGGCCGACTATGGCTATGGATAGGGACATGTTTTAGGTAATTAGTTGATTAGTTAATTAGGATTTTCAATAAATAATATGATTAGAGAATAGCAGATGATTTTTTATAAGTAAATAGGGAACTAAACCCTAATTACCTAATCAACTAATTACCTAATCAACTAATTACCTAATTAACTAAACCGTTCTTTTAATAAATTTCTAATAATTTTATAATATAATGTATATAGCTTAAATATAATAATCAACAACCATATGACCATCCTAGTCGTCGAAGACGAAATCAAAATAACGCGTTTTATTAAAAAAGGTTTGGAAATGGAGCATTATACGGTTGAAACCGCTTATGACGGTCAAGAGGCCTTGGATAAAGCGGAAATAAATAACTATGATCTTATCATACTCGATATTATGTTGCCGAAAATCGATGGTATTACGGTATGCAGAAAACTAAGAGAAAACAAAGTGGAAACGCCGATTATTATGCTAACCGCGCGCGACACTGTCGAAGATCGCGTCAAAGGACTTGATGCCGGAGCAGATGATTACTTGATCAAGCCTTTTGCTTTTGGCGAGCTGATTGCTCGTATCCGCGCGCTTCTGCGCCGCGAAAAAACCGTCAAAAGCACAAAGCTTGTTGTCGGCGACCTTTCCATGGATCCTGCGACACACGAAGTATTCCGGGGAGACAAAGAAATAAATCTCTCAAGCAAAGAATATCGCTTGCTTGACTATATGATGCGCCGACCCGGACAAGTCTGCACCCGCACTATGATCGGCGAACATATCTGGGGCTACAACTTTACCGACGATTCCAATGTTATCGATGTTTACATAAGCTATCTGCGAAAAAAAGTCGACAACGGCTTCCCGAACAAGCTTATTTTGACAGTACGCGATGTCGGGTATAAGATTGCGGACAAAAAGAAAATTAAAATGTAAATCTCAAAATGCAAAATGACAATATAAAATTCAAAATTATTGTATAAATAATTTTTATTTTAAAACAGTCATTTTGCATTTTGAGATTTACATTTTGATTTATTTCTAGTTGATTTTTTCTATGAAAAACACTAAACAATCGCAGAACGACCTCAAACAGATCATTGATACGATTCAAAATGGCATCTGCGTTATCAATAAAAAATATAAAATTACCAATTGCAACAAAACATTCCAAAAGAATGTTAATTTATCAATGGAAGAAATAATAAACCAACCATGCGCAAAAATAATTCCGCTGTATAACAAAGGCATTTTAAAAGAGCACTGCGCGCGCACGGTCTGCAACAAAGAGTGCGGTACGGCAAAAGTTTTTTCCACCGGCGAAGCAATTGAATATGTGGAAGTCGATGTTGATGAAAAAAATTCCAAGCATTATCATAAAATCAATGTCTTTCCGGCAAAGAATGAAAAAAACGAAACATACCAAGTCGTGATGATAATCCGAAATATCACCATGCGCGCGCGAATCAATATGGAGCATCAGAAATTAAGCGAATTCAATGAAAAAATCCTCAACTCCGCTCCAATCAGCATAGTCGCCCTAGACAATGGTGGCAAGGTAATCTCCGCGAACAAATTAGCAAGGGAATTAATGGACAAGCCTAAAAACCAAATTATCGGACGCAGGCTGATTGATACTCCAGAAATCAAAAAGAATCACGGCTTGCGCGAATTATATCTGAATCTGCTGGAAGAAGGCGAATTATTTTCTTATGAAAACCTGCAGTATACCGCTACCCCAAAAGGTGAAAAAAAATATTTAAATATCATTGCCGTGCCCTTGTTTGATAAAAACAAAAAAGTAAGCGGAGCGATCTCGATGGCAATCAATAATACTGAGGCTATCGTAGCAAAGACTAATTTGGAAGACATGAACCGCAATCTGGAAAAAATCGTTCTTGAAAGAACCAAAGAACTTGACCAGATCAACAAAAAACTGCAAGAAATGATTGAATTAAAATCAAAATTCATTGCCGATGCCTCGCATGAATTGCGTACGCCGCTTACGGTTATCCAGGGCAATTTGGACTTGGCGATTAGTGAAGCCAAAAATCGGAATGAAGACATACCGGAAGCTTTTGATCTTATAACAAGCGAAATCATGCGAATGACGCGCGTCTTATCCGACCTAACCATGCTGACTAATACTGACGCGGGTACAGAAAAACTTCAGAAAACGGAAATCAACATCGGAAAACTGATCAAAGCTTGCGGGCAATCACTGATGATTTTGGCAGAACAAAAAAGGATAAGCCTTATTTACAGGCCGGGCATAAAAAACATCAAAATATTCGCGGACGAAGACAAAATTGAAAAATTGCTTTTAAATATTCTGCGCAATGCCATAAAATACAGCGGAGAAAAAGGCAAAATAAAAATTTGGTCGGAAAGCAAAGAAAATTTTGCCATAATCCATATCCAAGACAACGGCATCGGCATTCCTAAAGAGGATCAACCATTTATCTTTGAACGTTTTTACCGTGTTGACAAAGCCCGTTCGCGCGCCGAAGGCGGCACCGGCCTCGGTCTTTCCATCTGCCGCTGGATCGCGGAAGCCCACGGCGGACATATCGAAGTTGCAAGCGAGCTTGGGAAAGGGAGTACGTTTAGTGTTTATTTACCGATTAGATAAAAATTTTTCAGAAAATTTTGCAACAAATAATAAAAACCATATTTTGTCATCTCGGACAAAAAAATTGTATTATTTTGTAAAAAACTAATTTTTACGTTATAATAAATACTATAAATCCTAAATCATAAATTCCAAACTATGAACATCCCCCTAAGCGTACCAAAAAACAAGGAGAGCGAATACAAGAAAAATTTTAATACCACGACCCGCGGAACCGGTCGTATGATGATGTTTGCCGGAGACCAAAAAGTCGAACACTTGAATGATGATTTTTTTGGAAAAGATATTCCGTCCGAAGTTGCGGATCCGGAACACTATTTCAAGATTGCCGAAAAAGCGGATATCGGCGTTTTTGCCACGCAGCTCGGACTGCTTAGCCGCTACGGTCGTGATTACAAAAACATTCCGTATTTAATAAAAACAAATTCCAAAACCAATCTCCTGAGCACTGAATACAAAGATCCCTTCAGTAATAATTGGATAAAAGTTTCCGATGTCGTTAAATTTAAAAAACAAACCGGCTTGAATATCGTCGGTGTCGGCTATACGCTTTATATCGGATCCTGGTATGAATCCGCGATGTTTGAACAGGTGTCGCGCATGATTTTTGAGGCGCACCAAGAAGGACTCTTGACTGTTGTCTGGGTATATATGCGCGGACGCGCAATAAAAGACGGAGAGGACTTGCATCTTAACGCCGGTGGCGCAGGTGTCGCGCTTTGCCTAGGCGCGGATTTTATCAAAATCATCTGTCCCAAAGACAAAGACGGCAAGCAAAAAACCGAAGAATTCAAGGAAGTAGTGAATGCGGCCGGACGCTCCGGAATCATCTGTGTCGGCGGCTCAAAACAATCCGTGCCGGCTTTTTTACAAGACCTGCACGACCAGATTCATATCGCAGGCTCGCGCGGCTGCGCTGTTGGACGAAATATCTACCAACGGCCGCTAGACGAGGCGATTAATATGGCAAATGCGATTTCCGCGATTACACTTTATGGATATTCGGTTGAAGATGCTCTTGCTGTGTTTGAGGGGAAGAAGAAATTAATAATTAAAAAATAAAGTTTTAATTTCTAAATTATAATTACTAATTTCTAAAAATAAATTATTAAAATTTAGAAATTAGAAATTATAATTTAGAAATTTTTTTATTCACCTGCAGATAACCGCACCACCGCCTCCAAATCATCCCCCTCATCCACCCGATTCCACCGCTCATGCCCGCACCGCAAACAACGCTGTAAAATCTTCAGCTCTTTGTTTTTTTTCACAAGCGAGACCGGCTTCATAAGTCCGCGGCACACAGCCTCGCGATCACCCGGATTAATATCAACATGCAAACTATATAAACACTTCGGGCAATGATTCGTATAACCATTGCCTTTTGTTTTATGTCCGCAGTTTTCACAAACAAAATCCTCGATTTTTCTTTGAAATTTTTTAGTATTCATAAACAATAAAAAATCAAATCAAGCTTTTGGAAAATAAATAGTTATTTCTGTGCATACACAATTGTAGCAATTTTTAAAAAAATTATTCCTTATTTTATTATAATTCATAATTTTTTGAAAAATGCACAAATTTTGTCAGCACAGAAATAACTATTTATTTTCCAAAAGCGGTGGTTTTATAACCATTAACCAAACAACAAAAAACAAAAACATCATCCCAAAATGCAAACTCCAAAAATAATGATCAAACATCATTAATATCATTAAAGCAATAAGTAAGGCTACGGCAAAACCGTCTTTTATTTTTATTGCTTGATAAAAAACGTATAAAAACAAACTGACAAAAAATAAAAAACCAAACACTCCAATCTCGGCTAGAACAAGCAAAAAGACATTATGCACCGGTTGATACGAATAAGCCGGCTGTCCCGGATTGTTTTTTTCCAGCGCCATAGTATAGTTGCCGATTCCGGCGCCAAAGAAAAAATTGTTTTTAATTATCTCGAATCCGTTTTGATATGATTCCATCCTCTCAATATTCGATATCTGCTCCAAGCGCGACTGCGCCCTAACCCGCGTCAGCACTAAATTTTCAAAATTAATAAACAAAATAAAAAACAAAACACTAACAAATAAAATAATTTTCAAAAGCTCGCGCTGATAAAACCAATCTTTTTTTATTATTCCAAAAATCAACATCACCACTATCCCAACCGCACACGCAAGCCAAGCCGAACGAGAAAAAGTGAAAAATAAAGCAGTGCAAAAAGTGAGAAGGAAGAAGTAAAAAATAAGAATTAAATATTTATATATTGAATGAATATTGAATATTGAATATTGAGTATTTTTCTCTGAATATTGAATATTTCTTTTTAAAAAAATTAACAAAAAAATAACAACCAACACTCCAATCGCCAAAAGCCCACCAAATATATTCGGATGATCCAGTCCGCCATATGCCCGCAACCAACGTTCGCCAATGCCATCAGCGCCAATCGCCTCAACCACAGACACGCCCAATGTTGACGGATCATGCTCAGCAATCCCCAACCACTTAAACGCATAAGCAAATTGATTCAAAAAGTGCCAAATCCCAAGCACTGCCTGAAAAAACACACCCAATAAAAAAGAATAAAGCAATCTAATTTTTTTATAATCAAAGCTCTGCAACAAAAACAAAAGACCGATTCCCATAAGCAACCAAATATATTTATAAACCGCAATCGATTTGTCTTCACTAAAAAATATCGAAACAAACACCGTCAATTCCAACCCGCCTATCATAAATAACGCATTCGAAAATCGAAAATCGAAAATCGAAAATTTCATCTTTACTAGATATAATATATATAAACAAAATATTATCAATAATAAAATGTCCGTCCCATACAACCCCACGCTTCCATACTCAAAATACCCCCCATTCAAACTCCCCGGCCGCAAAATCAACCGTGTTTGCCAAGGCAGAATGAAGGCTAATAGATACAAGCTGTATTCGATTATTTTTTTTAATTTAAACATAAAAAAAATTTTGTCATTTTGCAATGAACGAAGCGAGTGAAGAAATCCCTTATACTTGCCATTTTCTCGGATAAGGGATTTCTCCGCTTCGCTACGAAATGACAAAGTTGATAATTTTTCATTTTAAACTGTCAATTTGCATTTTGAGATTTGCATTTTAAATTATATATCCATATTACCGCCAATATTACATCTTGGCAAGCTAAATTGCGGAATAGATTTTATTCTGATAGAATAAGATTGAAAAGAAAAATATGGCAGATACCAAACAAAAAAAAGAACAAGCACAAGCGCTTTTAAAAATTCACTATGGTTTTGACAAATTCCGGCCCGGACAAGAAAAAGCGATTGATAATGTTTTGGCAAAAAAATCCACAGTAGTCATAATGCCGACCGGCGGCGGCAAGTCTTTATGCTACCAATTACCGGCTTTGGTGCTGGACGGCACGACAATCGTAGTATCTCCGCTAATATCCCTAATGAAAGACCAAGTTGATGCTCTGGAACGAGTCGGTATCCCTGCTACTTTTATTAATTCCTCCATCAGCCCGCTTGAAGCCACAAAGCGTTTGAGCGCAGTTAAAGAAGGCGTTTACAAACTACTCTATATCGCGCCGGAAAGATTTTATAGCATCGAATTCATGAACGCGTTAAAAAATATTCAAATTGATTTGTTCGCGATTGATGAAGCCCACTGCATCAGCCAATGGGGGCATGATTTCCGACCCAGCTATATCCGTTTGAAAAACGCGATTGCGCATTTGGGCAGTCCGACAGTCATCGCGCTGACCGCGACTGCTACGCCGGAGGTAAAAGAAGATATTATCAAACAGTTGGATTTAAAAAACCCTGAGATCGTCGTAACCGGCTTTGCCCGTCCCAACCTGCAATTCGGTGTTATCCAGGCGCGTGAAAACGAAAAGCCCGGTTTTGTAATGGACGCGATCAATAGCGCCCCGGACAGCTCTGGCATAATCTATGTCAGCACTCGCAGTCGCGTTGACAATCTCTTGCAATATTTATTGGAAAACGATATCGAAGCCGCCAGCTATCATGCCGGCATGGACGCGGAAGACCGAAAATGGGTGCAGAACAATTTTCTGTCCAACAAGATCAAAGTGATTGTCGCGACAAACGCCTTTGGTCTCGGCATCGACAAACCGAACGTGCGCTTTGTCGTCCATTACGACATGCCGGGCACGGTTGAATCCTATTATCAGGAAGCAGGCCGCGCCGGGCGCGATGGCAAGCCCAGTTTTTGCCTTTTGCTCTACAATTCCCGCGACCGCGCTCTGCACGAATTTTTCATCAAGGGTGATAATCCTTCGCCGGAAAATATTATGGAAATCTATGAAACCCTCTTGGCTTATGAAACCGATACGGTCATGATAACCTATGCCGAGCTTGGACAGATTCTTTCCGACAAAATCCCGGATATGGCAATTGGTACTAGCTTGAAAATCTTGGAAAAAGAGGGCTATATCCTTCGTTCCCGTGAAAAAAGCGGTAATGCGTATTTAAAAATATTAAGCGCTTTTAATGAAATCATCGCAACACTCGGCACGCGTGCAAAAAAACAGATCGATATTTTAGAAGCGATTAAAACACGCTATTCTGCCGAAGCGCTAGCTGGCTGGGAAATTAACCTTGAAGAAGTTGCGGAAATTTTGAAAATAAAAAAAGATTCACTTTCCCGTTTGATAAAAAAATTGGCGGACAGCGGCTTTGCGGAATACCGCCCGCCCTTCAAAGGCACGGAAATCCGCATTCTGCAAAAAATGGATAGAAAAAATTTAAAAATCGACAAAGCAGCCTTAAAAGAAAAATTGCGCCACGCCTATGGCAAACTGGACGCGATGGAAGAATATGTTTACGGATTTGATTGTCGCCAAAAATTTATCCTAGACTATTTCGGCGACTCAAACGCCGCCGCCTGCGGAAAATGCGACGCCTGCTTAAGCACAAACAAATCCGTGAACAAATCAAAATTACCAAATAAAGAATATTTACCCTATTAATTACAATTTTTTCTTCCGCGTTAATCCGCGATAAAAAGATTTTTCGCGGATTAACGCGGATATAAACGCAGATTTACGCAGAAACACTAAAATACCTTTACATTTAACTATGAACAAAAAAACCGAAAAAGAACTATTAAATATTGTTAAACGCAATTATATCGAAATTGCGGATCATTATAGTGAAACCAGAAAAAAACATTTGTGGCCGGAGCTTATTAAGTTAACTGAAAATATCAAAGCCGGGAGTAAAGTGCTTGATGTCGGCTGTGGTAGTGGAAAATTATTAACCGCATTTGAAAATAAAGAGATTAATTACCTTGGAATAGATCCTTGCCAAGAACTTTTAAACAGCGCCAAGACGCAATTCCCTGATTTTAAATTTAACACAGGCGACATTATAAATTTAGGCGATATCAATGAACTGGATTATGATTATGTTTTTTGCATCGCCGTACTCCAGCATATTCCCGGTAAAGACATGCAAATCAAGGCTTTACGCCAGTTAAAAAACAAAGTCAGCCAGAATGGAAAAATTATTCTTTCCGTTTGGAACATCTGGAATCAAGAAAAATATCAAAAGCTGATTTGGAAATTTTGGCTCCTAAAACTGATTGGAAAAAACAAAATGAACTTCGGCGATATCTTATTTGACTGGAAAAACCCGGCCGGCACAAGCATTAGTAAACGCTACTATCATGCTTTCACGATATTTGAACTAAAAAGACTAATCAAAAAATCCGGATTAAAGATTGGAAAAATCTATAAAGACGAGTATAATATTTTTGCGGTGCTGGGAAAGTAATTGTAATATTACAAATTCACGAATTTAATCACAAATTCAAAGGCCACAAATCTACAAATCAATTACAAATTCACAAATACTAGTTTAAACGTTTTGAAAAGTATTTGTGAATTTGTAATTGATTTGTAGATTTGTGGTAATACAATATGATTATTACAGTAGAACAATTCGAAGAAATAGTTGCCGAAGCATTTGATGCCTTGCCCAAAAATATCAAGGAAAAAATGTATAATGTTGCGATTATGACAGAGGACTTGCCGACAGACGAACAGCTTGGCAAGCTAGGCAACAATGAAAAATATAGTCTATTCGGATTATACGAAGGACATATACAATCCAGCCGTATTTATGTTGGCGCGGTTTTACCTGACAAAATCACGCTTTTCCGTTTGCCGATCATGAAAAGCTGCGATGATATCACAGCGATAAAACAACGCGTCGCCTCCACTCTAAAACACGAAATCGCCCATCATTTCGGCTCGGATGAAAAAGGGGCGAGACGGGCGACAACAAAAAATTAAAAAGACTACCCATTCTAAGCAGTCTCTTTTATTTGTTCTAATTTATCTTTTATTAATTTTTTAAACCAAGAGTATCGTATCTTGTTTTTAATTCTGAATACTCGCCTGAAAGCTTTGCATATTTATCTCGTAATTCATCTTCAATTTTTTCTATTGTTAAAAAGCTGTTAGGATAAAAATTGCATTCAAATTCAATCCCAATTGTATATGGATGCCTATCACCACCATAAACAACAATATCAATATCTTTCGCCTCTATCTTTGGGATTATTTTTTTTGCTTCAGCTACCATGTTTAAAATATTCTCTAAATTATGAGCGCTTCTCTCACGATGTGAACAACGAATAATACATCTTCTGTCACTTTCACAATATTCTTGAATATACATTTTCTTTTCTCCTTTTATAAAAAGTACAAAATAAAATTATTATTTTATTATTAGTGCCCCCAGAGGGATTTGAACCCCCGACATTCTCCTTAAGAGGGAGCTGCTCTACCAACTGAGCTATAGGGGCGGGCAAAATTTTCGATTGCCGATTTTCGATTTGCGAATTTTTTACATTCGTAAATTGAAAATCAACAATCGAAAATCAAAAGTGGCTGAGGAGAGACTTGAACTCTCGACCTTGGCGTTATGAGTGCCACGCTCTAACCAGCTGAGCTACCCAGCCAAAACAGTATAAGTTATAAAGTGAAAAGTATAAAGTATTTTACTTTATACTTTTCACTTTATAACTTTCAACTAATATGTGCACCCGGCAGGGATCGAACCCACAACCTCTTGGTCCGAAGCCAAGCGCTCTATCCAATTGAGCTACGAGTGCTCGTTTGCTTTATTACAAAAAACTCCCGATTAGGAGCTTTAAATATAAAATAACACAAAGAAAAAAATAAATCAAGAGCCTGTAATTACACGAATTACAGGCTCTTTGAGTAAAATATTCAGTTTTTTCAGCTTAAATCTTCCCTTTCAAAGCATCCTTCAATGTCTTTCCGGTCTTAAACTTGGCAACCGTTACCTGTGGAATCTGGATGCGTTCTGACGGCTTTTGCGGATTTACTCCGCCTCGGGCATGGCGAGTGCGAGCCAAAAATGTGCCAAAACCGGTGATAGTTACCTCGTTGCCGGCTTTGAGTTCGGAGATGATTATTTTTACCAAATTTTCAAGCATTGCTTCTGCTTGTTTTTTTGAAACGGCCGCTTCTGCCGCCAATCGCTCAATAAGAGTTGCTTTGTTCATATTTTTTAAAATAAGCTATCAGTTTGTTTGACAACTGATAAGCGGTTTATATTATATTTGTTTAATAAAAATTATATTTAAAAAGAGAAGATAATTTTAAATTTTAAGTTTTAAATTTTAAATTAATTTTTAATGATAAATTTATAATTTATCACTATTTTATCTATTAAAATAATCATTAATCATTTATAAATTTAAAATTGAATTAAAATTTAAAACTTAAAATTTAAAATTATTATAGAACAATATTTAATTTATCTTAAACGATCTAACAACTGGTTTTATCTTTTTAATTCTTCCCGTCTTATCATCAATCACAAGTAATACCGCATTAAAAATAGTCTCGCCTATTTCCGGGATTTCGTGTTTGTATTTAATCTGCTCTAAAAACGTTTTTATAATATTTTCCTTATCAATTCCTAGCGAGCTGTTTGCCGCTCCGACCATGCCGACATCGCTGATATAGGCCGTTCCTTTTTCCAAAATCCGCGCATCTGCGGTCATGACATGCGTATGTGTTCCCAAAACCGCGCTAACGCGGCCGTCTAAATAATAGCTAAGGCAAACCTTTTCCGAAGTCGCTTCCGCATGGATATCTACAATTATAGCAAATATCTTTTTTTCTAGCAAATCTATATTGGCTAAGATTTCATCGATTTTTCGAAACGGACAATCATAATCCAAACGCATAAAAACGCGCCCGATCAAATTTATAATCGCAATATTTTTACCATTAACCGTAACAATCTTAAAACCTTCACCCGGAACACCTGGCGGATAGTTTGCGGGACGTACCAAAGGATAATCTGTAAAAACATTCAGATGTTTTTTATTTTTAAAAGCATGATCTCCTGATGTAAAAAAATCAATCCTAGCTTCTTTAAGCTCATCCAACACCGTTGCCGTAATACCCGAACCATGCGCGGTGTTCTCGGCATTAGCAATCACAAAATCAAGCTTAAGCTCTTTGCGTAATTCCGGCAAAATCTTTTTAACGCTTTCCCGACCGATTTTCCCAACAATATCGCCGATGAATAATATGTTCATTTATTTTTTTATAATAATTATACTTTTATGCTAACATAACATAACGAAACGCGCAACTTTTTTTAGTTAATTAGTAATTAGTTAATTAGGACAAACAAAAACGTCCTCGAATAACCCGAGAACGTTTTTAAAAAAAGCCCTAATTAACTAATCACTAATTAACTAATCTACCTCGCATACTCAATCACGCGCATCTCGCGAATAACACTAATTTTAATCTCACCCGGATACTTCAATTCCGCTTCAATCTTTTTGGCAACGTCGCGCGCTAGGTCATGCGCTTTCAAGTCGTCAATCTCAGTCGGAGAAACAAAGACGCGCACTTCGCGACCAGCCTGGATGGCATAAGATTTTTCAACACCAGGAAATGAGTTAGTAATTTTTTCAAGCTCTTCAAGGCGCTGAATATATCTTTCATAACTGTCATGGCGCGCACCCGGTCTTGCGCCGGACATAGCGTCCGCCACTTTGACAATTACTGACAAAAGCCCGCGCGGACGATCATCGTGATGCGTTTCGATCGGATCGATTATTTCTTGTGGCAAGCCGAATTTTTTCGCGATATCGCGTCCGATTTCCGGATGCGTCCCCTTTACTTCGTGATCAACCGCTTTGCCGATATCGTGCAGCATGCCGGCCTTCTTTGCCAAAGTAACATCAGCGCCAAGCTCTTCGGCAAGCAGGGCTGACAGGTGCGCTACCTCCAATGAATGTCGCAAAGCATTTTGTCCATAGCTTGTGCGATATTTCAAACGGCCGATAATATTCACGAGCTTAGGGTCAAGTCCGGTAACGCCGACTTCATACAAGGCTTCTTCGCCGGCTTTTTTAATATCCAGCGCCAATTCCTTCTTTGACTCTTCAATAGCATCTTCGATTTTTGTCGGATGGATTCTGCCATCAAGCATTAATCGCTCTAATGTCTTTTTGGCAATATGACGACGGATTGCGGAAAACGCAGATACTGTAATAGTATTTGGGGTGTCATCAACAATAATTTCCGTTCCGGTTAATTGTTCGATTACTTTTATATTGCGTCCTTCGCGGCCGATTATTCTACCCTTCATTTCATCCGAAGGCAGAATAACCGCGGTTGTCGTAACCTCTGGGGTATAATTTGAAACAAGACGCATCATCGTGCTTGCCATAAGCTCGCGCGCTTTTTCTTCCATCACTTCCGTATCCATATTTTCCTGCTTGCGAATGCGTGAAAGCAAGTCTTCTTTCATTTTATCTTCTAGATTTTTAATAAGCACATTTTGCGCGTCCTCTTTGGACATTTGCGCGATAGCTTCAAGTTTGTCTAATTGTTCTTTTTTAATCTCGTGAATCTTGGTTTTTACTTCTTCGACTTGTTCGATTTTTGTATAAAGTTTCTGCTGTTTGTCTTGCAACTCCAGCAATTTCTGGGAAAAAGTCGTTTCTCGTTTTTCCAGACGAGCTTGCAGATTATTGATTTCGCGATAACGATTTTTTTCTTCGGTTTTTGCTTCTTCAATAATTTTTAAGGCTCTTTCCTGCGCCGCCAAAATTATTTCGCTTTGCTTGGTTTTAATGTCTGCTAATTTTTTTTCCGCACCTTCTTCGGCAATCTTTATTTTTTGACTAATGTGCTGTCTGCGCGTCCAATAGCCAACAAAAAAACCGCCTGCAAGAATAATGCCATAGATAATATATTCCATACATAAGGCACTTTGCTAACGGTAATAATATTCTTTTTTTGCTTAAATAAAAAATATTCCAAACAAATGTAATTTGTTTAGTTGATTTGATTTTTTGTTTCAAAAATTTTTTGCGAACTATTATTTTTTAATGTTTGTTTATTCACAAATTTTTTTTACTAATTTAAGCAGATTTTTTTAAAAATATTACTTTTCTTACCGTATTTACCGTTAACAAAACAATTAATTTTTTATTTCAATCAAGCGCTAAATCTCTCTTGATTACGTTTTTATCCTAACATAGGGAGCCTAAATTTGCAAGAGCCGACAAATCTTGTATTATCATCTCTCGCGGTCTATAATAGAGACAGAATTAATTTATTAAATATAAAAACTATGAAAAAAATGCTCACATTTTTTGCGCTATTGGCAATTTTGCTTTCAGGCGTAAATTTCAACTCCACAATGAATCAAGCCAAGGCAAGCGAAGAAGTCGCCGCCGGTACGGTTATCAAAGGTAGTGGCTTATCCACTCTTTATTATTTAGCCGAAGACGGAAAACGCTATGTTTTTCCCAATGATAAAGTCTTTTTTTCTTGGTATGACGATTTTAGCCAAGTCAAAGAGGTTTTAACCGAAGAACTTTACAATTACCCGCTCGGCGGAAACGTAACCTACAGACCCGGCGCGCTTTTAGTCAAAATACAAACCGACCCCAAAGTATATGCTGTTTCTGAAAATGGCAAATTACGCTGGTTAAAAAATGAAAATATCGCGAAAACTCTTTATGGTAACAACTGGAATAAATTAATTGATGATGTCCCTGATGCATTTTTTACTAATTACTCCGTAAGTGAAGAAATTGGTGATACAAACACATTCAGCCCAACTGAAGAAAGTGAAAGCGTTCCGACTATTAGCCATAACCGCGGTTTCAAGGCAAAGGTGACCGCAAAAGTGCGAACCCAGCAAGAAAAAATGTGCGGACAGCTGGAAAACGCTTTGAATAAATTACAAAAACGGCTTGAACGCTGGAATATTACTCTCCCAAACATCGGCGATGACGTTATTGAAAATTGTTATGGACTAAAGAATGACGACACACAAAACAATAACGCCCCGCGCGCCAATGAAAAGGTTGTTCTTTGCCACAAAGGAGAAACTCTGACTGTCGGCGCGGCCGCGGCTCGCGCCCATCTAAGACATGGCGATTCATTGGGCGCCTGCAACGGTGAAATTCCAACTCCAGCTGATACAACACCGCCATCAATATCACAAATCAGTGTTGTTGCCACCGGAACAATTGCTTCTGTTTCCTGGACAACTAATGAAGCGGCGACCGGCAAAATCAGTTTCGGCACAATTTCTCCGATTACCGGTGCCAATTCCAATTATCTGGCAACCGACACCTTGTCCACGCTTCATACTTTTGAATTAACCGGTTTAGCAACTGGCACAAAATATTATTATCTGCTTGAATCCAAGGATGCGGCAAACAATATCGCAACCTCTGCTGAATTATTTTTTAATAGCGCAGAATAAAATACTTTAAATCCTTTTTACGCATTTTTAAAAGCCGCTTCATTGAAGCGGCTTTTATTTATTTTTGTTGTAAATAAATTTATTTATTCCACAATTTTTTTGCGACTTTCCAACCATATTTAACGGCAATCGTTATTATTAATAAATACAGTGCGTATTGGATTATCAAAAGAATCAAAAGCACGAAATTAATGCTCAAATCCTGAAGAATACGATTGGTGTCTCGAACAAATTTTTGCACCGCGCTTTTCCAAGAATCTTTCAAAACTTCGCCATCAATAAATTTATTTTCATAAATACTAATATTAAAATATGCGTAATTCAAGCGGTCCAATTGTTCGGCTTTGGCGCGTCCAAGACGATCCAACTGTTCCGCAATATTTATTTTTTGTTGTGACAAACTTTCAATCACGCGAATCTTGGAATCGATTATTTTTGCAAGACTTTCCGCGTCTTTCGCGTCCCGGGCAACCTCGGTAATCTCGTCATAAGCTTCGATGGCATTGGACAAAGTACTTTCTACAGAAGTAAGTTTTTTCTTTAAAATTTCTTCTTCACCGGTATAGTCATCCACCTGGCTTTTGATCGTACGGATATTTTCCGTAAAATCTTTCGGATCTAGCGCTTTTATTTTGTTTAAAATTTCTTCGCGATTCTCGCTTGCGACTTTAAAATAATAGTTACACGAGCTGTCATACTCGTTTGCATTCTCAAAAACAACATAATCAAGCGCTTTCAAGGCAGCAACGCTAGCGCAGGTGTCTTTTAAACGGCGTGTTTCGATTGATGCATTGTACTCGGTGATTTCATAATTTTCCGAATCATTACCAATATTGACCGGCTGTTCATAAGAAACCGCAGGCGTGACATTGCGACTCGATAATGATAATTGCTTATTCATTACCGCGTCATCCATGTCGCTGGCAACATGACCAATGCTTTCAGTCATTTTCAGACCAAAGCTATCGCCTGATTGTTTTGCAGAATTTTGAAAACCAAAACTACTAAAAGAACTGCTTGTTACACTCAACAACAAGGATAAAATTAATAAAACGCCCAAGGCTAATCCACCGATTTTTAAAATCTGCGGAAATTTTGCTTTTAATTGATTAAAAAAGTCCATAGAGATTTTTCAAATTAATAATAATACGATAGCCATAATAATTGGCTGTCTTTATTGTAGCATATTTATTATTAAAAATCATCTTACGCGACATTCTGAAATATATTTAATTATTTTTTTAAAATTACTCGCCTTTACGTCTGTTACTATTAACGTGTATGTTAAAGTAATAAATTAAATATCTTGTCTTTGTGCTACCAATTAAATTTTAAAAGTTTAAAGGCTTAATTTTAAAAAAATAATTAAATATATTTCAGAATGTCTAGTCAGAATAAGGCAATGAAATAAAAAACCGTCTTTCAAAAGGAAAGACGGTTTAAAAGACTTTGCTTATTTTCCCAAATCCCGAAAAAGCGGCATGCCTGTAGACGGATTGGTCGGAACATAAATAGTTCCTTCACGGCTCTTCAAATCATTAATATACAGATAATACAAATAATTCTGAGTCAAGCTTTCGTTGATGATTTTCTGCGCGTCGCGCTGGCCTTCCGCTTCAATAATCTTGCGCTCTTTTTCCTTTTTTTCTTTTGCTAGAATAAAATCATATTTCTCCGCCTCTTGCTCTGCCTGCAGTTTTTCCTGAATCGCGGTCGCAAGGTTGGCGGGCAACGCGACATTGCGTAAAAGCACTTGTTCAATAACAATACCACGGGGTTCAAGTTCGCTAATCAACTTATCCGCAATCTTGCTTGAAGCGGATTCGCGCTCTTCAGAATAAATATCTTTGGCTTCGTACTGCGCGATAACGTCCCGAATCGCTGTGCGAATAGTCGGACGAATAACCTTTTCATCTATATCCTCTTTTAATCCGATAGTTCGATAAATATCAGAAGCCCTATCTTCTTCTACCCGATAAAGTACGGTCATATCCAAATCAACGCTTAAACCTTCTTTTGTCAAAGAAGTAATCGCATCCGCCGTATAGCGTTTACCCTCGCCCTGGGCAATACTCATTGTATATTCCTCGGTACGAATACTCATTTTAGTAATACGCGCCAAAGGAATAACCAAATGAAAACCGGAACGAAGTTCCTGATCCCTGACTTTTCCAAATAAAGAATAAACGCCGGTCTGTCCGGCTTCGACTATTACGATCGAGGCAAAGAAAAGCCACAAACCGAAAATAGCCAAAACAATAAACGTAATACTGGTTTTGATGTTTTTCATATTGTTTAAATTATTTATATTAATTATTTTTGAATCATTTTTTATCCCAAACGGCGTGTCTTTACTGTTCTTAAAATCAAAATTTTTCAATTGCTTGCCATATTTTAAAAACAAAATTAAAGCCACAATGAAAAAGATTACAAAAAAACCGCTGTTTTTAAACATTGGCAAAATAATAAACAAAAGGAAAATAATAAATGGCAGTTTTTTCAAAATTTGTTCAAAATTCATGAGGCTACTTATTACAAATAATTAGTCTTAATATATCAATAATTTTTAATGTTGGCAATTTAAAATAACAAACTTGATTACCTGTATTACCATTATTTTCAAGCTAATATAATAAATATTAATTCTAGTTTCTAGTGACTCTCTTGCAATATAATAAGTTATATGATTATATACAATATAAGTAAACCATAATAAATCATAATTATCAACAAAGGAGGGTAAATTGTTATTTAAAATATTATTGTTATCAATCGGTGCTTTTTCAACGTCATGGGCAGCAACATCGTTTAGCGGATTAACAATAAAAAATTACATTTTTTATTTATGTGCTCAAGCAATAACGATTGCATTATTTCTGCATGCCAATAAAGACATGTCTCCACTAACCTATTCCTTGAGTGTTGGCGGACTTGTTTCGTTTTTTTGCACTTTGATCGTATGGGCAAGAGGAACAATGCCTTCGCCATATGCCATCCTAGGTGCTATAATGATTATAGTTGGAACTTATTTAACTTTTAAATAAAAGGAGAAAACTATGCCCATTAAAAAAATCGTAAATTTTATTTTTGAACTTAGCCAGCTTAAAAGACAAGTCCATGCCGGATGGTTAAAAATCGGCATCAAACAGCCGGTAAGTGTTGCTGAACATGTATTCCGCGCCGCGCAAATCGGCTATATTTTAGCTGAGATGGAAGGCGATACTGATCCTGAAAAAGTTGTTACCATCTTAATAATTCACGACAACGCCGAGACTCGCATTGGCGATCAAGACAAAGTCGCCGCCAGATACTACTCAAACAAAGAGGCCGAAATCAAAGCCTTTACCGAACAAACTGAATTATTATCAGATAAAATTCAGAAAAAATGGAAAGCCTATTTTAATGAGTATGAAAACAGAACAACCAAAGAAGGAATAATCGCCAAAGACGCGGATTGGCTAGAACAGGCTTTTCAAGCCAAAGAATACGTAGACTGCGGTTACAAAGCGGCGCAAAACTGGATTGACAACGTGGCCAAAGCCGTAGAAACCGAATCGGCAAAAAAAATAATTGCCGAAATGCAAAAAACCGAGTTTACGGAGTGGTTTGATGGATTAAAGAAGATGACACATAAGAAACTTTAAAAAATACCCCATTATCTATTACAACCAAAAAGATTATCGCAATTTATACCAAAATGGAAAACGGAAATTGAAAAAGAAAAAATACCGAAACAGTATTTTTTGAAATTTCTTGATTAATAATTCAATCACAAACAAAAAAAGCAGGATTGTCTTCCTGCTTTATTTTTTTATAAATCTTTTTAAAGGGCCCCGCAGGGATATTTTCTTCCGCTGTGCTTAGAAATTTTAACTTCACTATTAACTTTTTGAATGATAGCATAAAAATCACTATCTTTCATGCCAATTGATTCTGCAACCCCTTTTAAATTAATATTTTTCTGATTAACAATCGATAACAATTGCTCCACAAAACGAATAGAATAAATTTTTTTTAGTTTTTCGACTGTCTCAGTTGAAAAATATTTATTTAGTGGTGTTCTGTTAACTTTTCCTTTCATCATAACCCCTCCTCCTTTTTTTAATAAACAATAAGTTAGTAGTTACTATTTTACCATATACTTATAGTAAAAACAAGGTATTAATACCTTGTTTTAAAATCTGCGGAGCGGACGGGACTCGAACCCGCGACCTCTGCCGTGACAGGGCAGCGCTCTAACCAACTGAGCTACCGCTCCATATTGTTTTGACTGAAATAATTTATGCACTTAACAACATGGAAAACTAATAATTTTTCTTTCCAACAAAACTACTACTCTAAAATCTCAACAAACAAAAGATAGCGCAGCCGGCTATCTAAAAAGATACTAACATACAAAATAAAATTGGTCAATATCAAGTTTAAAAAATGATTGACAGCAAATACCCTTTGTGCTACTATAATCATAGGCTAGTTATCGAATGATAGACTAGCTTTTTTTATACTAAAATAATAAATTAACAGTCACTTTTAATTAATAAAAACTTACGTTCTCATTAGTTTTCTTGCCTTTTTATTTTTTTATCGGAAAGTAGCATCTTTATTATATTTTGTTATAGAGGCATTGCAGGGAGATAAAAAAATAAAAAGGCAAGAAAACAGGTTGTAGAAAAATACGTAATTTTAAAACTAAAAGTATTAAAAAATATGTCAGAAATTTCAAACGCGATTAAACACATCTGCGACGAAAAAGGACTTGATGTCAATGCTGTTGTTTCAACTGTTGAGTACGCCTTGGCCGCGGCTTATCGTAAAGATTTTGGCCAAAAAAATCAAAACATCGTAGTCGAATTCGATGTCGAGGACGGAACATCAAAGGTTTATGATGTTAAAACCGTTGTCGAGGACATGCCGGAAATAGAAGAGGGCGAAGAAGATGAATCAGAAGAAAAAGAAATAAAAGAAAGCGCGGAAGACGGTGAAGAGGCGGAAGAAGAAAGAAAATTCAATCCCAAAACCGAAATCCAGATTAGCGACGCCAAACTTATCAAAAAAACCGCGAAAATCGACGACGTTATCAAAACCAAGCTCGAGGTACCGGATGCCTACGGACGCATGGCCGCACAAACCGCTAAACAAGTGATTATCCAAAGACTGCGCGAAGCAGAACGCGAAATGGTTTTTAACGATTTTAAAGGCAAAGAACATGAAGTTGTCAGCGGTATAATCCAAAGAAGAGAAGGACGGATTGTGCTGATCGACCTTGGAAAATCTGTTGGCGTATTACCACCCGAAGAGCAAATTCCAGGCGAGAACTATAAATCGGGCGAACGAATCAAGGTTTATGTTAAAGAAGTTGCCCTTCGTCCAAAAGGCGCCGAGATCGTTTTATCTCGCACATCGGATGAAATTTTGAAAAAAATATTTTATTTAGAAATCCCGGAAATATCCAATGGTTTAATCGAGCTAAAAAATGTAGCGCGCGAAGCCGGTTCCCGCTCCAAGGTTTCGGTCTGGACCGATTCCGACAATGTTGACCCGATCGGATCCTGTGTCGGACAAAGAGGCTCTCGTATCCAAACAATCATCAATGAATTGGGCGGAGAAAAAGTAGATATTATCGAATACAGCGATGATATTACAAAATATATTTCCAACGCGCTTTCACCGGCAAAAATTATCTCAATCGCAACTGATGAAAAAACTAATAAAGCCACGGTTAAAGTTGCCGCTGATCAATTATCACTGGCAATCGGAAAAAGCGGACAAAACGCTCGTCTCGCCGCCAAATTAACCGGCTGGAAAATCGATATCGTAGAAAACAAATCCAATCCGGAAGAACCAAAAGAAAAAGAAACAGCAGAGGCAGAAATAACCGAAGAAAAACCGAAAAAAGCAAAGAAAGAAAAAACAACCGAAACTGAAGAGCAAAAAGCAACAGAATAAAATAATTTTTCATTTTGCACTAGCAAATCTTTGTTATTATTTATTTTTACTCCGATGACTGTCTGAGCCTAAACAACGACTGGATTAACTCGTGGTGTGGGCGAGTTCCGCAGGAGGAAAAATAAATAATAACAAAGATTTGCAACGGTTATTTACTGATTAAATTCATTCATAATTTATCAAAAATATGTCTCAAACAATCTACATCATCGGCCATAAATCACCAGACCTGGATTCAGTCGCGGCCGCAATCGCTTTTGCGAATCTAAAAAATAAATTGGAAAATACAAGTGACTACGTACCAGCTATTGCCGAAGAAATTAATCAAATAACAAAATTTATCTTAGACAAATTTGCAATTTCAACTCCGGAAGTTTTAACAGACGCCAGCGAAAAAAAAATAATCCTAGTCGACCACAACGAAGCCAGCCAGACGGTAAATGGTTTTGAAAAAGCGGATATTGTTGAAATTCTCGATCATCACAAACTAAATTTTCAAAACGACAAACCGATTACTGTTTCTATCAAGCCTTGGGGGTCCAGCTGTTCGATAATCGCTCAAATGTATTTTGACAGCAACATCGTTCCGGATAAAAACATTGCCGGCCTGATGCTTTCCGCGATTTTAGACGATACCGTAATCACAAAATCACCGACCTGCACAGAAACAGACAAGGCTTTAATCGCAAAACTTTCAGAACTTGCTTCAGTAGAAGATTGGCAAGCCTATGGCCTGGAAATGTTCAAAATCAAATCCAGCATCAAAAATTTCAGCGAACTGCAAATCATAAAAAATGATTTCAAAGATTTTGCTTTCAAGACCGGCAAATTCGGCATCGGCCAAGTGGAAATGGTTGACCTAAGCGAAGTGGACGCGCGCATGGATGCTTTATTTGCAGAAATGAAAAAACTGCACACAAGTGAAAATTATCACAGCTTAATCATTTTCTTCACAGACATAATTAACGTAGGCTCCCGATTTTTAGTCGTTTCAAATGATCTGCAAAAAATCGAAGAAGCATTAGGACAAAAACTTGAAAATAACACAACCTATATCCCAGGAATTTTATCCCGAAAAAAACAAGTAGTACCGATGTTCAGTAAAATTTTTGATAATTAATTAATTTCCCAAACAACCACACATCGAAGTTTTCTTGCCTTTTGTTTATTTTTGTCGGAAAGCAGCATCTTTATTATATTTTGTTATAAAGGCATTGCAGGGAGACAAAAATAAACAAAAGGCAAGAAAACGGTTTATTTAGAATAGTTTGAAAATTATATTTAAAAATATATTTGAAAATTATATTTAAAAAAATATATGAATATAGAAAAAAAAGACTTAGAAAAATCGCAAATAGAGCTTAATATTGAATTAACGGTTGAAGAATTTAAACCATTTATCGAAAAGGGCGCAAAAAAAGTTTCCGAGAGTGTTAAAGTCGACGGCTTCCGTCCCGGTAGCGTCCCCTATGATATTCTAAAACAAAAAGTCGGTGAAATGGCTATATTAGAAGAAGCCGCGCGCTTGGCGATTAGCGCAAAAATCGGCGACATTATCAAAAACAATATCGAAGGCGACCCGGTTGGACAGCCAAAAGTAGACATAGTCAAGCTTGCTCCCGAAAATCCGATGTGTTTTAAAATCGTCTTAGCCATGCTTCCCAAAATAACGCTTGGTGAATACAAAAATTTTAACATCAAGGCCAGAAAAGCAGACGTAAGTGAAGAAGACGTAAATAAAACCTTGGAAGAGATAAAAGAAATGCGCGTCCAAGAAAAAATCAAAGAAGGCGAAATAGCGGACGGCGACAAAGTATTAGCCGATATCCAAATGTTTCTCGACAATGTCCCGCTTGAGGGCGGGCAAAGCCGTGAAGCCACAATTATAATCGGCAAAAATTACGTTGTCCCTGGCTTTGACAAAAATCTTTTGGGTCTAAAAAAATCCGAAACAAAAGAATTCGCCCTGCCCTATCCAAAAGACCACCACATGAAAAATATTGCCGGCAAAATGGTTGATTTTAAAATCACTGTAAAAGAAATATACGAACGCAATCTACCGGAACTTAACGATGAGTTTGCGGCAAGCTTTGGTCTAAAAAATTACGAGGAACTAAAAACCAATATTACAAAAGGCATAGAAGAACACAAAAAGAAAGACCTTAACCTCGCTACCGAAAAAGAGCTTTTGGAAAAAGTTTTGGAAAAAACCAAATTCGGCGACCTGGCCGAAGATTTAATCAGACACGAAGGCGACAAAATGCTTGCCGAGCTTGAACAAACAATCACACAACAAGGCGGAAAATTCGAAGACTATCTGAAAAGCATTGGTAAAACCGAAGACCAGCTTACGCTCGATCTTTTACCGGACGCGATTAAGCGCGTAAAAGTTTCTTTGATGATACGCGAAATTGGCAATACGGAAAATATCAAAACCGACGGTGCGGAAGTTGACAGCCAAATCGAAGAAATGAAAAAATATTACACCGAACAATCCGCGACAAATCCGGAAGCAAAAAAAGCCCTCGAACATCTGGGCTCTCCCGAGTACCGCAGTTATGTCAAGAATATTCTGAACAGCCGCAAAACAATAGACAAGCTAAAAGAATGGAATATTGTTGAATAAAAAAAATTAATCCCGCCCCGGTCAAACCGGGGCGGTATTTATATGCACTATATAATTGACGCCAACAATCTAGCCGGAAAACTCGGAATTTTATTCGAGCCAAATTTTGATAAAAAATTAATCGAGCTGATTAAAATTTTTTCCCAAAACAAAAATATCTATTACCTGATTTTTGACGGTATCGATTTTATGGGCGACAAATACTCAGATAACAATCTAAAAATTATATACACTCCCCGCGACACATACTACGCCTCTGCCGACGACAAAATCGTTGAAGTAATCAAAGACCTAATCATCAATCACAAAGTCGAAGTAAACCTGGTTACTGACGACTTGGAAATAATCGCAAAAACAGATATAATCAGCAAAGACAACAAAGAAAAAAAATTCAAACTAATCAAAGCAACCGATTTTGCAAAAAAAATAACCGCCATGGCAGACTTTTGCGAAGATGATGATGATGAAAAAAAATTGAACAAAAAAGAAATGGATAAAATCAATCAAGAATTGTTGAGGTTGTGGAGTTAGTTTAGTTAATAACTATAAACAATAACCCCGCCTTTCGCGAAAGGCGGGGTTATTCTGTGCCCGAGGCCGGACTCGAACCGGCACGACATCGCTGTCAAGGGATTTTAAGTCCCTCGTGTCTACCAATTTCACCACTCGGGCAGTAAATAAAACAAGTCTTGCATTCCTGCAAGCTCAAAAATATTATATATTATGTATAATATTTTGTAAAGAAAAGTTTTATTTAAATAAAATATTCGACATTCGACATTCGAAAATCGACAATCTCAATTGTGGAGATGGCGAGAGTTGAACTCGCGTCTAATAAAATGTTAAAAATATATTTACGAAAAATAGTTTGATTTGTTATTTCGCTCTTGTCATAAAAAATCAAACAAAACCAACAAGAACTAGCGTTCTTAGATTTTTGTCATGCAACCGAACGCGCTCTGCAAGCTTAGCCCTATGTTATGACACCCGGATCCGATGTATTAGGCATTGTCGGTCGAATGGCTACAGTAATTAAACGGTAGCGAAGGCAAAAACCGGCATGCTAAAAGCAGCTTTGGCTTTTGCAAGTACATTTGTTGCACTTATAGGTTGAACCTCGGATTAATGTGCAAGGTCCAGGCACATTTCGAATATTTTTAACAAGGTTTACCATCGATTCCCAGCATCCCCATGTTATCGGCTTCGCCGACCCGCCTCTACGAATGCGGGACATACGAATATGTATAAATATTATTTGTAGTATTTGAATACTATTTGTAGTATTCGAATTATACTTTATATTTTGTCAAAGTCCGCATATTTCTCTCTATATCTCTCTTCTTAATATCCTCCCTCTTATCATACTTCTTCTTCCCTTTCCCAATCCCAAACTCAAGCTTAATTAGGTTGTGCTTAGTATATATTTTTATAGGCACCAAAGTCAAGCCTTGTTCCTGTTTTTTACCAATTAATTTTTCTATCTGGCTTTTATGCAACAATAATTTCCGCGGCCGGTCCGGATCATAAATTGTATCCGGATTGGCTCGTTTATACAATGGAATGTGGGCATTTGTCAAAAATAATTCTGGAACGCTTTTTTTCCCTTGCTTTTGCGTAACAAAAGATCCCTTAAGGCTAATATGCCCGGTTTTTACCGATTTTACTTCCTGCCCAAACAAAACCACTCCGGCCTCAAAAGTCTCCCCGATCTCATAATCAAAATTCGCACGTTTATTATATGCTAATGTTGGCATATTTTATTTATTTCACTATATTTTTTTACCATCACCTTATCCTACATCAATTTTACCTTATTTTCAAGGGCTTGTCCTGTTAAATAACAATAAATAAGGAATTAATATCCAAAATTTTTACTAATATCTCTACTAATATTTTATCGTATTTTACGGGACTTGCCAAAATTTTTTATATAATTTATAATAATTTCAGTTAAGGAAAGTCTATTCTTAACTTTTTTGTTTAAACCAAGCTGACTTAAAACAAGGCGGGCCGCGCCCGCCGAAGTCCAGACTAACCAACCCACAAAACACAAACCACATCATAAGCCTTTCCGTGCTACAATAAACCAAACAACACGGACGAAGGCGGGTATCGTATAGCGGCTATTATGCGACCTTGCCAAGGTCGAAATACGGGTTCGACTCCCGTTACCCGCTCATCTTAGAAAACAATCCCGAAAGGGGTTGTTTTCTTTTGTATTAGCAATAAACGAGGGACTTAATAGTCTGTCTATAATAACAACGTTCCTTTCGTTTCGCGCGCCTGTGTCCGCTTTGCGACCAAAATTATCTTCCGTGTCCAGCGTCCTTATCGCTTCCTGTAGTGAGGAGGGTACTAGATGAGCGTATCTCATAGTAGTCTTAATGTCTGAATGCCCCATGAGCTCCTTTATCGTAATTATTGGCACGTTATTGCTTGCAAGCTGAGTCGCAAACGTATGTCGAAGCGTGTGCCAACCAAATTTTTCCAAACCTGCCTTTTCACATATTTTTCTAATATTAAGCGAGCAGTTATTTGTGCTTAAAAAATACCCCGACCTTGTTTGAAATACATATCCGTTATTTCTTTTTTGTTTCGTAAATATTTCAATCAAGTTTTCAGTTAATGGGATAATTCGACTTTTTCCATTTTTCGGCGTTCCAATTTTATTTCGAACAATAGATTGTCTAACGGTCAACAATCTTTTTTCAATGTCTACGTCTTCCCACTCAAGACCGATTAACTCACCTAAACGAAGTCCTGTTTGTAGAGCAGTTAGAGCCATATCTCGCCACATACCTTTTGTATTGCTTAAAAACAACTTAGCATTTTCTTTTGTTAAAAAGCTACGTTCATTGTATCGAACTTTAAACAATCTAACTTTTGGTATTGGCTCAAGCTCAAACCATTCACCGGCTGTCTTCAAACATTTACTTAAAACTGATAACTGATTATTGATTGTTTTATTACTTAAACCATTTTTAAGCTTTAGAGTTTTATATTGTTCAATTTGGAATGTGGTAATCTTGCCTAACTTTGTTTTTCCAAAGAATGGAACCAAGTGCAACTTCAAAATATATTGTTTCATCATTATTTCTGAATGCTTATTATTCGCTTGCACATATTTTTCAAACCACATCCACACAAAATCATTAAACGGTTTATCCAGCTCCGCACTGTTTTCTTTTTCTGGTGATTCCCCTTTTAACAACTTTTGCCTCAAAACTGATTCATAGTTTTTGGCTCCAGCGCAACTATTAATCGGACTCTTTTTGCGAATGCGTTGCCTTTGAAAACGAAAATCAATATACCAAATATTGCCTCGCTGTTTTACGCTCATATATATCAATCAACTGACTCCAAACGATTTTGCTCTAAATAATCAATTACATCGCCATGAGAAAAGCGAATACATCCTTTGATTTTATAAAAAGGAATTTTTCTAGCCTCAACCAAACGATATATCGTAACATTAGAAATACCAAAAATTTTGGCTATCTCTTTAATTGAATAAAACTTTTGAATTGTAGTGAAGTCAGTTGTCATTAATTGTTAATGGGCAATAAAGTGCTAGTGAATTAAATCACTTTTTGGTCTTTATTACCCTATCATAAATTTGTAAAAAATCAAGTAATTTCTAAAATCCTTTTACGGCGAATAAATAACATCTCTTTCAAATCCCTGCTTGAACGGAATATGATTTAAAGAATATGATTTATAATCAATTTCTCCCAGCCATTCAGTATAAAATATTTTTTCATAGACAGGTGCTATTAATGATAAAAATTTTTCAATAAATAAAGTGGCATGCCAGCCAATCAATTCGACTGATTCATTTAAACCCCGAGAGCGAAAAAACTTTTTCTTGCCAAATAATCTTTCGTCTAAATCCTTGCCAAGATATTTAGACATATAAACACCGATATTATTTATTTCGCTCATTTTTTTTATTTTAATAAAGCCGTGCGACCAAATGTTTTCTAATTTCTTTGCTTCTACAAATGGTAAATTACAGATTAAGTGATAATGAACTGCACCTCGTTTTTGAAATTCGGGCACTGCTAAATATTCAACATTATCATAATGATAAGTTAAGCGTTTTATAAACTGGTTAAAAATATAATTTGTATATTTTATGTCAGTGATATTTTCTGCAAAAGTAAGAGTTAAAAATTTATTTAAATTAGTATTAGCATTCACCAATCTTCTTATTTCAGTTTTTGTTCTACATAGTGAAAATTTCATTTTTCTTTTTTTTATTTTTTGTTGTTCAAATATGTTTAATTGTTTTGGCTCTTTTATTTTTTCAAGCTTTTCGCTTTTATACTCTCGCCAAACATTTTTCTTGTATTTATACACCTCTACCTGTTTGCCAGATACCACGACTTTTAAATCGTAGGGATAGGCCATAATATTTTTCGTTAGATGTGTGGCTATAATCAAGTTAAGATTCTGGCGATTTGAGCCGGGCTGTCGCCTCGGCTCAAATCTTTCTTTCCGTTATTTATTTGGAATATAAAAATCCAAAAACGCTCTTTTTCTTTTCCCGTCAACAAATGAATACGGGTACGCCTCGACTGCCAATTCAACCACCGCTCCCTCTTTTCCAATTTTTAAATCCAAATTCGATGTACTAATCTTAATTGGATAGATACTACCTTCTGGCTCGATAAAAATGTTTTTAATCGCGCCATTAGTTCCGTCTTTTTTTGTAAACTGTTTGATTTCCTCTTTCTTAAGGATTCCTTTGATTTTAATCATACGATTTTTTTTTAAATTAATTAGCAAAAATAAAAAGATGGTTGTTACCATCTTAAATAATTCGCATTACGTAGGTTTACGCGTAAGAACTACGTATAACAAGAATTTATTCTAACATTCCCATTTTTTCCAGTTTTAATAATTAAAAAATTATTTATTTTTTCATTAGTTTCTTTGCATACTTTCTTTTGTATATTCACACAAGCGTCATAAGCCTTTTTTCCTGGGTTCTTTTCAAAATCTCTTTTAAATACAGTTTGTATAATTTCACTAAAATCATAAACCTCTTTAACATCATTTCTAAAAATGTGCTCTAACAAATAATGCGCATCTGGCTTATCACCGCGAGGATTAATTTGTATAACATGGTCGTTGATATGTAAAATACAATTTTCTATATCATAAAATAATTTAAATTTTGTTTCACCTTTTTTAATAAATTCATTTGCCTTAACAATAGAAATCACGTGATTATGGAATTCTAAAAATATTTTTTCTATTATTTCATTTGCTATTTTCGGAATTTGGTCGGATAATTCTATTTTATTAATCCTTTCAATATCAATCGAAAAATTATCAAGACCTGCTTTAAAAGGTTTTGTGCTATTTGTATTTATTATTTCCCTAAAAATATCAGAAAAATCATGATACAACTTAAGAGTATAATAGTATAGATATGCGTATGATTTTATTTTACCACTTGAATCTAATTGATTGATTTGCAATTTTTCCAAACTATCAAAAATTGGTTCGTTTTTATTACTTATTTGTTCCTTAGCCTCAACCGACCATTTATCAATATATGGTTTTAAAAATTCATTTTTATTTATTTCTTCAACATAATTATAAACACAAAGAATACGACTAATTTCATTATTATCGGACTTATACTCATTAACAATATTGTTTAGTTGAGCAATTAATAACATAAAAACTGATTAATATTTTAATCAGCTTATATCAATGTTTATCCAAAGTCAATCTATTATAAATCTACTCTATTTTAAATTTATTTGGCTACACCTTTCTTTTAATAGTTCATTAAGATTATTTGCTGTTCGAATAATCGTTTTATAATCTTTAGTTAAAATATTTGGAATTCTTATTGTGATATATTTTTCTTTGAATGAAAAAAAATCTCTATTTAAATCCGCGAGTGCTTGTTCTTGATTATACGAATGATGTTGCCCGTCAACCTCAATATATACTCTAGCTTTGTCAATGGCAATATCAACGTGTTTATACCCATCATATTTTTCAAATTCTACTTCCCAATAATATTTATCACTTAACAGATGACCAAGCTTACTTGTTTCAAAAGTAGGTTGATGATGGTTTTTTTTACATAAAGATTTATTAAAATATTTTTGTGAATAATCATTTACTTCTTTGGATATTTCTTCTTTGCATCGCTCACAATAATATTTTTTTATAATTTGTTGAGTAGCTGTTTCTTTATGTGCCGTTTCAATATCTATTTTCCCAAACTTATTCAGTAATAAAATTCTAAAATATTTTTTTGCTAACAAAATTACAATTATAATACCAATAATTATTATAAAAATAATTGCTAACAATTTAGTGTAATAAAAAACTTGTTCTGCATATTTCAAAAACAATCCCGCAATTGCAAAAAATATCACAACCAGACTTAAATATATTAAATTATTTAATTCATTATTTCCTTTTGACATAGTAATTTTTAGACAACAAAAAAGGACAGCCGACCGGTCTGCCCACAGTTACATAGCCCAAAGGTTCTGCTTGTGGAGGTCAACTGCCCATTGCCATCCGCAAGCAGACAACAAGGACAGTTGATGTTTTGGGTAAAATTTATGTAATTGTAGGCAGACAATAGTAATTTAACATAAAAATTTATAAAAAACAATAATCAACAAAAAACCGTCTTAAAATAGACGGTCTTTTGAATTGCCCTGGCCAATCTTGTGACCATATAGTGACCAAAAAGTGATGTATAGTGAAATAATTGAGTTAATCAGACTAGATTTGATTAAACCAATTTCAAGCTAAAACTAAATAGAAATCAATAATTATCGAACGATTGTACAAAATCGATAATGACTTTCGACTCCCGTTACCCGCTCCAAATATAAAAACATCAAAACTAACATTTTGATGTTTTTTATTTATGAAATTTTATTTTTTTATAATTATTTTAAAAATAAAAACAGGGAGCTAGTGCGTATGACACAAAAGCTCCCTTTTGGTTACCTGATGGATTTTATCCCAACATCTTCATAATCAGTGCCTTGGCTTTTTTACGAACAGACCAAACGCCTGCATTTGCCACATCCGTCAATCTGGTGACGAAAGCACTAATTTTTTCTCTTAATTCGAAATTTATTTTTACCTATCCCTCTAAAAGTCTTTTGAACTTGTCTTGACTTTCCTGTAGAATAAAAAGGTCAGTCTCCTGCCGTTCCATTACTCGGCTGATGTCCCGCAGTTTTAAATGGATTTCTTTTGCCAAATTCCCAATTGAATGATTTCTCGCTCCTTAATACTTAATTGTTTATATATTTTAGGCATACACCCATTAATATACAGGTGTTGCACTTACTTGTTGAACCCACGTTCGTTTTTCTGTTAGGAACAAGTTAAAACCAGACTGTTAAAAGTTAAAACCGGAGTATCGGCAATTTTTCCAGTTTTTCTAATTGCTCGCCTAGAAAATAATTATCTTGCCAAAACCTGATCTTAACTAAACCCTTTTCTTCAACGGGTGTTATCTTTAAATCAACTGTTTGGCGAGGCGTGCCCTTAGGCACTCTCAGTTCAAGTCCTTCAAAAGAAATTTTGCGATAACTATCTACAACGCGATTCGCTTGCAGGCAGAAAATATCATCGACTGTTTGATGTTTGCTGGATAATTTGAATGGCTTGAATAATGTTTGTTTGTTTTTAATCGCATTTTCAAATCTGACAATCGGAATTTCTTTTGTCGTTGAATGAACCCATTTTGTATTATATTTATCAATCAGTTCTTTTAAAACTTTTTGTAGCTCTTCAATTGTGGTTAGTTTTTCTTTGGCGGCGGTACGAACAATTCTTTCTTGAATCCATCTATATGGCCGTTTAATTTTTCCTTTGGCCTGCGGACTGAGCGCGTATGTGATGCCGACGCCACAATTATTCAAAACTCGCTTCCATTGCGGATCAACATCATCCGTAAATTTGCTGTAAGTATTGTGCGGTCGATTTTTGTCTCGGTCTTTAACATATCGAAATATCACATGTTGATCAGGATAATATTTCAATGGACAGCCATATTGCAAAAACACTGATTTTAAGGCCAAAATATGTTGCCAGACATTTTCTTGCTTAACTAATTCAGCATACAATAACATCCGTGAATAATCATCGATTGTGGTTATCAGATACAATTTTTCGTCCATATACGGCGACCAGAGATGATGCGAGCTATCGTGCTGCTCCAATTCGCCGATGAAGTTGTCAGTACTTCGCGATCGTGGATTTTCTTTACCGGCTTATTTATGTAAAAATTATTCTGCTTAGCTCGATTGATGACTGTTGTCAGAGATGTCTCAATTTGATATTTATCTTTCAGATTTTCTTTTATTGTCGTATAGTTGTAAAACTTAATCGGCACGTCTTTATTGTCAATCAGTTCTTTGTCTGATTTTAATTCTTCTAGAATCTTTACCTCAGCTTCTTCTGAAATCCGGTTATTGCTCTTTGTCCGTCCTTAGTCGATACTGAACTCCTTTGAGTTATTCTTATATCGTGACACTAATTCAAAAAATTGAGATTTTTTCAATTCCAATTTTTCTCTTGCTTCTTTCGCGGAAATTTCTTTAGCCAAATAGTTTTCCAAAATTACAATTACTTGATCTTTAGTTAACCTCTTATGAATTTGTTGATTGCTCATACATTTAGATTAATTATTAGTTAATTTGTCAGTATGAGCCGTTAACAGGATTTTGCCAATCTGTCAAAAAAAGTTCGGTTTTAACTTGGTGACAGTCCGGTTTTAACTTTTAGATGACACCACGTTCGATAGATTCAAGGATTAACTGCACCACTTTCAATAAATTTGGCAGCAACTTCGTTTGGCGTTAAATAATTTAATGATTTTCTTGGTCGATTATTTAGCTTCTCTTGAATGATATAGATATCATCATCCGTCACTTTAGACATATCCGCTTTTTTTGGCAAGTACTGTCTGACTAATTTATTTAAATTTTCATCTCCGCCTTTTTGCCACGAACAATATCTATCACAGTAATAAGATTGAACATTGAAATTTATTAGGGTGTCCAAATGGTTAGCATTTTCAGTTCCGTTATTTCTCGTAATTGTCAACCAAGATCCGTTCGGTAAGGACTCAATACTATCGGCAATCGCGTTCTCGGTTTTTTGGCAGTTTTGTTCGGCAACTTATGCAATCGGCATAGCATTGTTTTTCGTTCATATTGCGTTGATAATATTTCTTTCTGTTTTGAAAATATCATACTATCTGTTTCCCAATCACCGAATCGTTCTTTGTTATCTGCTTCTTCCGGTCTAGCGTGAATTGATATCCTTTCCGGAATATTGATTTTACTGCGCTTTTTACGATCAAATCGTCTTCGCCGTTTATGCCGACCCGTTCTTAAATGCGGATATAACATTTCAAATCGACCCTGACCGTTATAGATATATTGATAAATGCTTTCATGACTAATGGCAAATCCCATTAATTCAGGTGGCGGTGTACTTTTCAATCTGCCAGCTATCTGATCGGGACTAAGGTCATCGTTTAAATTAGAAACGACATATTCTTTTAATTTTCGATTCTCAAATTTTTCTAATTTTTTCCGATTCTTTTTTAATAGTCGTGCCTCATGCAATCTTTGTGCGTCTTTAGCGCGATACGGAAAAAATTTATTACTGTTTCTTTTTATCTCTCGCGATATATCGGTATGACTTCGACATAACTTATTTCCAATCCAACGATGAGATTTTTTCATTCTTAAATATAGTTCGATTTTTTCCCTTTCATAAGAGGTAATTCTTGATAATTTTGACATATAGGCAATTTGGCTAAAATTAGTTAACTGCCTATATTACTATTATTTTATGGGTGGTGCAATAGGTATTGATTCTAGTTTCGTTTTTCTTGACTTTTTGTGATGTATATGCTATATTAAAATATCGTACTTTAATAGCACCTTAAACTAAAACCCGGGAGGATTAAAATGAAGAATTTAGAGATGTTGAACAATCAGCGCGGTTATACCCTGATAGAGATTATTATTGTTTTCGTTTTGATTTGCTTTTTGCTCGGCGGAATCGCAACGTGCTCAGGTGTTGCCAGTAGGGGAGGGTATGCAGCAACTGCAATCGTAAAAAAGGGAGACGTTGTGTATCGCCCGCTAGTCAAACTTCCTGATGCAGGGAAAATCGGCGGAGTTTGCGCTGGCATGGCATACAAATGGGGAATTGAACCATGGATTCCAAGAACAATATTTATCGTTGGAGCTATTGTTGTCGGTGGTGGCATTCTTGCATATATATGTTTTGCCATATTCCTGGATAGCGCGCCAACGCCCGATGATTATCTCGCAAGGGTTAACGGCGCTTCCTAATCCGATCGACACAAATAACCATTAGACGCACCTAAGTTGAAAGGTGCGTCGTTTTTTTTACTTAAAACCCCTCTGTCAATCAAGATAAAGTATTTTTTTGTATCTTTTTACCAAGTCAAATCTATTACTTTCAGCTATTGACAAATAATACCATTTGTCATATACTTATAGTATATGAAATATTTTGATTGGAATATTGAAAAAAATAAAAAATTAGAGATCGAACGAGATGTTTGTTTTGAAGATACTGTGGTAGCAATCGAAGATGGAAGATTACTTGATATCTTGGAGCATGAAAATCAAAAAAAATACCAAAATCAAAAAATTTTTGTTGTTGAAATTTGTAATTATACCTATCTAGTTCCTTTCGTTGAAGACAATGAAAAGATATTTTTAAAAACTATATTTCCTAGTCGAAAGGCAACCAAAAAATATTTATTAAGAATTAACGATTAATTATATGAAATACATAGAATTAGAAAAAGAAGAAAAAAAAATCGAAACGGATTTTGATGCAGGAAAACTTAAAAGTACTGCCACAAAAAAAGATCTTGCAAATTATCAAAAATACGCCCAGTTTACTTTGGAAAAAACCAGAAACATAAATATCCGTCTTTCCGAAAAAGATTTATTACGCATTAAAGCCAAGGCTGCTGAAAAGGGTTTACCATATCAAACCTTAGTCTCTTCTGTTCTACATCAGTATGTGAACGATAAATAATTTAGAAACTCCATAGTACACTAAAAACACTCCAGACAACTGGAATGTTTTGTTTTGATAACTATTTTAAAATGATTAAAATTTAACAATCTCTCTTTCCAAATTCCGATCAAAAGTAAATACCTGAAATTTTTTTGATAACATCAAAAGTGAAACATCAACAAAAGAAAGATTTCCGTTTTTATATTTCAAAAAGAAATCAAGCGTTTTTTTAAAAAACTCATCAGAAGACGACATTACTTCAATATCCTGATTATTTGTTACAAAATCAATAAAAGAATCTGCTGTCTTTTTATCTATTCTCATTGACAACACCGTAGCCACTTCCAAAATAATATATTCTGTTATTAATATATTCTCTTTTATCTTATCAAAAAACGATACAGCTTTATTGTGCTGGTTATCGTTTTTATTTAAATAGGCTATCCAAATATTTGAATCCAATATAATCATATTTTTAATAAGCGATATTGTCGATTTCTTTGCTAAGATTTTTTCGCCCAGATTCGAATTGTAAATTTTTTAAATCACGCAAACAATATTTTTGCGCTTTAATATTATCCTCAAATGGGACAATTCGAAAAACCGGCTTAGAATTTTTAATTACAATAAAACTTCCTCCTAGCATTGTGGCCTCGGAAACATTTTTCAAATTTTTATGCAGCTCCTTGATTCCAATCATCTTTTCGTTCATATTGTTTTGGTTGATTTATTATTATACTTTTAGTATATATTAAAACATACCTATTGTCAAACAAATCAAATATAATCTTTTCTTTTAAACAAAAAACACCCCTCCTTTCGCGAAAGGAGGGGTGTTTTATATATGTGACGCCACGGGGAATCGAACCCCGGTTGCGAGGATGAAAACCTCGTGTCCTAACCACTAGACGATGGCGCCTTTCTTATCTTTTTTACAAAAAATAAATAGTCCCCTAAGGACTAAAAATATTATATGTAAAAAAATCTAAAATGTCAACAGTTTGTTTTTGCTTTATTTATTCCATTTATTCTGTTATAATATAGTGAAATTGATAAATTTTTATGCCAAAAAATATAAAATCCGAAATTCGCAAAGCTTATTTATTAAATAAATATGTCATAATCACCCCCGGAAGGGCATTACGGCCAAAAGACATTAGAGAACAAACGATTATTTCACGTACAGCGACCTGTCCTTTTTGTCCTGATAATATTAATAAGGACAAAATCTTGGACGAAATAAAAGATAAGGACGAATGGCAGGTACTTTGTATTGAGAATATTTTTCCCGCGGTCAGTCTGAATAATGAAAAGGCCTATGGCACGCAAGAAGTAATTATCGAAAACCGCGACCATGTAAAAGAGCTGGCGGATTTGAGCGAAAAAGAGATTGAATCGGTTTTGCGTATGTACTCGCGCCGCACACTCGCACATAGCGCAAACAAAAAAATCGAATACATCCTTTGTTTCAAAAACCAGGGGTCCAAAGCCGGCGCATCCATTGTGCATGCACATTCGCAAGTTTTTGCCACGCATATTCTTCCGCCAGATATTCAAGAAGAGTTTTCCCTAGCCCAGGCCTATCGCGTCGAACACGGTAATTGCCCATACTGCGATGAAATAAAAAAAGAAATGAAATCTGACCGAAAAATTTTTGAAGATAAACACATCGCTGCTTTTGCGCCGTTTGCAAGCGAATTCCATTACGAAGCATGGATATTTACCAAACGCCACCTAGATAATATTACCAAGCTGGATGATAAAGAGTTTGAGTCCTTTGCCAAAGCATTAAAAATAATTTTAGTTAAATTGCAAAAACTTGATTTATCATTCAATTTTTTCTTGCACCAAGTAAAGTCCGACCATGATCAGCATTTTTATTTAAAAATCCAACCCCGCGACAGCATTTGGGCCGGCATCGAGCTTGGTTCTGGTTTAATCATTAATTCAGTCGCGCCAGAAACAGCAGCAGAATATTACAGAAAATAAAAAACCAACTCTAATTCAATAGCTTTTGTAAATAAATATTTTTTGCTCATACAAAATTGTAGCTATTTTTTAAAAAATTATTCCTTATTTTATTATAATTCATAATTTTTTTAAAAATGCACAAATTTTGTCAGCGCAAAAAATATTTATTTACAAAAGCGAACGTGTTATATAAAGACTACTAATAAAAATATGCCAATACCCCCTTTAAAAAATTCAAAAAATCAAAGCTGGCGGATGCAGAAGAAAAAATATTTTCTTGGGCGTAGCACCGCTACAAACAGCCTGTCACACAAAAACCCGGGGAATATGTCCCGGAAGTTTTTTAATAACAGGCAAATACTTTCCGATTCATTAAAAAAGAAGCTTCTAATCGGGTTCGGTGTCGCTGGTCTCTTAATATTCCTATCTGGTTCCTTTATGCTTTTTCAAATATCACGCAGTCTACCAGATCCGAATCGTTTGATTGAAAGAGAAATTGCGCAAAGCACAAAAATATATGATCGCACCGGCGAAAACGTGCTATATGAAATCCATGGCGATCAGCAAAGAACCTTAATCAGCTTAAGTGAAATTCCAGAACATCTAAAATGGGCGACGATTGCGATTGAAGACAAAAACTTCTATGAGCATAAAGGCATTAGCATTTGGGGAATCTTCCGCGGCGTTGTCTGGCAAACAATCCGCGGCAAAAAAGCGCAGGGCGGATCTACCTTGACCCAGCAGTTTATAAAAAACTCCATCCTGACTTCCGAAAGAACAATAACCAGAAAAATCAAAGAATGGTTATTGGCTTATCGTTTGGAAAATCGTTTTAGCAAAGACGAAATTCTGCAAATGTATTTTAATGAAATCCCCTACGGCTCAACCGCTTACGGCGTTGAGGCCGCCAGCCAGAAATATTTCGGCAAAACCGTAAAAGACATCAATCTCGCCGAGGCCGCCATTCTCGCGGCTTTACCCCAAGGGCCTTCGCGCTACTCGCCATACGGATCAAATATTGACCTTCTGCTTGGGCGTCAAAGATATATTTTGGACTTGATGGTAGATCAAGGACATGCTACAGAAGAAGAAGCAGAAGAGGCTAAAAATTATGAATTAACTTTTAGTCCGCCGACAGCCAATATCAAGGCGCCTCATTTCGTGATGTATGTCAAAGAAATCTTATCCAGTAAATACGGCGAGAAAATGGTTGAACAGGGTGGTTTAAAAATAATTACCACACTGGATTTATACAAACAGGAAATCGCCGAAGAAGTTGTCAAAGAACAAGCGGAAAAAAACCTAAAAAATTTCAACGCGACCAATGCCGCCTTAGTCGCGATTAATCCGAAAAACGGCCAAATCTTATGCATGGTCGGCTCCAAAGATTACTTTGATCAAGAAATCGACGGCCAAGTCAATATCACAACCAGTAAGCGCCAACCAGGCTCTTCCTTAAAGCCCCTGGTTTACGCCGCTGCCTTTATTAAAGGCTATACGCCGAATACCATTCTTTATGATGTTATTACAAACTTTTCCAACGACGCGACAAAGCCTTATGAACCGCGCAATTATGACAGCGCTGAACACGGTCCGGTTTCCATCCGAAAAGCGCTCGCCGGGTCGCTGAATGTTCCGGCAGTAAAAGCGATTTATCTGGCAGGCATAAAAAACGTTACAAACCTAGCCTTTGATCTTGGTTATACAACTTTAAGCGACCCGGACCGTTTTGGACTTTCTTTGGTTTTGGGCGGTGGCGAAGTCAAGTTGATTGAACATGCCAACGCTTACTCCGCCTTCGCGCGCGAAGGCGTATTACATCCGGTTTCTGCTATTTTACGAGTTGAAAAACCGGATGGCACTGTACTTGAAGAATTTCAAGAAAATGAGAAAAAAGTGCTTGACCCCAAAATCGCCCGACAAATAAATGACGTTTTGTCTGACAACGGCGCCCGCGCCTATATCTTTGGCGAACGCAACTGGTTAACGCTTGGCACGCGGCCTGTAGCCGCAAAAACCGGCACTACAAACGACTATCGCGATGCCTGGACAATGGGTTATACGCCTTCGATAGTTGCCGGCGTTTGGGTTGGCAACAACGATAACAGTGAAATGAAGCGCGGAGCAGACGGAGGTGTTGTGGCCGCACCGATCTGGCACAATTTTATGGAAAAAGTGCTGGGCGATACTCCGATTGAAAAATTTAAGCCCGCCGAAATCCCTACAACCGGCAAAGCTATGTTAGACGGACAGGTTGACACGGGAAATATTGTTAAAATCGATAAAATATCCGGACTACTAGCCACTGAATACACTCCCGCGCATCTGATAATTGAAAAATCTTTTTCCCAGCCGCATTCAATCCTTTATTACGTTGATAAAGACAATCCCCTGGGCCCGTCTCCGGAAAACCCGGAAAAAGATCCGCAGTTCCAGCTCTGGGAAAGCCGCGTTTTAGCCTGGGCGGAAAAACAAAACGCATCTTCAACGGAAACGGTTACGGATTCATCCCCTCCGACTGAAAAAGATAATATCCACCTACCCGAAAACATCCCTTCTGTTTCGTTCATTAGTCCCAGTAATAATCAGTCCATATTAGAACCTGTTCTTTTTGCCCGCATAGAAACTAGCGCGCCGCGCGGAGTCTCCCGCGTCGAGTATTCTTTGAATGGAAATTTATTCTACACAACCGAAGAATATCCATACAGCCTAGCAAAACAAATCGACTTTCTAAAAAACGGCTTTCACAATCTTAGCGTTCGCGTTTGCGATGATGTTGATAACTGCGCGGAAAAAGAAATCGAATTCAATTTAATTTTGGATAATAACAACAAAGAAAAATCAATCGAAACCTTCTTAATAAAGCCGTCCAACGGTCTTGCCGTTTCCAATGTTGATTTTCCGCTTCCGATTGAAATAACAATAAATGAACCAAGTTCTGTTGCCAGTATTGATTATTATTTTTCTGATTCAGAAAACAAAAAAACAAAACTTGAGACAGTAAACGCGCCGGACAATAAATCAATCAGTATAAATTGGGAAAGCGCGCCGCCGTCCGGAGTGTACTCGCTTTTTGCAGAAATAAAAACGTGGACAAAAAAATCAATCGAAACTAATAAAATCACAATCACAATCAATAACATCGAAAACAAAAAAGAAGCGCAGTAAAGCGCTTCTTTTTTTATATAAAATTTTATTTTTCAATATTATTTTAACTTAGGCCAAAAATAAATAATAAATTTTTATTAAATTACCGCTTGAAGCGGATAATATTACCTACTCGGATGTTTATATATGAATCTTACTAATATCTAATCCTCAGCTTCTGCGCTTTTTCTGAGCTGAGCTTAATTTAATAAAAATTTATTATTTATTTTTGGTCGATATGGATGTAAAATATTAATTATACGCTTAAAAAGATATAAGTTTTATTGTTTAATTGGCATTATGATATATAAATAACTGCTCTCGGTTTTGCTTTTTAAAATACATGGCGTATTGCTATTGGTCAACTCTATCACGATTTCCTCAGAATCAATATTGTTTATGCCGTCCAAGAGATAACGATAATTAACTACAATACCATTATCATCGCCATTAACCGTCGCATCCAGTTCGGTTATATTTTCTCCTGATTGCCCGGAAGCGGCAGAAATAATCACCTTGTTCTTGCCTTGCGGAAAATCAAAATTAATATCATTAATTCCGGTTTTGGAAAACAGCGCCGCCGCCTTAACCGCGCGTAAAAGTTCCGACTTATTGATAATCGCGCGTGTCTTATGATTTAATGGGATTATCTGCTTATAATCAGGGTACTGTCCCTCTATCAAGCGTGATACGAGCTCGATGTTGGCTACTGTAAATAATATTTGGTTGTCTGATAAATAAAAGGTAAGCTCATTCTCTTCTTCGTTTAGATTTTCTTGGCGCAATACCGATAAAATCCGCAAAACTTCCTGTAATGTCTTAGCTGGAATAATTACACTGCGTTCTTCTTCGGTGTTGGTTTTTATTTTTATCTCATTCTCGGCCAAGCGATAACTGTCTGTGGCCGCTAAAGTAAGTTTTTCTTTATTAAATAAAAAATAAACCCCGGAAAGCTCTATCCGTGTTTCACTATTCGCTACCGCAAATACAACTTGTGATAATATTTTTTTAAATTCCTTGATTGAAAGTTTAAAATAGATATTTTTATCTACAGTCGGTATCAAAGGAAAATCATCCGCCTCTTGCCCTTTGATTATGGTTTTATAATTTTCACATTCTATTAAAAGATTTTTCTTGTCCACCTCAAGGTCTACTTTTTTATTTGGTAATAAAGAAATGTAGTCAGAAATAATTTTTGCTTCCACCGTAAAAACGCCTTCTTTTTCTATTTTCCCCCGCGCCTTGCAAACAATACCAACCTCAAGATCTGTGGTTATAAATTTAATGTCGCCGTTTTTCGCTTCAATCATCACATTATTCAAAATTGGCAAATTAATATTTTTTCCAGCAATATGCCCAACCGCGGCTAAACTGTTTTTTAAATTTTCTTGCAAGCTCGAGATTTTCATTTTTTTAAATTATTTTTAAATTTAAATATTTTGTGATTTAGGCAGAAAATAAATAATTGATTTTTATTAAATTACCGCTTGAAGCGGATCATATTACCTACTCGAATGTTTGTGTATGCATCTAACTAATATTTAACCTCCTTCTTCTGCGCTTTTTCTGAGCTGAGCTTAATTTAATAAAAATCAATTATTTATTTTCGGCCGGTACAGGTGTGAAAAACCCACAAAATGAGTTAAAGAATTAAATTAATTATTACTGTTATAAATCAATTGTTTTACTGATTCAATATCTTGTTTTATTTTTTCGTTTTCGGTTATTTCTTTTTTTAGTTTATTGTATGCATGCATTGCGGTTGTATGATCTCTACCGCCCAGTTCATAGCCGATTGTAGGGTAAGAAGTGTTTGTTTCTTCCCGCATTAAATACATAGTGATCTGCCGTGGGTATACCAACTCTTTTTTTCGGCTTTTTCCTACTATATCTTTGATATTAATTCCAAAAAAAGATGAAACCGAATCAATAATGTTTTTACCAGTAATTGATTTTGATTTAGTACTGATTAATAAATTACTTAAAATATGGCGGGTTGAATCGATTGTCGGTTGGGTATTATTAAATTCATGAAAAGCGATAATTCGATTTAAGGCACCCTCTAATTCACGGATATTGTTTTGCACGTTTTCCGCGATAAAGTGTAAAATACTGGCTTCCAGATTATAATTTTTTTCTTTGCATTTTGTTTCCAAAATCGCAATCATAGTTTCGAGGTCAGGCCGCGTTACATCCGCAATCATTCCCCACTCAAAACGGGATAAAAGCCTTTTTTCCAAAGCCGGAATAGATTTTGGCTGGCGGTCCGATGTAAGCACAATTTGTTTATTGGCTTGATGCAACTCATTAAAAGTATGAAAAAATTCTTGCTGGGTGCCGTCTTTTCCGGCCATAAATTGAACATCATCAAGTAATAATAAATCAACATTCCGATAACGATCTTTAAACTCCTTTGCATTGCCGGATTTTACAGAATTAATATAGTCATTTGAAAATTTCTCACTTGTAACATATAAAATCTTATCGGTCTTTTTTGAAACTTCGTGTCCAATCGCTTGTAGTAGGTGGGTTTTTCCTAGACCCACCCCCCCATAAATAAATAATGGGTTGTATGCGTTGCCTGGGTTTGCGGCTACTGCTTGACTAGCGGCGTGCGCCAATTCATTACCACGTCCGACTACGAAATTTTTAAATACATAGCGATTATTAAGTCCGAAACGATTCGTTAAAATCGGTTCTTGGTTGATTTCATCTTTTTTAATTTTTATTTTTTTTAACAACTCGTCCATCGGGTTGTTTTTTTTGATTTCTATTTTATAATAAATTTCTTTGATTTTTTCATTACAAATACTTTCAAGCGCTTTTGCAATTTTGTCGTGGTATTTTTTTTCTAACCATGTTTTTGTAAATGTATTTGGAACACAGATTATCATTTTTCCATCTTCAAAAGAAGAAATAAATGTGTTTTTAAACCAGGTTGTAAAATTTGCTTTTGATAAATTAAGCTCTATTTCACCTAGTACTGCTTGCCAAATTTGATCATTGTTCATAATTTATTATTTACTGATATTTTAATAATTTTTATTATATCAGCTTAATCTAGAAATAAAAACCCCTAATTCTGTTTATAAGGTGTTTATAATAGGTGTATAGTTATTTTTTGATTTTTTTATCTGTTTTTTCTTTTTCAGTCTCTATATAAATATATATTATTAAATAATAATAGTAATAAGCAAGTGATTAAGTTTTCATTAAAATTTAATTTATACTAACTTTAAATTAAAAACTGCACTTTTTTACTGTGAACATTCTGGGATATTTATGTGTTTTTTCCTCCACTTATTAGTTGATAATTGTTATCTTGTAATATATGCACAGAGTTATTCTTTTTTTACAACAAGCAAACCACCCACTCCTCACAATTAATTAACATAATAATTAACAAAAAAAATAACCATTTAATTTATTGACTTTATTAATAGATGATGTTATGTTATAAGCTAGTTTAAGCTTAATATTTTATAAAAAAATAATCAATAAAAAAGTATGCCAAAAAGAACCTACCAACCAAATGTAAGAAAAGCCAAGAAGAAACATGGTTTTATGGAAAGAATGTCTTCTAAAAACGGACAAAATGTTTTAAAAAGACGAAAAGAAAAAGGAAGAAAAGTTTTATCAAAGTAAAAAAATTTTATGTTACCTAAAAAAAATCGTCTAACAAAAAAAAACGATTTTGACAGAGTTTTTAAAAAAGGAATTTCGGTTTTTGACTATATTTTAGGTATAAAAATTTTAAAGAACAATTTACCAGATTCTCGTTTTGGAATTATAGTAAGCAACAAAATCAGTAAAAAAGCAAATGAAAGAAATAAAATAAAGCGGCAGATCCGGGAATGTTTAAAAAAAATAAACCCAAAAATTATTTTACCGATTGATTGTGTGATTATTACCCTGGCACCGATAAAAAATAGTAAATTTATTGAAATGGAAAAAACCATTAAAGTTGTTTTTAATCGTTTGAATAATAAAATAAAAATCCAATGAGTGTGATTATAAAAAAGCAGATAATTTTTTTAATCAAACTATATCAAAAAACTCTCTCACCAGATCATGGTATTATTAAAAATAAATACCCTTTTGGATATTGCCGTTTTTATCCAACATGCTCAGAATACGCTATTCAAACCATAGAGAAAAATGGTATAATCAAAGGGTGTATAAGCGCCATCTGGCGAATTTTACGCTGTAATCCTTTTAATAAAGGAGGGATAGACTTAGTGAAATAATTTAGTGTAAGGGAATTGTAGTATTTTGTTATATTCGTATTTTTTCGTGTTTTTCGTGTTTTTGTTTACATAAGGACACGAAAAAAACGAAAAAAAACGAAATTAACGAAATAATGAGTTATTAAAATTAATTAAAAAAAATGTTTGAAGTGCTATTTTATCAACCGATATTGAATTTGTTGGTTTTTTTATATAATATAATTCCCGGCCATGATATTGGGGTGGTTATTATTGTATTAACGATAATTTTAAAACTAGTACTTTGGCCGCTCTCACAACAATCTTTAAAATCCCAAAAAGCCCTGCAAACCCTTCAGCCGAAAATTGAAGAATTGAAAAAAAAGTACGCAGATAAAAAAGATGAATTAGGCAAGGCAATGATGTTGTTATATAAAGAAAACAAGGTCAACCCCCTATCTTCTTGTTTACCCCTACTAATTCAAATGCCTTTTTTATTTGCGGTTTTTAGAGTTTTTAGTAATGGGCTTTCAAACGGTTCTTTGGATTTAGTTTATCCATTTATTACAAAGCCGGAAATGATAAACACAATATCATTTGGATTTATCAATCTTGCGGAAAGAAGTATTCCTTTTGCCATACTTGCCGGCCTTGCTCAATTTTGGCAATCAAAAATGCTAATCAGTAAGCGACCAGAAATTAAAACACCGGAAGCAAAAGACGAGGACATGGCCTCGATTATGAATAAACAGATGACATATTTTATGCCGATAATGACGGTTTTTATCGGACTCTCTTTTCCTGGTGGACTTTCCTTGTATTGGCTGGTTACTACGCTTTTAACCGGGTTACAGCAAAAATATATTTTTAGTAAAAAAGACAAAAATAAAATCACGAACAACGTGATTGAAGGCGAGGTAATAAAATAAACTAAAATTGATGATTCTTCCCAACGATAATATTTAATTTTTCTTCGGCCAGGGAAATATTAATCGGGCTTGGAATTTCCAGAGAATTATCAAGAGTTATTGGCAGTTTTTTATTAATTACGGTTAAATTTTTAAAAGAGAAAACACTTCTTTCCCCATATTCTTTTATCAGCGGCAAATATTTTTTTGCTGTTTTTGTTTTTATGGATAATTCCAAAATACCTTTTTGATTTTTTGCTCCGCTATTATTATCAAGTGCTTCATCTTTTAATAAATTTACGATTCCGATTTCTCCCGGTTCTGAAATTTCAATTGTGTAGGTTTTGTCTATTTCCAAAATCGTGCCGGTAGTCGGGATTGTGGCATGCGTTAAAAAGTGATTATTGTTTGCAATTCCCAGGTTAATATATTTAATTCTGCGTGCAGACAGGGCATCGCAGGCATTTTCTTCCAGCTCTAATCCCAAAAAATTTGCCAAAGAATTATTTTTTTTGCCAACCGGAATAAAGCCCAAAGGCACATTTTTAAAAGCGCCGTTGGCAGGCAATAATTTGGCGATTACGGTAATCGCTTGGTTTAAAATCGAATCATTGCCAACCACAGTTATTGTTTTTGCGCCTTTTTTAAGCTCATTTTTAATGGTTTCAAACAAGGAGCTCATTACACTTAAACGGATTATCTTGCCGTTTAGCCCCAAATCCGTGATTCGCGTTTCAATGCGGGCAATCGTTGATTCGTATTTTTTTTCACTTACATAAATATCGTAAATATAAATATACATTTTTGTAATAAAATGATTATTTTTCCGCTGATTTTTCAGCACCCATCACAATCCGACCGTTAATAATCGCTCCTTTGTTAATAGAAATACTTTTTACTTCAATATCCCCCTTGATATTGGCACTTGGGCCAATTTCCAAGTATTCATCAATTTTGATATTCCCTGTGATAATTCCGCCAACCTTAGCATTTTTTGCCTCAACACTAGCGGTAATTATGGATTTATTACCGATCAAAAGAAAAGCATTGGTTTTAATACTACCCTCAACTTGCCCCTCAATAATAATATTTCCCTGACCATGAAAATTACCCTTTACCTTGATAGACGGACCGATAACTGTTTCCGCCTCTTTAATATTAATATTCTCAGTTTCTTTGTTAAACATAGGTTTAAAATTAATTATTTATACTATTAATATAGGTAAATAATGGGTAGTTGTCAAAGGCGGTTATTTTTCACCAGCGTCCCGGTGGAATATTGAATATCTACGTTTATTGCAAATCATAAACCAACTGTCATGATTTACTCCGTTTTATCCAAAATTATCCTTTGTTTAAATCCACCCCGCTCATCCGCTTTTTTCTGACGAATTTGCTCCAAAAATTCTAAATTAACACCCCTAAGAGCGCAAATCGCATGTAAAACCTCTAAAATATCAGCAGCTTCTTCGACACAAGGATTGTCTAAAAATTCTCCAACCTCTTCATGTAATTTGCGCGTCAAAGCTTCGCTGTATTCTTTTTCTTCAGCAATATGCGTAGCAGGTTCCTGCCCATCTTTTTTAATAATATCAGGAATTTTATCCCGAACTAGTTTATTCAATTTCATAAGAAAAATGTGAAACTAAATTTGTTAAGCTGATTTACATTTCATGCAATGTTACGCGATATTCAAGATTGCGCCACTTAATAAACAGCATAAAACTTGATTATCAACTTAATAAAAAAATATTATTGAAGAGAGTGTTAGAAATACGTAATTTAGGTGAAGTCTGGTATAATTAGTTATCGGATGTAAATTTATTTTTGTCACCTCTTATTATTAAATAAAAAATTAGAATTGGGCGAGAATGTGGGCTTCATTCTCGCTAGTTTATCAATTTAATCAGAATATTCCTCGAGGCTTGCCTCGGGGTTTCCATCAGGAGGGAAAGTTTGAAAACCGAAGGTTTTCAAGATGAATAAAATCTTTCCTCTTGATACCTCGGGGTTCTGCCCCCGTGGTCATTCATTCTTCGTATATATTTTTCAAAATCAGCTGGTTTAAATTTATAGGAATAGGTAATGTCCTTAGTCATATGTTGTATTTTGATTTGACTGAACAATTCCTCACCCAGTTTGTGTGTTGAGTGTTCATCAAACGCGAGCATATCTTGTAAATTTTCAAAAACTACAAGTAGATCATTGTTTGATGTAAGTAATATCTGGACGCTCAACTTTTTGCTACATGCAATTATGTCTGCTTTTTCCTTCTTTGTTATTGTGTATTTTGTTTGTACAACTTCTGCAATTAGTCGACCGTTAATGAATAATTCCATTTTTAACCTCCTATTTTTAGTTTGCCCAATTCAAATTTTTTATTCAATTTTCAAAAGACAAAAACAAATTTATTTCACACAATGTTTCCTGATAAAGCGAAGTTTCAACCTTTTCTTCACTATTTTCATTAATAAAGAAAAGGATGGTTTGAAATTTGGGTCGAAAGAAAATTTTACTCCTAATTATCATTATTAAGAAAATTTTCTGGAGTCGCTTATCGAGGCGTTAGATAAAGTATTATCCTTTTCATTTCATTATTTTTCCTTATTGTTTTTATAAGGAAGAGGAGAATCTTTATAGAAAGATTCTCCGTTGAAGATTTGTTTATTCACTTGACGGTAAAGGTGTCCCGTATTTTTCATTTAACCAGGTCCAATCTCTGGTTATGTGCGCTTTTCGGACTTCATAATTATAACGTCTTGCCTCTTTTAATGTTTTAGCAGAAAAGTCACAACCCCAGTCAAGAACTATCTCAATCGGAGTAAGTGGAAAACTAAGTAACCATGCTATAAATAATTTCATAGTGCCTCCTTTTTGTAATATTGATAGCAAAAACAAACAAGTATCTTCCTTATAAAAACAATAAATTATTAAAGAAAAGAATAATATTTCACTTAACGTTTCTGTGTATCTGAAGTTTAATCCCGACTTAAGCATAATTGCGATTTTATCGATAGGCTCTGGACATAAAGAAAAAACCTTGCTAGTATAATTTAAACTAAGGGATTAAATTTGGGTGGAATGAATGAAAAATTTTAATTATTTTACCTTATTTTACTATCTTTTTTCAAAAACGTCAATTTGCACATTAACTTAATAGGAAGGAGAGATCCAATGGCGGTTATCAGAATGAAGTTCGGCGAACTAAAGAGCGGTTATTTTAAGTACGATGGGAAGTTGTATTATGCAGGACAGCATGGGAAATGGACTTTTCACTTTCCTGTAGTAGGTGGTGCTATATCTCGTCGTAGTGATAGGTCGAATATCTGGCCGAATGATATTGTCGAGGTTATACCGCGAGAAGATTGGCCGGAGCATAGTTTGCCAGTTGAATGGGCAAATAATTAACTACCCAAGCTTATAGCAACGAGACGAGGGCTTACGAGAATTATCGTAAGCCTTTTTTATTTTGATTTGAAAAAAGATTATTTTTAATAAAGAAAGAAATAATTAAAATTTTTCATTCATGTAACCAGATACACAGTGTTCGTATACTAAAAGCATACCATATTTGGTATGCTTTTATCAGTTGTGGGCTATGCATCGCAGTGTTGGAGTCCAAGCTCCGTCGCCTAACATATAGCCGCTGGATAAAAGCTTGCCTTATTTCA